>UMGH01049757.1_pt1 | contig 28892 bp, 22 predicted proteins | sample 1965231 | NCBI WGS metagenome assembly UMGH01 (sample SAMEA4836068, study PRJEB28245) | human gut metagenome | biome: gut microbiome; material: fecal sample | place: Denmark | collected 2008 | reverse complement strand
GCCCTGTAGGGCAGTGGAATTTAAAATTTCATTTTATGAATTTCCAACAAGAAATAACGAACGATTCAAAAAATCACATTTTCGTGATATAATGGTGAGCAGCAAATGTCAAATAAGGAGGACAATATGGCTGTCACGTATAAAAGATTATTCCACTTGCTGATAGACAGAAAAATACAACCCTCTGAACTGACAGATATGGCAGGCTTTAGTGCTAATATTCTAACAAGAATGCGGCGGGATCAGTATGTATCTCTGGATAGCATAGAAAAAATATGTTTGGCACTCAACTGCAAAGTGGATGAAATTTTGGAATTTATACCCAAAGAGAAGGAGAAATAATAATGGCCGATATAAATAAGGATCAAGAGCGTGATGAACTCCACAAAGCAATTTGGGCCATAGCCGATGAATTGCGTGGAAGTATAGATGGTTGGGATTTTAAATCCTATGTGCTTGGCATGATGTTTTACCGCTACATCTCCGAAAATTTGACAAACTATATCAATGAGGGAGAAATCGAAGCTGGAAATGAGGGCTTTGATTATACTCAGTTATCTGCTGAAGAGGCGGAACAAGCTCGTGAGGATTTGGTTCAGACCAAAGGTTTCTTCATTCTTCCGTCTGAGCTCTTCTGTAACGTGAGAAAAAAGGCTGCTGCCGATGAAAATTTGAACATGACCTTGGAAGCAGTGTTTAACCATATTGAGGAGTCCGCAAAAGGCAGCGAAAGCGAAGATAACTTTTCCGGGCTGTTTGATGATATTGATGTAAACAGTAATAAACTGGGTGCAACTGTTGCCAAACGTAACGCAAACTTAGTAAAGCTCATGGATGGCATTGCGGATATGCAGCTTGGAAATTATAAGGATAATTCCATTGATGCTTTTGGTGATGCCTATGAGTATCTGATGAGTATGTACGCATCTAATGCTGGGAAAAGCGGCGGCGAATTCTTTACCCCGCAGGAAGTTTCCGAACTGTTGACTCGTATAGCGGTAGTGGGAAAAGCAGAAGTCAACAAAGTCTATGACCCTGCTTGCGGTTCCGGTTCGCTTCTTTTACAGGCAGCAAAAATCCTTGGGAAAGAGAATGTTCGCCTTGGCTTTTTTGGACAGGAGATCAACCTGACTACCTACAACCTTTGCCGTATCAATATGTTCCTGCACGATATTGATTATGATAAGTTTGATATTGCGCATGAAGATACGCTGACGCATCCACAGCACTTAGATGATGAACCCTTTGAAGTAATTGTTTCCAATCCTCCATACTCCATTAAATGGGAGGGAGACGACAATCCGGTGTTGATCAACGACCCCCGCTTTTCTCCTGCCGGAGTTTTGGCACCAAAGTCCAAAGCTGACCTTGCATTTATTATGCATTCACTTGCATGGCTTGCAAGCAATGGCACAGCAGCGATTGTCTGCTTCCCCGGTATCATGTACCGTGGCGGAGCGGAAAAGAAGATCCGTCAGTATCTGATTGACAACAACTTTATTGACTGTGTGATCCAGCTGCCCAGCAACTTATTTTATGGAACCAGCATTGCCACCTGTATCATGGTGTTGAAGCGAAACAAAACAGATAACCGTACACTGTTTATTGATGCTTCTGCTGAATGTGAGAAAGTTACCAATAACAATAAGTTGAGAGAGCATCATATCAAGAAAATTGTAGATGCATTTGTTTCCCGTGCCGATACTGACCACTTTGCCCGCTGTGTACCTTACGAGGAAATTTCCAAAAACGAATATAATCTCTCGGTTAGCACCTATGTACAACCGGAAGACACCCGGGAAGTGATTGATATTACAAAGCTCAACGCTGAGATTGAGCAGATTGTAGCCAAAGAACAGGTGTTGCGGGATGAAATCGCGAAAATTATCGCAGAAATCGAGGGATAACTATGAGGTTGAGCAGTAGGTTATCCGACAAAAGTAAAAATAATGGCGAAATCGAATCGTTTATTGACTGGGAAAAATACACGACAGTAAAAGAAGAAGAAACTGAGGATATTCGCTTCATTGGTGCCGGAGATTTTATTGAAATTCAAATTGGCACCATTACTTTGCCATTTTACTCCACAGCGTGTAAGGATAGTGTTTCCTTTATTTCTCCCAAACGGCTTCATTGTTTGATTGTCAATAATTCGATGATCAGTATTGATTGCCAATTGCGATGCATGGACTATGAGGAGGACAATCCCAAATGCAGGGCGTGTCATCCTTATGTGCAAGCATGGTTTTTGGTTGGGGTAGATGATATTTCCGCAAATTCTCCAAGAGTGAGTGTGGTTAAGCAAAGCTTCAAACTTCCGGACACGATAAAACTGCCTATCGAAACGGAGGATAAGTTCTCAGAATGGTTGGGAAAGGCGGAAATTGCATATAAAGAACGGCTGGGCGCCGGGGCGGTCATTTACTTACGGTCAGCGTTTGAGCAAATAACACTGGAGGTTGGACACAGGGCCGGAGTAGAAGTATATAAGCCCAATGGAAGATCAAAACCATTTGATCAAGTCATAAGAGCTGTGGATGCTCAATGCTCTATCATTCCGGTTATCTACTCCGACGATGGCTATAAACTTTTCCAAAGGCTTAGTAATATCGCCCATGGAAATGCAGACGAGGAAACAGCTTTAAGAGAATACGAACCACTTCGCAGTTTGGTAGTTGGAATTATTGAAAACGTGAAAAAGAAAGAAGAAGAAATCCAGAAGAATGCTGAAATCCAAAAAGCATTGAAGAAAATAGGATTCAGCCATGGAGGTGATGACAGTGAGTAAGCTGGAAGAATTGATACAGGAGCTTTGCCCGGATGGAGTGGAGTATAAATCGCTCGGGGAATTAGGAAAGTTCTTTGGTGGCTTGACAGGTAAATCAAAAGATGATTTTACCAATGGCAATGCAAAGTTTATTACTTATAAGAATGTGTACGCTAACCCTGCATTGCAGATTGATGTAGAGGACAGAGTTAAAATCACTGATGGTGAGAAACAGCGTACTTTACAATACGGAGATGTTGTTTTTACAGGTTCTTCTGAGACCCCAGACGAATGTGGTATTTCTTCTGTCGTAACCAAGAAAATAGATGAAAAACTGTATTTGAATAGCTTTTGCTTCTTTTTTCGCTTTAATGCTTTGAGTATCATGTTGCCGGACTTTGCAAAGCATCTGTTCCGTTCAAGTGATTTGAGATATCAGATTGGGAAAACAGCAAGTGGTGTTACTCGATATAATGTTTCCAAGAAACTGATGGAGAAGGTGATTATTCCCATTCCTCCGCTTCCTATCCAGTGTGAAATTGTCCGTATTCTGGACAATTTCTCAGAACTTACCGCAGAACTTACCGCAGAACTTACCGCAGAACTTACCGCAAGAAAGAAGCAGTATGAGTATTATCGGGACAGCTTGCTTTCGACGAACAGAAACAACACTCCTATGTGTACTTTGCGTAGTGTTGTTAAGAAAAGCTGTTCTGGAGCTACACCGGCAAAAGGAAATCCCGGTTATTATGCGAATGGCACTATTCCATGGATCAGAACACAAGATGTCCGATTTAATGAAATAACAAGCGTAGATAGTTATATTACTGAAAAAGCAGTTTTGGAAACGGGTGCTAAATGGATACCTGAAAACTGTGTGATAGTTGCTATTTCTGGGGCATCAGCTGGAAGATGTGCGGTCAATAAAATTAAAGCAACAACAAATCAACATTGTTTGAACTTAGAAATCGATGAATCAAAGGCATTATACAAGTATGTTTACTACTGCATTTATAGCAAATACGAAGAACTACTTAGCAGAAAGCAAGGTGCAAGGGGTGACCTGAATTCCTCTCTGATTCTATCTCTTGAGATCCCTGTACCGCCGCTAGATGTTCAAAAGCGTTTGGTTCATGTTTTGGATAACTTTGAATCAATCTGTTCTGACCTTAACATAGGCTTGCCAGCAGAAATTGAAGCTCGTCAAAAACAGTATGAATATTATCGAGATAAGCTGCTGACCTTTAAGGAGACGAATATATGACAAAAAGCGAAGACTGTTTTGCACCTTTCGATTTATCCAAAACCAGAAAGTTTGATCGTAAAAAAGATCAAGGCTCTTTGAGGAAAAGTTTTTATAAGTTGGGTGTTCAGTATTTTGAAGTATCCTGTTTTACAATAAAAAATTTGAATTGGATGCCTGTAACATTAGCAAATGTGGCATTTTCGTGTGAGTTGTTGTTGAAAGCAATATTATACGGCTTTGGTGTAGATTTCTCAAAAACACATGGATTGAAAGGCTTATTTGAAAAATTGCCACAGAATGAACAGGAATATATCTCAAAAAACATAGCTATTGAGAATAGAGAAACAGAATTCTACTTATGCCTGCAAGAACAAGACCAAGCTTTTCCTGAGTATAGATATATGTGTGAGGCAAAAACAATGTCGGCAAATCCAAAGTTCTTATTTGCATTTGCACATATTTTAAAGTTTGTTTATGAATCATTAGTTAGAGAAAATGAAAAAAATGAAGAATTGAGGTGATGTTATGAGCACCTACAATATGATTCTATCGAGCAATGAAAGCACTGTTATGGCAGAGTACGAACCGCAGGTAAAACGCTCTGATTCTTACCAAAGTGAAGCGGCACTGGAACAGGCTTTCATTAAAATGCTGGTGGAACAGGGTTACGAATATGTGACCATTCACAGCGAAAATGCTCTGATCGACAATCTCCGCAAACAGTTGGAGCGGCTCAATCAATATAGCTTTACCGACAAAGAATGGGATAGCTTTTTCAAACATAAAATTGCCAATCACAACGACGGAATCGTGGAAAAGACCCGTAAAATTCAGGAAGATCATGTGCAGAATCTCACCCGTGAGGACGGCACTACCATGAATATCTCCCTGATTGATAAAAAGAATATCCACAATAACCGTTTGCAGGTGATCAACCAATACGAAGAAAGTGGCGGGAAACATGATACCCGCTACGATGTGACCATTTTGGTAAACGGCTTGCCGCTTGTCCATGTGGAGCTGAAGCGCCGTGGCGTTGCCCTAAAAGAAGCATTCAATCAAATCAACCGCTATCAAAGGGACAGTTTTTGGGCAGGTTCAGGTTTGTATGAGTATGTACAGATTTTTGTCATCTCCAATGGTACAAATACCAAGTACTACTCCAACACTACTCGATTCAGTCATATCAAAGAAAATGAGACTGCATCCAGAAAGCGTAGTAAGAAAACTTCCAATAGCTTTGAGTTTACTTCTTTCTGGGCAGACGGAAATAACCGCACCATTCCCGATCTTGTAGATTTTACCAAGACGTTTTTTACAAAGCACACGTTGCTGAATATCCTGACAAAGTACTGTGTGTTTACTACAGAGGAGCTTCTACTGGTGATGCGTCCCTACCAAATTGCAGCCACGGAACGTATCCTAAACCGTATTGAAACATCCACCAATTATAAGAAAGCTGGAACCATTGAAGCTGGTGGATATATATGGCACACCACTGGCAGCGGTAAGACATTAACTTCTTTCAAGACTGCCCAGCTTGCGACCAATCTTCCCTATATTGAAAAGGTCCTTTTTGTGGTTGACCGCAAAGACTTGGACTATCAGACAATCAGGGAATATGATCGCTTTGAAAAAGGAGCTGCCAACGGGAACAAAAGTACTGCTGTTTTGCAAAAACAACTGGAAGACAGCACTTCCCGTATCATCGTCACAACTATCCAAAAATTAGATGTCTTTATCACAAAAAATCCTGCGCATCCTATTCGGGATAAGCATATCGTTTTGATATTTGATGAGTGTCACCGCAGTCAATTTGGCGATATGCATACCCGGATGGTAGGCGGAACTATTAAAAAAGGAGAAAAGACTGTTAAGGTAAATCGGTATTTTAGAAACTACCATATTTTCGGATTTACTGGAACACCAATCTTCTCTGTGAATGCGTCAAGCGGCGGAAATCCCAATCTGAAAACTACGGCGCAGGCATTTGGCGGAGAGCCGAATGAAAAAGGGGAAAAAGTATTACCGTTGCATACATACACCATTGTGGATGCTATCAACGATGGAAATGTACTCCCCTTCCGCATTGATTATATCAATACCATTAAGCAGAAAGAAAATAGTAAAGACAAACAGGTGACGGCTATTGATACGGAAGAAGCTCTTGCTTCACCAGAACGCATTTCTGAAGTAGTAAAATATGTTCTGGAACATTTTGACCAAAAAACTATGCGAAATTCCTATTACAGCCTGAAAGGTCAGCGAGTAAACGGATTTAACTCCATGTTTGCGGTCAGTTCCATCCCTGCTTGTAAAAAATACTATTTGGAGTTCAAAAAACAGCTTGCCCAAACGCATCGGGATTTAACAATCGCCACCATTTTTTCCTTTGCTCAAAATGAAGAAGACAGTGCAGATGGAATTTTAGAGGACGAAAGTTTTGATACTGATGAATTGGATCAGAGCTCCCGTGATTTTCTGGAGATGGCGATTGACGATTATAATAAGATCTTCAAGACCAACTTTGACGCTTCCAGCAAGGGATTTCAGGATTACTACAAGGATTTGTCCGACAAAGTGAAAAAGCGGGAAGTAGATCTGCTAATCGTAGTCAATATGTTCCTGACAGGTTTTGATGCTACGACGCTGAACACTCTTTGGGTGGATAAAAACCTGAAAATGCATGGGTTAATTCAGGCGTTTTCCAGAACAAACCGTATCCTTAACTCGGTCAAAACTTATGGTAATATTGTCTGCTTCCGTGATTTAGAAGAAGCAACCAATGATGCAATCAAATTGTTTGGAGACAAAAATGCCAGTGGTATCGTTCTTTTGAAATCCTATGATGATTATTACTATGGTTATGTAGATGAAAAAGGGCGTAAACAAAAAGGATATGAGGAACGTATTGCCGAGTTGGTGCAAAAATATCCTCTGGAGCAACCTATCATCGGTGAACAGAATAAAAAGGATTTCATCGTACTGTTTGGCAATATTCTTCGTCTTCGGAACATTCTAACTGCGTTTGACCGCTTTGTCGGCAATGAGATTCTTTCGCCTATCGATTTTCAGGATTATACGGGTACTTATCATGACGTATATGAGGAAATCAAGCCAAAAGCCGGTGACAAAGACAGTATTATGGATGATGTTGTCTTTGAGTTAGAACTGGTAAAGCAGGTAGAAGTCAATATCGATTATATCCTTATGCTGGTTGCAAAATACCATGACGATAATTGCGAGAATAAGGAAATCCTTGTTGCAATCGATAAAGCAATCAAATCCAGCTTGCAGCTGCGCTCAAAGAAAGAATTGATTGAGAACTTCATTGAAACAATCAACGCTGACACAAATGTAAACGAGGATTGGCGACGTTTTGTAAGAGAGCAACGGGAAGCTGATATACAGTCTCTGATTGCTGAAGAGAAGCTAAAACCGGAGGAAACGAAAAAGTTTGTGTCAAATGCTTTCCGTGACGGTGTGCTCAAAACAACCGGCACTGATGTAGACCGGATTTTACCACCCGTTTCCCGCTTTGGCGGCGGTGGTTCCCGTGATAAGAAAAAGCAGACAGTTATCGAAAAACTGAAAGCATTTTTTGAAAAATACTTTGGTCTGGTTGGTCCAGGAGACTCTTTAGAGGAAAACAGTTAAACGATTTTTGTAAAGCAAAACACGGATGATCGCCTGACGGCAAATCATCCGTGTTTTGTGCTTATCAGATCATTTGAAAATGTCTCAGTGCGTCCATAATAGCTGCTTCCTTTTCTGGCGGGCACTTTGGCACTTTCGGGTTTTCGGATTTGGACAGGTTATAATTCTGACCAACCTCTAATCCGCACTTTCTTTTGACTTGGGAGATATACAGGCTGGATACTTTCAAATGGTGCTTATCCCAGACGTATGCCTTGATTTCCTCATAGGTGGCCTTTGTCTCAGCAGTCGTGGCGTCCAGCTCATCCAAGTCCAGGTCGATCTCTATGGTGTCATCCGGCTTTTGTTGGGACAAAAGAACTACCGTCTCCACATGCACCGTATTCGGAAACATATCCACGCACTGCACCTTATCCACGACATACCCCCGCGCCAGCAGCACCTCCAGATCCCGCGCCAGACTCGTCGGCTTACACGAAATATAAATCATATGATCCACACCATAATTGATAATCTTTTCCAGCGCCTTCGGATGAATACCATCCCTTGGCGGATCAAGCACAATATAATCCGGCCGTTCCTCAATCGTATCGAGCACCTTTAAGACGTCACCCGCCAAAAATTCACAGTTGTCCAGATGATTGAGTGCCGCATTCTCTTTTGCCGCCTCTACCGCTTCCTCGATGATCTCCACGCCCACAACTTTTTTGCAGACCGGAGCGAGCATCTGTGCGATCGTACCGGTACCGCTGTACAGATCATAAACGGTCTTGTCTGCCAGCATGTCCGGATTATCCCCGAGGATAAATTCGCGGGCTGTGGAATAAAGCACTTCTGCTCCGAGAGAGTTTGTCTGGAAAAAAGAAAACGGTGAAATCTGAAAACGCAGTCCCAACAGCTCCTCATAAAAATAATCCTGTCCGAAAAGTACTTCCGTTCCTTCGTTTTTTACGACATCCGCCACGCTGTCATTTTTTGTGTGGAGTACTCCTTTTAAGGTTCCTTCCAGGGAAAGTGCCAGAAGTACATCTTTCCATCCGGCTAAAAGCTGCTTTTCTTTTTCTTCGTTTACCGTTCCGGCATGTGGACATCTGCCCTGCTTTTCCAGCAATGCAGCCTCTATCTTTGCACGCTCGTCCGGCTCCTGCTCCTGTACATTTCTCCAATCCTGCGTCGTAGTGATCAGATCAACTAAAATCTCTCCGGTCTTTACTGCCTTTCGCACAAGAAGATGGCGCAGATACCCGGTATGACGCAGTCTGTGATAGAAGGAGATTTCCTGCTCCCTGAAATAAGCGAGCGTTGCCATGAGAATCGCACGGAAATCTCCATCCACGATCCGACAGTCCTCTACCGTTACAATATCGTAAAAACTGCCGCGCTTGTGCATTCCAAGTGCCAGCGGTCCGTCCTTGTATTCATCTCCAAATGAAAATTCCATTTTGTTACGGTAAGCCAGCACACGCGGACTGTGTCTGATTGGCAGAAACTCATAAGCACAGGCATCCCCGATCGCCTGCTCTATCATGCCGCGTACCTGTGTCTCCTTGATCTTTAACTGTTCTTCATAAGGCAGACTCTGATACGTACATCCTCCGCACTGTCCGAAATGCCGGCAGGTATCTGCGGTCTCCCGTGGCGATTTCTTCACGGTTTCCAGAAGCCGTCCTTCCGCTTTTCCTTTTCGTACCTTATTTACTGCAAAGGAAACACGCTGTCCCGGAATGGTATTCTTGACGATGACGCGTTCTCCCTCGTCTGTCATCACAATCCCTTTGTTCGGGAATTCTACGGTTGTTACGTTTCCTTCTGCAATCTGCCCTTTTTTCATTCTTTTACTCCTCATGCATCATTCTGAATCTTATTTTCTTACAGAAAAAGGGACTACACAACTGCAGTCCCTTCTTTCTTCGTTCGGTTTTCTTTTTCTGCGCACCGCTCAAACTGCCTGAAAGTTCTCACGCTTCCGACAATGATTAGTCCTCTGTCTTGTCTGCGGAAGCATCCTTAGACTCTGCAGCCGGCTCATCATCCTCATCCTCGAAGAAGTCATTGTCGAACTCATCTTCAAAATCGTCCTCAAAATCATCCAGATAATCCGGTGTAAAGAAACGATAAATTCCATAGATTGCTGCTGCAACTGCGACAACGATTCCAATCACGGCGAATACAATCACGAATTTGGAAGGTTTCTTCTCCTCTTCTTCCTGTCTCTTCAAAAACTTATTAAGCTTTGCTGCATCCAAAACATCCCCCACTTTGGTAGATGCTAAAATATCTTCTACTTTACTCATGATGGCACTTCTCCTTCCTGCATTTTTAATTACATCCATTATAGCATATCTTTCCCTGTTTTCCTATGAAAAATTTGCGTTTATAAAAAATTTATCATATCTTTTTTAATTTTGCAAAGCTTGCAAACATCTTCTTTGTTCCGACTTTGTCGAAATCTACGGTCACTTCATAGTCCCTGCCCCCGGAAACAATTGCCATGACTTCTCCATCGCCAAATTTGATGTGGCGGACACGATCTCCCACCTGATAGGACAATGCTCCACCCGCGGAACCAAAATCACGCTGGTTTTCCACCTTTGTATATACCGGTTTTGTGGCTTTGGAGGAACGGAAGGTCGATCCATATCCCTCTCCCACTTCTTTTCCATATCCGCTTCCACCATAACTCGGCACCGTCCGGAATGCCTTACGCGCCTTCTGAAATGTGGACTGTTCGATGGGTTCTTCCTTTGTCTTTGGCTCATAAATCTTTCCGGAAAGAAGTTCCGGCGGAATTTCCCTGACAAAACGGGATACTTTTCCATACTGTGTCTGCCCCCGCACCATGCGCACACGCGCGGAAGTGATTGTCAGATTTTTCTTTGCACGGGTAATTCCCACATATGCCAGACGCCGTTCTTCCTCGATCTCGGCCTGGGAGTTATCACTCGTAATAGACATATAACTCGGAAACAATCCGTCCTCAAGTCCTGCCAGATAGACATTCGGAAATTCAAGTCCTTTCGCACTATGTAAAGTCATAAGTACCACATAGTCACTGTTTTCGTCAAAACTGTCAATATCCGCAACCAGAGCGACATTTTCCAGAAAGCCGTTTAAGGTCGGAGCTTCTTCCCCCTCCGCATAATCCACAGCTTTGCTGATCAATTCGTCAATATTTTCGATTCTTGCCTCTGCCTCATCCGTTCCCTCTGCTTCGAGTTCTCTGACATAACCGGTCGTTTCAATAACTTCCTGCAGCAGATCTGCCACGGAAAGCAGCTTTGCCTTTGCTTTCATAGACTGGATAAACAACACAAACGGCCGGATCTTTGCTGCCGCTTTGCCCAGCCCCGGTACCTGTTCTGCCACACAGAGCGCGTCATAAAAACTGATCTCCTGCTCCTGGGCATACAATGCCACTTTGTTGATCGATGCCGCACCAATTCCACGTTTTGGGATGTTGATGATACGCCGCACCGCCAGATCATCCTGCCCATTGTCGATGGTCTTTAAATATGCCAGCAGATCCTTCACTTCCTTACGGGCGTAGAAATTTACGCCGCCAAAAATTTTATATGGAATATTTGCTGTAATAAAACGTTCCTCAAAGAGACGGGACTGTGCATTGGTACGATAGAGAATGGCACAGTCTTTATACTGATACTCTCCTTTGCGTACCCGCTGGGCAATATCCCTTGCCACAAAATCCGCTTCCTCTGCCGCCGTATCCAGCTGCTCAAAGGTGATCTTGTCCCCAGCTCCATTGTCCGTCCACAGACGCTTTTCCTTTCGCCCCTGATTGTTGGCAATCACAGCATTGGCTGCATCCAGAATATTTTGCGTGCTCCGGTAATTCTGCTCCAGTTTGATCACTGTGGCATCCGGAAAATGATGTTCAAAATTCAGAATATTGTAGATATTCGCTCCCCGGAACTTATAGATAGACTGATCATCATCACCTACAACACAAAGATTCTGGTATTTTAAAGCCAGCAGACGGATCAGTTCAAACTGTGCGGTATTGGTATCCTGATACTCATCCACCATAATATAGCGGAAACGATCCTGATACGAGGCAAGAACCTCTTTGTCCAGTTTGAACAGTTCCACGGTTTTCATGATCAGATCATCAAAATCCAATGCATTATTCTGCTTTAACGCCTGCTGATATTCCCGGTAAACCTGGGCCTGTTTTCGTTTCACATAATCGCCTGCCGCGAGCGTCTCAAATTCGATCGGATCGATCAGCTCATCTTTTGCGGAGGAAATAGCAGAAAGAAACATTTTCTCTTTGTACATTTTCGTATCGATTTCCAGACGTTTGCAGATATCCTTCATCAGAGTCTTCTGATCATCGGAATCGTAGATGGTAAAATTGGTGCCAAACCCCAGCCTGTCAATATATCTGCGCAAAATACGCACACAGGTGGAATGGAATGTGCACACCCAGATACTTTCCGAACCATATCCCACCATCTGGTCAATACGCTCCCGCATCTCCCCTGCCGCTTTATTGGTAAACGTGATTGCCATGATATTGTAGGGATTAACCCCGCATTCCTCAATCAGATATGCCGTACGATGTGTCAGTACTCTGGTTTTTCCGGACCCCGCACCTGCCAGAATCAGAAGCGGTCCGTCGGTTGCCATCACAGCCTGCCGCTGTGGTTCGTTCAGTGCATCTAATAAGCTCATATCGTTTCTCCGTCTCTTTCCATAATTCATTATTCGTGTGTCTCATTATATCATAGATAGTCCGAATAGAACATACATTCTTTTGTTTTTTGAAAAAAGCATGAAAATGCCTTGTCATCTAGTTTTTATTACTATATAATATGATATGAGGTGAAAATATGGACAACGAAGTAAAAGAATTTCTTGCTGCACTGCAGAAGAAACTGGTTTCAATCGATTACATCAAAACGGAAGACATTCCAAATATCGGTTTATATATGGATCAGGTCACGACTTTTATGGACGAGCAGTTAGAAGCCTGCAAACGCTATGAAGATGATAAAATTCTGACCAAAACAATGATCAACAATTATGCCAAAAACAATCTGCTCCCTGCCCCGGAGAAGAAAAAATATTCCAAGGAGCATGTGCTGACCCTGTTATTCATTTACTATTTTAAGAATCTGCTCAGCATCAACGACATCCAGTCCCTGTTAAATCCCCTGACGGAACATTATTTTGGCAACAAAGCCGGATTTAATATGGAAGATGTCTATAACGAGGTTTTTAATTTAGAGAGCACCGAGTCCGAAAAATTATTAAAAGATCTCGGAAAAAAATATGCACTCTCCCGTGAGACGTTCCGGAAATTTCCAGAAAATGATCAGGAATTTCTGCAGAATTTCAGTTTTATCTGTCTGCTCAGCTACGACGTATACATCAAAAAGATGATTATCGAAAGTGTTATCGACAATATCAACAGTCAAAACAGTAAAACAAATAAAAAAGAGAATTCCAAAAAGGAATCCTCCAAAAAAGACACCGTTTAATCCAAACGGATGATTGTATTTTCAGGCACAGATGCAGATACGCATCCGTGCCTTTTTTCTATTCCTGTTCCGGATGTTTCTGTGACAGACGGCTGAATACCATCTCATATCCGTCATTTCCATAGTTCAAAGAACGATTGACACGGCTGATCGTCGCTGTAGACGCCCCCGTCTTTTCCGCAATATCAAGGTATGTCTTCTGATCCCGCAGCATTCCCGCCACTTCAAATCGCTGTGATAAAGAAAGCAATTCATTGACCGTACACACATCCTCAAAAAATGTATAACATTCCTCTCTGTTCTGCAGACATAAAATTGCATCAAACAGATGATCTACTGCCTCTGTTTTAAGTTTCTTGCTCATTATGCTCCCTCTTTCCTTCCAAAAATCATGTCTGTATTTTATCATATTAAAGTTTTAAAGTAAACAGATTTCTTGCATTACCCCATTGTTATGCTATAATGTTTAGTACAGTTTACCAAACACGAAAACGAATGGAGAATCTATGATATGAAAAAGATCGGTTATTTTTTTTCCGGCTTTCTGCCAATTTTAACAACAACAGCTGCACAGATACTGGCTTCTTTTTTTATGTTCGGAATCGCAGCTCTGTTTCTGTGTCCAGCCTCCCAGAGCACAGGCTTTGATGCCGATACCATCGAAACACTTCTGACCAATACGGAGTTTAATGCATGCATCATGCTGATTTATACCGTAACCTGCATCGTATTCATGGGAATATGGTATTATCGCTCCTGTGGGGGCAATTATCTTCCAAAACCATCCCTCACGTTTCATCCTCTGCAGTTTTTATCCATCATTCTTCTGATTCCCGGCATGCAGTTCTTTTCCGGTTATCTGACTTCTGCGGTATCTCTTCTTTTCCCGAACTGGCTCAGCCAGTACGAAAAACTCATGGAAACCGCAGGCTTAGACTCCGACATCGGACTGTTCATGTTTATCTATGCCGTAATTCTCGGTCCTGTCTGTGAAGAACTAGTTTTCCGCGGCGTCACCATGCGTCTGGTCCGACGGGCACTTCCGTTCTGGGCTGCCAACCTGATGCAGGCGGTTCTCTTCGGAATCTTTCACATGAACTGGATTCAGGGAATTTATGCATTTGTTCTCGGTCTTGTACTGGGATGGATCTGTGAAAAAGGAGGAAGCATCTATTTCTCAATGTTCTTCCACATCCTGTTCAACTTCTGGGGAACCATCATCGGACCGCTACTGAACAATCTCAAAGAAACGGATCTTCTGGGAATTATCATCTTTCTCTTTACGATTGTTTCTCTCGTTTTGGGCTTTTCCTTATTCCGCCTGGGAACGAAATGGCGCGATCAGAAAGCGGCGCGCCTTATGGCTGCCCCTGATCATGATGATCATTTCGAAGCAGCTGAATGATCCGGTACTCATAAAACACGGTGATCACAAGGATAGCGGCAATCACCAGCAGACTGTACGCGTCCTTGAGTTCGATCCCGATCACATCTCCCACACACGGAACCATCAGACCGATGATAAACACCAGTTTTACCAGCCGGATCATCCGGATGGAATATTTACGCACCTTTCCCACACACACCTCTTTCGGAAGCCGGTTTATTTTTTCCGGCTGACAGCTTACCAGGCTGAGTCCCACATAGATCAGAACAACTCCTGCAATGTTACAGATAAATTTATATGGCGCAACTTTATAGACAATCCCATAATAGATCTGCAGTCCGATATAGACAATTCCAAGGATCATTCCTATCGCCTCCGCAAAAATTGCCGGAACGGTTAAATCTTCTTTTTTCATCTGCTTTTCTCCATTTCATTCTGTAAAATCATATCCTAATTCTAACACCTTTTTGACTTGAATTCCATAGTTCATGTGCTATAATGAAACACAGAGTAACAATATAACAAAGGAGATCTCATGGAAAATCTTATTTTACCAAAACAATACAAATCAGAACTGAATCTTCATGACACACAGCTTGCCATCAAGACAGTCAAAGATTTCTTTCAGGCACTGCTGGCGCAGAGACTGCATCTGACACGTGTTTCTGCTCCTCTTTTTGTAGACCCGGCAACCGGTCTTAATGATAACTTAAACGGTTATGAGCGCCCGGTTACTTTCGGTATTAAGGAGCAGGACGATAAAAATGCCGAAGTTGTCCATTCTCTCGCAAAATGGAAACGTTACGCCCTGAAAAAATACGGATTTCAGGTCGGAGAAGGCATCTACACGGATATGAATGCCATCCGCCGCGATGAAAGTACGGACAACATTCATTCTATTTTCGTAGATCAGTGGGACTGGGAAAAAATCATTCATAAAGAAGACCGTAATCTGGACTATTTAAAAGAGACCGTTCGTACCGTATATAAGTGTCTTCGCAAAACAGAACAGTATATGGCCATCCAGTATGATTACATTGATCTGATCCTTCCAAAGGAAATTTTCTTTATCACCTCCCAGGAACTGGAGGATCTGTTCCCGGACAACACACCGAAGGAACGTGAGTATTATATTACCAAGGCAAAAGGTGCTGTATGTATCATGCAGATCGGTGACACCTTAGAGTCCGGCGAACCGCACGACGGACGTGCTCCGGATTACGATGACTGGGCTTTAAATGCAGATATTCTTGTTTATTATCCGGTTCTTGATATTGCACTGGAATTATCTTCGATGGGTATCCGTGTAGACAAAACTGCACTGATTTCCCAGCTTGACAAAGCCGGCTGTCCGGAACGCAAGGATCTGCCATTCCAGAAATCCATCATCGATGGAACACTTCCTTATACCATCGGCGGAGGAATTGGTCAGTCCCGTATCTGTATGTTCTTCCTTCGCAAAGCTCATATCGGCGAAGTGCAGAGTTCTCTCTGGCCGGAAGAAACAATTGCAGCCTGCGAGGAACATGGTATTCAGCTCTTATAATTTATTTTACATAATAAAATAAACAAAGCAAAAAATCAAAGAGGAAAAACGAAAAAAACGTTTTTCCTCTTTTTGTATTATCTATCTCCTCTAAATTACAGCTATAAGGTTTCCTCATCCGCCTCGCACATGCGATACCCTACGCCCAGTTCATTTACAATATAATTTTTTTCTCCCGGTCTGGCTCCCAGCTTCTTACGGATATTTACCATATTGACCTGCAGTTTTTTGATGCTGCCCTCATCGTTATACCCCCAGATCTCTTTGATAATGGCTGAGTATGTCATAACCTTTCCCGCATGTTCCGACAATGCTGCAATGATATTGTACTCTGTCTGTGTCAGCTTCACTTCTTTTTTATGCAAGAAAACTCTTCTTGCATCGTAATCAATGGTCAGACCGGAGGCCTTAAATTTTCCACCCGGAAACATTCCGTTTTGCATGCGATGTGTTGTCATGCGAAGCGTAGAACGTATCCGCGCAAGAAATTCATTGGAGCCAAATGGTTTTGTAACATAATCATTGGCTCCCATATCCAAAGCCTCCACTTTATCTTTTTCATCTGACCTGGCAGAAAGCACAATCACCGGCGTCAGGGAATCTTTCCGTAACCGCTTTAAAAAAGTCATTCCGTCCTGATCCGGAAGTCCCAGATCTAAAACAACGAGATCCGGTCTGTGAGAAGCATACATCATCATTCCGTCTTCGCAGGAATATGCCGATAATGTCTGATATCCGTTTGCCTCCAGAAGTGTAGCCACCAGATTGTTAATATGTTCATCATCCTCAATAATTAAAATCTTATATTTATTTCCGTTCATGCCTGTTCCTTCTCCTCCATATCCAGATAAAACCGGAAAAGTGCACCTCCATTTTTCTTATTTTCTGCCTTGATCTTTCCACCGTGCGCTTTGATAATTGTTGCGCACACTGCCAGTCCTATTCCTGCATTGCTCCGTTTGCAATCGGAAGATACCTCATACGCCTCATGACTCCCGTAAAAAACGGATTTTAATTTTTCTTCCGGAATTCCACATCCATCATCCTGTACTTCAAATACGGCTTTGTCCGCCACAAGAAATACCTTCAGTCCCAGGTGCACCATTCCCTTTGCATGCTGCACCGCGTTTTCTAAAATATTGATCAACACCTGCTGGATCAGGATGGCATCCATGGGAATTACCACAAATTCATCTGGAATATCAATTTCAACCTCCTGATCCGGATATCTTTTATGAAACTTTAAAATCACCGAATCAATCAGCTCATCCAAAACCGTAGGTGTCTTAATGATTTTTACTTTTCCACTGTCAAGTTTTGTGATCGAAAGCAGGTTCTCAACCATCCGGAAAAGCCACTGTGCATCCTGCTGGATGTCCTGCAGCATCTTTGTCCGCTGTTCCTTCGTAAAATCATTATCCGGATCAAGCAGCGCCGAGCTGGAGCCATAGATCGTGGTAAGCGGAGTCCGAAGATCATGGGAAACCGCACGGAATATGTCTGCACGGATTTTTTCTTTTTCTCTCTCTGCTTCGAGAATTTTATTATACTTTATTTTGGTGGTAAACCCACAGGTAATCAAAGCCATCAGTATAATGATCACTGCCGATGCCATATTCTCCGGTATGGAAAAATTAAAGTGAAAAAATGGAAATGTGAAAGCAAAATTCAATTCAAGAACGCTGAGAATTGCAGCTGCCACACCATACAGATACCCCGGTGTGATCACAGAAGTCAGAAAGACTCCAAAAATAGATACTGCCGGGATCAGCGCATTTTCCACAGTACTGTTTTGTATCCACAAACAGACCATAAAACACACCAGCTGAATCCCGACGGTAATGGCTATATCTCTTATGATATACAATGTTTTTTTCATCCGAATCTTCTTTCTCCTTATCTCTTGCATCCATATGTTTCATTATAGCATAATGGCGGTTAAGATTCGAATAAAAAATGTATTTTTCTAAGAAAGCGTATTCAGTTCCTCCATCCACAATGTTGCACATGCATCACTCGGCATACGCAGATCTCCTCTCGGAGAAACAGCAACAGATCCGACTTTCGGGCCGTCCGGAAGGCAGGAACGTTTAAACTGCTGCGCAAAAAATCTGCGGCAGAACGTTTTCAGCCATTTTAAAATAAATGCAGCTTCATAGGTTCCAGCAAATGCGATTTTTGCCAGACGGTAAATTTTTGCAGGGGAGAATCCCTGACGCAGCATGTAATACAGGAAGAAATCATGCAGTTCATACGGTCCTACCAGATCCTCGGTCTTCTGTGAAATTTTTCCGTCTTCCGGTGGCAGAAGTTCCGGAGAAACCGGTGTATCCAATACATCATACAGTGTATCGGAAAGCTGCTTGTCCTCACAGGTATCCGCATAATAACGCACCAGATGCCGGACCAGTGTCTTTGGCACAGAAGCATTCACGGCATACATGGACATATGATCTCCGTTGTACGTTGCCCACCCCAGTGCAAGTTCCGACAGATCTCCGGTTCCGATCACAAGCGCATTTTTTTTGTTCGCAATGTCCATCAGAATCTGCGTGCGTTCCCGCGCCTGGGAATTTTCATATGTCACATCATGCACCGAAGGGTCCTGTCCGATATCCGAAAAATGCACATTTACCGCCTGACAGATATCCACTTCCACAAATTCTGCCCCAAGGCTTTGAATCAGTTTGACAGCATTGTCATATGTGCGGTCGGTTGTCCCGAATCCCGGCATGGTGACGGCCGTAATTCCCTTATGATCCCGCCCGCACAGATCAAAGGCACGCACGGTCACCAGCAGTGCCAGCGTCGAATCCAGTCCTCCGGAAATACCTACCACAGCATTGGCTCCGGTATGTTCCAGACGTTTTTTTAGTCCCATTGCCTGAATCATCAGAATTTCATCACAACGCTTTTCCCTGTTCTGTCTGTCTGTTGGCACAAACGGTGCCGGATCAATCAACCGCGTCAGTTTTGTTTCTTCTATTTTTAAAGAGAACAGAATCTCGGTATGTGTCTGATCCTCAGTGACAAAAGTTGTCATTCTGCGGCGCTGTGCACAGAGACGTTCCACATCAATCTCCGAATACAGGATGCCATGTCCAAAACGCTTGGATTCCGCAAGAATCTGTCCGTTTTCCGCAATGATGTTGTGCCCGGAGAACACCAGATCCTGTGTAGACTCTCCCTCTCCCGCTGACGCATAAATATATGCCGCAAGAAGACGTGCAGACTGGCCACTTACCAGTTCCCTGCGGTAACTGTCTTTGCCGGTCAGTTCATTCGAAGCCGACAAATTCACCAGAACAGACGCCCCCGCCAGTGCATGGGAGATACTCGGCGGATTCGGTGTCCACAGATCCTCACACAGTTCCACACCGATTCTGAGTTTCGGCATCTGCTCACAGACAAAAAGCAGATCCCGGTCCGCAGGAACACAGCTTCCGTCCGGCAGAACCACCTCTGTCGCAAGCTCTGCTCCGGATACGAAATGTCTCGCCTCATAAAATTCATTGTAATTCGGCAGATAACTCTTCGGTACAAGTCCAAGCACTTCTCCATGGGAAAACACTGCCGCCACATTGTATAATTTTCCAAGGATTTCAAAGGGAAGTCCCACGAAAAAAATGGCGTCCAGTGAAGCACTCTCTTTTACTAATTTCATCAGCGCATCCTTTGCGCCCTGCAGCAGACGTTCCTGCAAAAACAGATCCTGACAGGTATAGCCGGTCAGACAAAGTTCCGGAAAAACTACAATCTTTGCTCCCTGCCGGGTACTTTCTTTCATCATATCCAGAATCAGTTCTGCATTGTATTTTGTATCTGCCACTTTAATTTTCGGTGTGACTGCAGCTGCTTTTACAAATCCCTGTCTCACTTTCTCAACTCCTTTAATTCCTCTACGGAAAATTCATATGCCTTGTTACAGAACTGGCACTTTACCTCGATGCTCTCCCCATCCTTGATGATGTCATCGAGATCTTTTTTGCTGAGCGTTGAAAGTGCACGCGATACCCGCTCCTTAGAACAGTCACAGACAAATGCTGCCGGAATTTTGTCGGTGATTTCCAACCCGAAATCTCCGAGAATTTCTTCGAGAATTCCTTCCGGTGTCAATCCTCGCTCCAGCATCATAGTCACAGAATCGATCTCTGCAATACGCTTTTCCAGTTTTTCAATGATCTCGTCACTCGTAAACGGCATAAGCTGAATAATAAATCCGCCGGCCTGACGCACCGTGTTGTTTTTGTTCATCAGCACACCCAATCCTACCGCAGACGGAATCTGCTCGGAAGTTGCAAAATAATAGGTTAAATCTTCTGCAATCTCTCCTGTCTGCAGCTGACACTGTCCCACATATGGCTCTTTTAGTCCCATATCTTTGATGACGCTCAAAATACCGAGATCCAGCGCGCCCCCTACATTTAAATGTCCGTCTTTGTTTGGCGGAAGTTCCACAATCGGATTATTGACAAATCCCTTGACATGTCCATTGGCGTCCGCAGTAACGGTAAGTCCCCTGGCCGGACCGCTGCACTGAATCTGCAGGGTCAGAAGATCCTTTTCCCCTTTTAACATTGTTCCCATCATCGCACCGCCGGACAACAGACGTCCCAGGGCTGCCGTCATGATCGGGGACGTATTGTGATCCTGTCTGGCGGTCTCCACCAGATCCCTCGATGTAATTGCAAATGCCCGGATTGCGGCACCTGCTGCGGTTGCTCTAACAATATAATCTGCCATGTATCATTTCTCCTTTATTCTTTTCTTGTAACAAATGTGATACGCTCACTGTCGGCTTTGACCCCGGCGTCGGTGTAATCATCATACATTCCTTCACAGACCAGTCCCGCCTGCTGCAGAAAATCCACTATCTGTTCCACCTTATAATTTCTCTGATAGTGTGTTTCCGCATATCGGCGGTACAGCTCTCCCGCTTCCGGGATAAACAGTGTCAGGTCATATTCATTGATTCTGGTCTCTTCGTCATAATAATTTTCCCAGATAAAACTTCCTTCCTGCCTGCTCTCCGCAAATGTGTGATCTCCAAGAAGCTGTTCGTATTTATAGGCGGTATTCATATCAAAGATAAATACTCCACCGCTTTCCAGACAGGCGGCAACCCGCCGGAATGCATCGGAAAGTTCCTGTGGCTCAAGCACATAATTGACACAGTCACAGGTACAGCAGACTGCCCGCACACATCCATCCAGTTCGAGTGTCTGCATCTCCTGCAGCAGATAAAGAATCGGCGGATCTGTCTGCTTTTCCATGGCTTTCTGCAGCATATCCACAGAAACATCCACACCGGTCATATCATACCCACAGGCAGCCAGTCTCCGGGTCAGTTCTCCGGTTCCGCATCCCAGATCCAGCACCGGTCCGTCTGCAATTCCATGCTTTTTTAATGTCTCACAAATATATGCACACCATTCATCATAGGGCACATTATCCATAAACAGGTCGTAAACCTGCGCAAAACTCGTATACGCGTCCATTCTTTTCCTCCTGCTTTGTATCATAGTTTAGCAAGTTTTTATGGCAAAAGCAAGGTTGATTATTCTTCCCGAAACCTTTATACTGAATGCATAAGTTGAAATACAGAAAGGATTTTCCATGCCTGACAACTACGAACATTATATTTCCAAAAATATTCAGGCCTTCTATCGCAGAAGACTTTTTTCTCCAATGATATATCTGGTTTTGCTTGCAGTTCTCTGGATCGTATTTCCACTGGGTGCCATGCTGCGGCCTGCACAGCTTTCCGACAATACCAAAATTGCGGACGCCTACAAGAACCATCACCGTTATGTACGCATGACCTTCACAGATCTGAAATTCAGCGGATATACCTGTGAAACCTATGGACAGACCCGCGGATATTATTATTACACCACACAGAAAAATAATTGCAGCATCATTCTCCTTACCCCGCATACATGTGAGGAAGGACTCCCTACGATCGACCGTCTGACCGTCACCGGCCGGATCGTCAAAGGAAAAGAATCTTATCTGGCACTTTTGTCCCAGCTTTCCTCTGACCTGAACTGGACCGAAACCGGTATCCGCAATCAGCTGTCTTCGTATTATTTCAGTGAGCCTGACTATCATTTAACCACGACGCGCATTTTATTCTTCGCGTATTTCGGTTCCATGATTTATACCGTCCTGTATCTTCTGATCTGTATGGTCTATATCCGGTTCCCGGTGCTTTCCCCACCGTGCCAGAACCTGATCGTCTTCGGACATCCGGGTCAGATTCTCGCCGAGGCCGAGGAAGAACTTGCAACACTTCCACAGCTGGCAACGGAGGATATGTTTATTACCGAACATTATTTTATCATGACATCACCATATGGAAATGCCATTGTGCCTATTCAGGAGATTCTGTGGATCTATAAACATTCGACGCTCCACAAAATGCTCTGGTATCATTTCAGCATCTCTTATACCATGCATATTACCGCAAACAAACATATGTATGTAAACTGTCCGAAAAATACCAAATCCGATATTGACGGTATTATGGATTACCTGGCAGAAGCCAATCACAACATTCTGGTAGGTTTCAATGAAGAAAACCGCCTGAAAGTCCAGGCGGTTCAGGGAAAACCTTTCCATATTGAAAAATTTTATGCGTTATTGCGCCGCCGCGTCTAAAACATACAGGCTTTGCTTCCAATTTCATAATCCAGATTTTCATAGGCTTCCCTTACCACGGGAAGCCTTTCTTTTTCTTCCGGCGGTAATTCATGTTCGGAAAGTATCTTTATATTCTCCTCAATCTGTGCAATATCATAGGTATCAAATCCATACTTTAACCCTTTCCAGCACAGTCGTCGCTGCTCTTCATCCATCATGGGGAGTTTTCCCTGCCGAAGTATGTGACCACTCTCCGGTAAATCTTTGGTCTCCTGTTTTATTTCTTTCACCGTCCCCCGCAGCTGCTCTAAGAAGATATGCAGATTCCGGTTTATAAAGGCACGGTTTTCGGTCTTTGCCGCCATCTCCATAATTTCTGCCTGCTGGGCAATCTCCTCTTTTCCAATCTGGCGGCTGATCCCTTTGATTCCATGAACTTTTGTCTGAAACATATGCAGATCCCGCTGGACATATTCCGGAAGTTTCGGAAGTAAACCCTCCACCTCTTTCCAATAAGATTCCAGTGTGCGGATATTCGCAGCGTTCCTCTGCCCTGTAGCTTTCGCCTTCTTTGACGCATCGACCGGATTCGGAAGTTCCCTGTATCTTACCGGAATTCCGGTTTCTAAAACCTGCCTCATCCGCTGCAGCCGGATCGGTTTCGGCATAAAATCGGTAAATCCATGCCGGATGGAACGGCTTCTAACTTCATCAGAAATATCCGCTGTCATAAGAACAAGCGGTGCATGACTGTATCTTTGTATCTGATCCGCCGTCTCAAATCCGGACATTCCCGGCATCATCTGATCCAGAATAATCATCTGGTATTCCCGTTCTTTTACCATCTGTACAGCTTCTTCTCCTGACACCGCCAGATCCAGTATAAACTTCCATGGAGCCGCAAGTTCCTGAAAAATCACCCTGTTTGCTTCCATATCATCCACCAGAAGGACACGTGCCCGCGGATAAACCCAGTTCGGCTGTATTTCTTCAACCTGCGGATCACTCTGTTCTTTTAAAATTTCCTGTCCGATGTTTCCCGGCTCTGATATCTCAGTCGGAACCTGTTTCTGATAAAATCCAAAAGATACGCGTGTCCCTTTTCCCGGATCACTCTCTACTCTTACCCAGCCATGCATCATTTCTACGAGCTGTCTGACAATTGACAGACCCAGGCCAAAGCCCTCTACCCCCATATCCTCGGAAAACGAGACATATTCCGCAAATACCTGTGCAAGTTTTTCCTTTGTCATTCCCACACCGGTATCTTCCACACAGCCGTCAAACCATACCTGTCCTTCTTCCATTTTACAGTGAAGCGACAGCGTGATCGTTCCCTGTTCCGTAAACTTGCAGGCATTCGATAAAATATTCTGAAAAATCTGTGCCACACGTAAATAGTCCCCACTTACCTGCTCCGGAAACCGGTCCAGAAACCTCACGGTAAATACGATATCTTTTTCCCGGATATTCAGCAGACAAAGACGGGCCTGTTCCTCTATCATTTCATAAAAATTGTATGTTTTGTCTTTGAGCGTCAACATTCCTGCTTCCAGCTTCGAATATGCAAGGATGGTATCCACCTGTTCAAGCAGATTATTTCCCGCGACACGGATATATTCAAGAATGTTTTTGCTCTCATCCGGAAGATTCTGCCTTTTTAAAATGTCCGAACCTCCGATAATCGCATGCAGCGGACTGCGCAGATCATGACTGACCGATGCCAGAAAACGGCTTTTTAAAAATGACTGTTCTTCTGCTTTCTTTTTCAGATCCTCCATCAGAACCGTTTCCTTCTTTTGCTGTGTGATGTCGAGCAGAGTAAGAATATATCCTCTCACCACATTTTCACTGCAGACCGGATGCAGCTGACACCTGCAATAACTTTCTTTCCACTGAACCACATAATCCTGATCCGAGTCTTTACTCCAACGCATCATTTTGGTATAAAAAGGGTACTCCTGCGGATCGTCCGTCAGTTCCCCCACAATTTCCGGAAACCATCGTCTGGCACTGGCATTGGCATCCCGGTAACGCATTCTGTTGTCAAACAAAAACGTAGGGATATCACTGATATTATAAAAGTTTTCCCGGATAATGTTCGTCACATTGGATAATCTTCCCGTCATCATCAGATAAAAGACAATCAGACAGGAAATTTCAAAAGCTCCCGGCACCAGAAATTCTTCCGCTTTCGGCGTAACTGCGCGAAACAACATTGCAACTCCCGGAAGTGCCATGCCAAGATACAACATATCATTTACATGTCCCTCCCAGACAGAAACCTCGCTTTTCACCCTCACATAAGTAGCCAGCCCCAGAAGAATTCCCGTATAACAAAGCAGCGCAATCCGAAACGCATCCTGATACGTCTCGCGCTGCGCAGCACGTATAATCAACATGGAATTAAACAGCACCAGACTGCAGAACAAAATCACTTCCGTCCTGAGTTTCAGCTGGAATTTCATAAAATCACCCACATAATGAATCATAAGATACAGCATGTGAATGGCCAGTAAATCTGTCAGTATACGAAGTGTCTTTGCCTCTCCCGTAACATAATAGGTAATGCGATAAAAACTGTTCAATGCAATCAGCCCTAAAACCAACGGCAGCAGCCGGTGTTCCCTTGCGTGAAACCCGCTGCTGACATAACTTTGTAATACAAACAGTGTAAAAAAAAGACAGATCAGATGGAAAACCAGTCCCATATCCGTTTTACCTCCAACCACTAAATATCCGCTCTACTTCGGATTTGATATAAATGGCTTTATATGGCCGCACAATATATCCTGCCGCATGCAGTCTCCGACAGGTCATTACCGTATGCGCATCACACATGGCCGTGACAAACAGAACCGGTATCCTGCCCCCTGTGAGCTTGTTTGCTCTCATGGTAGTCTCGATTCCGTTCATTTCCGGCATATCAACATCCATAATGATCAGATCCGGAAACTCATTGTGTTCCAGATAATGCAATGCCTGTTTTCCGCATTTACAGAGAATGACGGTATACTCATCCTCGAGAATTCCACGCATGGCATCCAGATTGGTCTTCATATCATCTACGATCATGATTTTTTTTCTGGCAGTTTCCTGAACCATCTTCTTTCTTTCCGGCTCTTCCGAATCTGGAGAAACCGTATCAAGATATTCCGGTGGAAGAATCGTAACATTTAAGTTTTTATTTTCCATCAGATCCAGTTTGGTCCCATCCGGCATATTCAGAATCGGTCGCAGATTATGCGGTCCTTTGTTTTCATAGATCAGGCCCTTACGTCCATCCGACAGATTTACCTCCGTCCCTCTCGGAAACAGCGGAACCCGCTCCATAAACACTTCCACAACATTTTTGTCAAACATGATGCCACAGGCTCCCATGAGATACTCTACCGCCTCATAAGGGGAATATGGTTTCTTATACGGACGTCTTGATGTCAGCGCATCATACACATCCGCCACATGTACAATTCTTACGGAGAGTGACTGTTCATCTCCCATCAGCCCCTGTGGGTATCCGCTTCCATCTACATTTTCATGATGAAGAAGTACCGTCTGCTTGATATGCGCCGAAATATTCCAGCGCTTCGAAAGCAGCTGGTACGAACGGGTCGAATGGGTCTTCATCAGCTGGTATTCATCCGGTGTCAGCCTGCCCGGTTTGTTTAGTATTTCCTTTGGAATGGCAAGCTTTCCCAGATCATGCAAAAGAGCCGCTGTAACCAGATAATTCAGATCGCGTTCACTCATTCCCATCCCCATACCGATCACACAGCAGAGCACAGCAACATTCACCGAATGTGCATATGTGTAATCATCGTATGAGCGCAGATCCGTCATATCCAGACACACATTTTCCCTGGACAAAAGATTCTCCACAATCTGTTGTGCAATCTCGGCACAACGGTCAATATCATTCTCCTGCACACATTTAAACCCTTCCTGGCGCAGTTTTTCCGGTATTGTTGCTTCGATGTAGATATCTTTCGACTGTTCATCCTCGATATAGATACCGCTAAATCCGTATTCGTTTAGTTTATTGATATAGGAAGCCGTCAGTTCACAGCCGCTTCCCACCATGGTACGTCCCATGGAATCATATAAATCATACGCAAGACACATTCCCGGTCTGGCATCTTCAATGGAAACAAAACGCATAAAGCCTCCAATTATAACTACAACTTAAATCATAACCAGATAAATTGCTGCAAGTGAAATTACAATCTGAATGATGGCAAAGCGAAATACCACCTGGGCATTGGACCACCCACCCTTTTTTCTTACATGGTCGTGGATCGGTGTGATGGTATTCTTTAGAATATGTATCTTTAAGAACCGAAGCAGTGAAACCTTTACCAGACCAAGACCACCGTCTGCGATAAGTACCGCAGCAACCAGCAGGTACATAAACGGGCTGTGCATCTTCAATACTGCAATGGCGATAAAAATACCCATTGCACGTGATCCGGCATCTCCCATAAGAAGCTTGCTCGGTGTTGCGTTATACCACAGATATCCCAGCAGACATACCGCAAACAGTAAAATACAGTAATTGAAAGAATCATTGACTTTTAAAATATTGTCAAGAACAAACACACTCATCAACGTGATAATGGTCAGTGTTCCCGACAATCCATCCACACCATCCGAACAGTTGGTAACATTGATGGAAACCCACACCAGAATAACGGTCAGAATGGCAAATACAACCGGTGGAATCACGATGGTCGTTCCCGTAATGGCAATGGTGATCTCACTGGAATTGTAATGCAGATAGGAAATGGCTACAACGACTGCCACTGCCAGATCCAGAATTCCCTTTAAATACTCTCCCCATGGTTTTTCTGCGGCATCATCAAAGAATCCGGTGAACATTTCGATGACGATCAGCACCAGATAAATGATAATTTCCTTATTCATTTTGCCAAACAACAATGCGGAAACAACAAAAGTCAACACAAAAATAATACCCGCACCTCTTGGTTTTCCTGCGGAAAGAGCTCCATCATGTGCATACTGTCTTCCCATGTCCTTCGGCAGATACCCGTTTAATTTTGCAATTGCAATACAGGTCGCTGCAAAAGCAAATAAAACACCGATAAAAGCAACCAGTGCGTGTTCATATGTTCCTAATAAGTATATCATTTTATCCTCCTTCGGGCTTTCACCCAATTTAATTATATTAGGAGACAGGAAAAAAGTAAAGTTTTTGCTTGCATTTTTATCGAATTGTGTTATTATATACTCACACGCGTCAAAGCGTTAAAGTGTAAAAGATTCAAAGAACCACAAGGAGGAAACAAAAATGGCTCAAAAAGGAGACTTAATGACAGCACGTTCCGATATTCGTGTATTGGACGCAACCATTCGTGACGGAGGACTCGTAAACAACTTTATGTTCTCCGATGACTTTATCAACGCACTCTACCGCACCAATGTAAAGGCCGGCGTTGACTATATGGAGTTTGGTTATAAAGCTTCCAAGGAGCTGTTTGACGTAAATAAATTCGGCAAGTGGAAGTTCTGTGATGAAGAATCCATCCGTGAGATCGTTGGTGACAACAACTCCGATATGAAGATTTCCGTCATGGCAGATGTCGGACGCTGCGATTACAAAAAAGATATCATTGACAAAAAAGACAGTGTAATTGACATGGTTCGTGTGGCAACTTACGTGCACCAGATGCCTGCTGCAATCGAAATGATTGAAGATGCCAAGGCAAAGGGCTACGAGGTAACCTGTAATATCATGGCAATCTCCAATGCCAAAGAATCCGATATTGACCAGGCACTTGAAATGGTCGGTCAAAGCAGCGCCGATGGCATTTATATCGTGGACAGTTACGGTGCTCTTTACCCGGAACAGATCCGTGCGATTGCAGATAAATACACCGAACTTGGAGAAAAATACGGCAAATACATCGGTATGCATGCACACAATAACCAGCAGCTTGCCTTTGCCAACACGATCGAAGCACTCTCCCACGGTGTCAGTCTTTTAGATGCTACCATGATGTCCATGGGGCGGGGTGCCGGAAACTGTGCCATGGAACTGCTTCTGAGTTTTCTGAAAAATCCGAAGTACAATGTATTCCCGGTACTCCGGTTCTTAGAAGACTATATGCTGCCGCTCAAAGAAACCGGTG
>UMGH01015430.1_pt1 | contig 28928 bp, 24 predicted proteins | sample 1965231 | NCBI WGS metagenome assembly UMGH01 (sample SAMEA4836068, study PRJEB28245) | human gut metagenome | biome: gut microbiome; material: fecal sample | place: Denmark | collected 2008 | reverse complement strand
CAGCCGATGGCTGTCAGCGCCCTCCGCTCTGCGGCCTACACCTACGTGGTCGCCGCGTTGAGCTCTCTCGCCACGCTGATTTATTACGTGCTCATCTTTATGGGCAGTCAGCGCGATGAATGAGCAGGGGGCAGGAATGAATAATAAGTAGGTGTCAAAATTATTAATAATTCAGGCCACCTACTTAGCAATATTAGGAAAATATTGAGAAAGCACTAAACATATTTGTTTGAAGTTTGTAGATAGAAGGTGCGACATGATAACAGGTCCAAAGTTGTGGTGTCACACCAAAAGAGGCAGATCAGCCAGTGGGCGGTCTGCCTCTTTTTATTGATGCTTTGAAGTTTCCACGCTCTCGCTGATAATTCAGAATGAGTCAATGTGAGTTATCTTGTATCCCACCGCCCAAACCAAGCGCGAGGTTTCTCTCTCCCGAATCCGTAGATATCACGTTCTGGACGCGCAGCGGTGAAATCCAAAGGTGTGGAGGTGTTCACGTAATCCTAATTGTCACAAATATCAGTTATTTTTGTGACAGATATATTTTTGCTTTCTCCAGTGCTTGTGTGTCACAAATTTCTCGTAAATTTGTGACATAATTTATTCTGATATGGAAAGTATTGCTCAAGAAATAGAAAACAAGATACGCACCTTCAAGAGGGGGAGAATCTTTTTCCCTGATGATTTCGTGGGTATGGGAACTTCTGATACGATAAGGCAAACATTGCAAAGGCTAACGAAAAGTGGGGTAATAATTCGTGTGGCACAAGGTATCTATTGTTATCCTGAAATAGACGAGAAACTTGGCTTAGGAGTTATTTACCCTTCGTATGACCAGATAGCCGAAGCATTAGCTTCTCGTGATCATGCACGTATAGTGCCCACTGGCGAATATGCACTTAATGCATTGGGACTTTCGACACAAGTTCCTATGAATTATGTATTTCTTACCGATGGACAATCTCGAAAGGTTTGTATATCTGGAAACAAGGGTATAGAATTTAAAAATACCGCACCTAAGAATTTGTCCTTTAAGAACCATTTGGCGATGCTTGTAAATTCAGCGTTGAAGTCAATCAAAAAGGAAAATGTCACTATGGGGCAGATCAGTCAGATAACCTTTCTGCTCCGGAAAGAAGAGAAAGAATCGGTGCTTAGCGACTTAAAGCTAATGCCTGTATGGGTACGAAAAATTGTAACAGCAGCATATGAATAATTATTTCCAACTTACAGAGAATCAACAGTGTCTTGTTTTACAACAAGCTGCGGCTCGTTATGGTTTGCCAGCTCAGGCAATTGAAAAGGATCTTTGGGTTTCTACTATACTACAAATCGTATTTACACTGCCTTTTGCGGAAAAAATCATCTTCAAAGGAGGAACGTCTCTGAGTAAAGTTTGGCACTTAATAGACCGTTTCTCAGAAGATATAGATTTGGCGGTAGATCGCTCACTTTTTGATTTTGAAGGTGATTTGACCAAAAAACAAATTAAGAGGCTCCGAAAAGCATCATCTCTTTTTGTGAAAAATGAGTTTACTCCAGCGTTAGAGTCAGCTCTTGAAAAATATGGCTTGAATAATCTGTGCTCAGTAGAACCAGAACCTGACGGAGAAGGTGATAGTACATATCCAGAACCTCGCAAAATTTTTGTAAGTTACAAAAGTGTATGGCCAGATCCATTAGCGTATCTATCACCTATCGTTATGCTTGAAATCGGGGCACGCTCATTATTTGAACCGCATGAGAACACACATATACACAGTATGGTTGAAAGTATGTTTCCGACTATTCAAACGACAATTGTTGATAGCGAAGTGGCAACCGCACTTGCAAGTAAAACTTTTTTGGAAAAGATTTTTCTGTTGCACGAATTATTCTCCGTTGAAGGTCGCGGGGGATTTGCTGATCGGAAGTCCAGACATCTGTATGACCTATCAAGAATGATGGATAAAGACTTTGCTCTGTCTGCTATTGATGATGATACATTGTGGGAATCTATTCGGCACCATCGTGAAATTTTTACCAGCGTTAGTGGTATGGATTATACACCCGATATTCGAAAGCGATTGGTACTTGTACCGCGTGAAGACATTATTGCAGCATGGGAAGGTGATTATAAAAGTATGTGCTCTTCTATGATATTTGGGGAGAAGCCTTCTTTTGAATGTTTGATTGAAAGAATGCGTGATTTGGAAAATCGCTTTCACAAATGATGGTTCGCTGGTAATTATGCAAATGATAATGGGGTGATTGAATCCCCCGCCATCAATCAGCAAGTGTTATAGAAAGCGCATTCCTCTCTTCCAATTTGTTCAAGTTATTTTTTAAGTAGGTGTTCAGAATTAGTTTATATTGAATTGTCGTATTATTTTGTTCCTACAGCTGTCTTGAAGAAGGAGCGTAGCGGGCTACGTGACTGATGAAAGACAGTTGTAGGGGCAAAAAAATGCGGCAAGGCAATATTAAACTGGCTAATCCCTACATGGATAGTATAAACTAATTTTGAACACCTACTTACCATTGGTAAGAAGCTTGCAAAATTATGTTATCTGAATTTGTTTTCTTACCTTTGTGTCTTGCAGGCGTATCTGCATCTCTCGTAGAAAAAACGAAACTAACACAATCAGATAATCACCCTTTCATGATGAAGCATTTGGTATTCGCCGCCCTGGGTTTTGCCCTCGCAGGCGGCACGATGGCACAGACCGTCTCAACTGGAGCGTTCAGTTTTCCGACCGTGAACGAAGGCAGTTGCATGTCTGTTCCCAAGATATTCACCTACAACAACAAACCGTTACTCACGCTGCGTGACGGGCAGGACGGGAATGGCGGCGTCTCTGCTCGAATCAATGTTTACGACGAGAACATAGAACTCGTGAAGTCGTTTGACGTGAAGGACGACTTGAAGTTTTACTACACCTTAACTTATAAAGTGCAACAGCGTGACGTCAGGCACGTGAATAAAACGGTGAGATTTAAAGAGCAGCAGAGCGGTTATCGCAATATCTCCGAATGGATTGCCGAGCAAAACCGCTATGGGAATGACGTCAGCAAGGCACTCAGCTTCACGCGGCAGGAAAACGGCGACACGCTTGTCACGGTGGACTATGACAAGGTGGAAATGATGGGAGGACGGACTAACGCGAACATGTATTTCGCTTATTCCACCTTCGGACTGCAATATCCCTTGCGTTACTGGATTTTTGAGGCGAAGCCCTACAATGATTACGGCTGGGGCTATATGTATCAATATGATGCCGTATATAATGTGGAATACAGCGACTGGCGTGATGCGGGAACGAAGAATGTGGACAAGTCCACCAGTCTTTCTCATCTCTATTTGTGCAACGTTGACCTTGACGGCGGCGGCTCGCTTGCCGGAAACAGCTATTTCGACGTTTCGCAAACGCTCTTCAACACCGATGAGGACTTTGAATATCTCGTTCCGAAGTGTGCCCTCTCTGCAAATTACCCGGGCGCAAGTATGGGCAATATGGACCCCGAGGACGTGTTGTTTGGCAATGACCATATCGTCACTGAGCAAACCACGCTCGCTTCTGAAAAGCATCATGTGGTGATGAAGGGTTTCCAAGTTGTTTCTTCCAACGGCAGTGTCGTGAAAGACCTCGACTTTGCTGACGGTTTTGAAGCGGCTTTGAGCGGCAGCAATTATTGTGCAGCGGTCATCACCATTGGCGGCAACCGTTATCTGACCTTCAACGGATGGGTCGAAGGCAAGGAGAGTGTCATCTTTTTCAAGATAGACAATACCTCAACGGCCATTAAGCCGCTGAAAATCGAAGCGGCAGCCATGACGGTCAAGACCGACAAAGGGCAGGGCGGTTCTTCGCTTCGCGTTTCCTTTGTCGACGGCAATGCCGACGGCTCCGACATCGTGGTGACATCGGCTACGGGGCAGACACTTCTCAAAACGACTGTTCCAGCAGGAGAGGCGCAGACGCGGCTTTCGCTGTCGGTTTTGCCAGGCACCTATTGCGTTTCCCGCCTGCAAAACGGCAGGGTTTGCGAGACGAAGAAGGTGGTGTTGAGATAAGATACATGAAAAAGGGTGTTCTGAAATCATTGTTTCAGAACACCCCTTTTTCTTTTTATTTTGCATGGCGGCTCGTGCTGCTTTGTTATTCCGCTAAGCGCCATCCTTGTCCACGAAGAAACGCGAAGCCCCTGCGGCAGGGGGTTACTTCTTCTTCGGCTGGCGGTTGAGGCGATAGACGAGGCGGAACATGGCGTAGCGAGGTATCACGTTGGTGTAGTACTCCCACATGCTACGGCTGTTCATGCCCACGTTCACGTTCGAGAGGTTGCCCAGGATGTCCCAGGCATCGACCATGAGGGTGAGCTGGTTTTTCCAGAGCGACTTCGAGAGGCGCGCGTTCCACACCAGGTCGTCGCGGTTCATCGAGGTCGACTCGTAGCCGCGGCGGGTGAATATGGTGAGGTCGGAAGAGAGCTGAAGGCGCCACGGGAGGTCGACCACGGCATGAAGGCCGTAGCGCACGTTCCACGTGTTGGGCGACGCATAGCCCTCGAGGGTGGAAGCCTGGTGGTTGTAGGTGGCGGCACCAGTTAGGCCGAAGTTCACACAGTTGTAGCGGTAGTTGAGGCGGAGCGTCTCGCTCGTGATCGTGGCCTGCGTGGTGGTGCGGACTGGGTGTTCCTGTTCGCGGCTGCTGGCATAGTCAACCGTGTGGTAGAAGCTCACCGACGATGCCGTGGTGAACATCAACCGGTGCTTGCGGTCGATGGGCAACGTGAAGTTGAGGTTCATCCAGGCATTCCAATTGCCGTCGACGTTGACCGTCTGCGTGGTGGTGACACCCGTCTTGCGGTTGTAGGTGTAGCTGGCGGCCAAGGCATTGTGCGTGATGTGCCACCCCACACTGCCGTAGAGCTGGCGCTCCTTGCGCTGCAACCATTGATCGGCGCGGTAGTTGAAGGACACGTTGCCGTCGAGCTTGCGCTTGAGGTTGGGATTGCCCAACGTGATGTGCAAGGGGTCGGCCGTGTCGGTGCGGCGGAGCAAGCTCGTGATGGAGGGGGCCGACGTGGTGAGGGATAAGTCGAAGTTCAGCTGGTGGCGGAGCGAGGGTGTGCCGCGCTTCAGCTGGAAGTAGAACTGCGGAAGCCAGTAGCCGGGGGTGAGATGCTGCGGGTCGTTGGCGGAGCGGTAGTCGAAGCGGTTCGTTTCGTAAACGAGGCTGGGGCGCACCGTTACGTTCCACGACGAGAGGGTGCGGTAGTTCTCGTCCTTCACATATTTGTTCCACTGCCAGTCGAGGGTCAGCTGATGGCTCCAGTTGTTGAGGGTGGACTCGTTGGAGTTGTCGGCATCGAGGGCCTGTAGCAGGCTCTCCATCTGCGAGGGAAGCCAGCCGAGGTCCTTGCCTTCGGATTCCGGTAGGAATTCCAGACGGTAGAGCGAGTGGTTGCCCTCGGAGCGCTTGAACTGCAGGGTGTAGCTGGGGTTCAGATAGATGTCGCGCGTCCAGTGCCAGAAGTATTTGAGGCGGGCCTTCACGGTGGTGTTCTGCTGGTGGAAGTAGTTGTAGCGGTTGCGAAAATCGGTCTGCATCGCCTCCTGCTCGAGGTGGTTGTAAGTGAAATGGTTGAACTCACCCGACTTGGAGTGGACGTACTGCACATGGCCATCGATGGAGAAGCCGTCGCGCGATTGGGGAATCTTGATGAACGTCCAGTAGGAGGCACCCACATCGCGTCCGTCTGAGTTGCCACGGGCCTGCTGACCGTTGCGTCGGATGAGGTGGCGCACGGTGGTTGTCCATTCGGGCGAGAAGAGGCTGTCGAGCACTTCGGCATAGTTGTCCAAGGGTTTCACGCCGAAGGTGCCGTTGCGGAAGTTGGAGTGGTAGTCATTGTGCGAATAGCTGAACCAGGGGGAGAAGCTGGCACCGTTGTTGGTGGTCTGGTTCGTATATTTCCAATTGTGGTTGGTGGAGAGGTTGAGGCTCGACGTCTGCTGCCTGCTGGACACGGCGTTGAACACGTCGCCGCTGGAAAGGAAATCGGTGGAGGTGCCTCCCCACGGGTTGTCGTTGTTGGTGTAGGAGGCATTCACATCGCCTTCCAACCGGAAACGGTTGCGCTTGTCGTAGACGCTGTAGTCAAATCCGCCCCGCTTCGTGGCCGTCAGTCCGCCCGAAGGGTCGAAGTCGCCCCATCCGCCGTTGCCGTCGGGTTTGCGGCGATCGTTCACATTGTTGAGGTTGCCGTACACGCTTAGGCGCGACTGGGGGGTGAAACGCAGGGCGAAAAGGCGTCCCAGATAGCGTTTCTCTGTGCCGTATCCCCACTCCGTGTTGCCAATCCATCCGATGGAGTATTGGCGCTTGAGCTTGATGTCCATCACAAGTTGGCCTTCATCCACCTTGTGGCCCAGAAGTTTGCTGGTTTCACTCTCCTGATTGTACACCTCTACACGGTGCACCATGTAAGCGGGCAGGTTGTCAAGCAGCACGGTGTTGTCGTTCTTGAAGAAGTTACGCCCGTTGAGCAGGAGGCTTTCCACCTTCTTTCCGTTGACGAATATCTGCCCATCGGGTTTGAGTTCTGCCCCGGGCAACTGGCTGATGAGCCCGTCAAGCATCGAGCCTTCTTGAAGCTGGAAGGCATCGGCATTGTAAACAAGGGTGTCGCCCTTGTTGTAGAACTTGATTTTGGTGGCCGTCACCTTGGCTTCGCCCAGCTGGTAGGCCTTATCGGATGCGGTGGTGCGGCGAAGAGAAATGTCCTTCGAGGACTCCGCAAATCTCTTGTTCCAGAAAAGCGTGACAGGAACATATTTCGTGGCATAGCCTGCGGCTGAAGCGCGGAGAAGGAAACGGGGGTCTTTCTGTAACGGAACTGAAAACGTCACGATCATTTGGCGTTCGCCACTTCCTTGGTCTCGTCTTTCACGGCAAACGGCTGACTATACCACGGTGCTGTCGAGCTGCAACAGGTCGACCTTGACATTGCGGTCTAAGGACAAAGCTTGCCCAGTGAAAGCGTCTATTACGTTCACCCACAAGTGATGATTCGTATCCTTTTGGGCAGAGCCGAGCAAGGCCCAAAAACAACCTATGAGTAGTAAGATTCTTTGGCCATTCTTCATGTGAGGTCGGAATAAGTAGGTTTTCATAATTGTTTTATAATATCAGCAGGTGTATTCACATTGAAAGCACGTTTTTCGGGCGCATCTGTATCCTTCGTTCTCAGTCACATAGCCCGCTATGTTTCTTCTCCCGAAGAAAATAACTGCATCCCGATAACGCACTTTCAATGTGAATTTAATTTCGGACAAAATTAAGGGGTGAAATCGATTCAGAATGACAGGGTAAAGCCCGTTTGCGCCTTATAGTGGCTGTCGTTGGGCTCGCCCAAACAGTTGCAGTTGCAGTCGGGGTTGACCGTGCGTCTATTCTTCTTGCCCTTTGACTTTTTCTTGCAGTTGCAATTGCAGTCGGCGTTGTCCTTGGTGATTTCCTCACAGGAATCCGTGTCGCAGAAAGCGCAGAATCCTCCGTGAAGCCGTCCTTCGAGGTCGGCGGTCAGTGCAGGCATCTCCTGCAACAGACGGGTGAGTGTGGCATCTGTTTTCATAATTTTTAGTTATTAGTGGGTTGATAATTGGTAATGAGTTCTTTGAGCCATTGAAGCATTCGCTCGTCCTTGTCGTCTTCGCTCATGCCGTTGTAGCAATGATCGAGATTGTGAGCATCGAGCTTGTTTTGCGAACAGCCACCATTGCATATTGGAAGAATCTTGCAGGCAAGGCAGGCCTTGTTGGCATATTTCACCTCCATGCGTCGGGCATACTTCTCGTTCCACACCACTTCGCCATCGGACTGGAGGCGACCTTCGCTTCGCGTCTCCTTGAAGTCGCGGGCCGTGCATTTGAAGAGCAAGCCATCGTAGTTCACCACGAGGTGGTTCTCATGATCAGCATAGCAGTTGTGACGGTGGCAAATGTGGTCGGACTCCACGGCAAAGCCTTCCTGGGCATACTGTGCCTTGAGTTCTGCCACTGCCTCGGTGAGGTCGTTTTGCTCCTGATCTTGCCAAATTTGCTGGAAATTGAACTGGATGTAAGGTTTGTCGGATTCGGGCATCGACGAGAAGTCGTTGAGCACATCGGTAAATGAGGTGATGTTGTTGGCCGTGTAGTTGAGACGGGCAAACACTTGGTGATGACGCGCAGCAGCCTGCTTCATGTGGGTCACGATGCAGTCGTAGGTGGGCTGGCGATTGGCCCCGATGCGCGAATGATCGTGGTGTTCACGATTGCCGTCGAGCGAAATCTGGAAGGTGGCGGGGCTGGTCAGGCCCACTGACTCCAAATCGTCAAGCACTTCCTCAGTGAGCAACACGCCATTGGTGGTGAAACTGGAATGGAGTGCGATGCCCTTTGCGCTGCACACCTCGGCCGCATGACCGAGAATGGGCATGACCACCTGATGGAACCCCAACAAGGGCTCGCCGCCGAAAAACGACACGTTCATGCTTTCCAATCCTTCATCTTCAGCCTTCCGGTCGATCAACCGGCAAATGGAGTGCCGCACGGCCTCCTCCATTATGGGCATGCGGTCGTGCTGCTCGTAGCAATACCAGCAGCGGAGATTGCACCCCAAAGTGGGATTGACAATCAGCCCGAAGGTGGAAGGATCGGCATCGTGCGCCCGCCAAGCATCCACCAGAGCCTTTACTTCATCGGCCTCAGCCTCCACAATCATGCCCATACGAAGCATCTGGTCAAACAGTTCGGGATGCAAGTTCTGCAATTGGCCGATGGAGTGGCGCAGCGCTTTCACCTGTTCCCCCAATTCCTTGTGGAGTAGCAGAAAACCATTGGAAGCCAGATTGAATGCAATGACAGCCCTGTCTTTGGTCGCGAAATGCGTAAATTTACTGAGTTGATAAGTGTTCATGTCGGTCGTTGTTCATTCGGGAAAGCATGACCCCCATGCAGCGGTTGGCTAAGGTGGGTTTCCAGAATTTGAGGTTAATAGGAAGTGTTGGAGAGCAAGTCATCCATTCGCTGACTCACGGCGTGTAAGGCTCCCGAGTGGGGCCATTTTCGTAGGTGTCAAGCCAAAGCATGGCGTAGTAGGTGGACGGCAAGTCGGAATGCTCATGCTCCACAATGGCACTCATTCTACATAATGGCTGAGCTCCTCCGCCCAGAACCGCAATTCTGCGCGCTGCTTGTCGGTGAGCTTGTAGAAGCCCTTTCTGAGTTCAGATTCTGACTGCATCATGAGACATGTACTTATGGCTCAATGTTTCCGCATTTCTCATAAAATATGGCTTTCATTAAATTAGCCAAAATCCGTTGCATTTACAAAGTTCTTTTGCTTATTGCTGGTTGCAAAGGTACTATTTTTTCTGATAAAACATCTAAATTTCCAAGTTATTCGAAGGCTTCTGTAATTTTTTTTGTTCATATCGGACAAACACGCCAGATTATCAAGTATTTAACAGACACAAGATGCGCTTCCATTCGGAGTAGGAAAAAAGAGAAGGCCAAAATGTGTAGAAATTGTAATGGGCTTCAAGAAAACGCAATGATTCTTAAATATTTAGTAAACGTGGAAGTGCGCGAAATTGTGTTTTGGAGGATATAGTAGGGGGGATAAAACGCCTGTGTGATTAAATAGGTGTTTGTGAATGCATACTCTTTTTCGTAAATTTGCGTAACCATCGACTCAAAGCGTATGGTATTTCCGCGCTGGCCACGTGCACATATTGCTGGAAAACTATGAGGGATGTCCCCCCAAAAAAATAACTGGATGCAATGAGCAAAAGAATTGAAAACGATCTGGACGACCTCTTTGTTGAGTGGAAATCCAAAATGAAAGAGCAGGACAGCACATCTCATTTTACAAGGGATGGGCTGATGTATAATAAAAACCCTCTTGGTCAAAATGAAGAGGCATGGTTTTCTTTACGTAATCGTGTTTTGTTCTTGTTGAAAGATCAGAATCAAGATGGTGCTGAAAAATGGGACGAAGACATCCGTGAATGGTTGATAGATACAGAGAAGGATACCGCCAAGCACCACAAAACTAAAGAAGCAAATAGGAACTTAGAAATCCCCTTTCTACGGAATCTCGCTTTCCTCCTTTGGGGATTGTCAAAAGCAGACAAAGATAATTCATGGTGGTATGGCGAAGTAGCGCAGCACTTTGATGAAGTAAAGGATTTCTTTAACACCCAGCCTTTTGCCATAGTTGAATGCAAGAAACAGCCAGGGGACGGAAAGCTCGATGACAAAGAACTGAAATGGCATCTTCGTAACTACGGTGATTTCCTCAAGAGGGAAATAGAGATTCTGGCTCCTACTATGATTGTCTGTGCCAGCCAGTACATCTACAGATTCGTTCTGGATATGTTTCCGCAAGAGGAGCTAACCAGTATAGGAAAGGAATACAACTCCATTCGGCTTCACAAACCGACGGGTGTTCTTATCTTCTGTTCGTATCATCCGAGCGCATATACAAAATCAGTCGAAGAAATCTATGATAGTGTTATGTATCATTACAGAGCATTTTTAGAGCGCCATTACTAAGAGAATAATGGGGCTGCAATAAAAGACCATAGAAAAGGGTGTTCTAAAATTTGCGTTTTAGAACACCCTTTTTCTATGGCGTATAGTTTCATTTTTTTGAAACCATTGGCAGATGGATGGAATCTTTATTCCTTCTTGCTGATGCTCAGCTGAAGTGGCTGCCGTTGGTTGCTGATAAATCGCTTGATTTGCGCCAGCCATGCGGCCTGGTCTGCCGTTCCGCTCTTGTGCCACGAGGCGCCAAACCAATAGGTGAAGACGGCACCGGCTTTGAGGCCGCGTTTCACGCCGATGGCATTGCCAACGATGCCCTGCTTCCTGTGGCGCGGGTCTCTGATGAGGCGCGTCTCGTTGATGCCATCGGGGAACACCACTGCCACGTAAATCTCGAAGTTGTGGCGGGCGGCGTTGTCCGTGGGGTCGGTATAGGCGATGAAATCGTCGGCGAGCGTGAGGTCGGCAGTACGTTTGGTGTGTACCACCAATCCGCCGCAAACGTCTATCTGGCTCTTCTTCTTCATGCCTTCATACCAAACGGTCATGCGGTTGAAATAATCGCCCTTGCTGAGGCTGATGAGGCGGTGTTCGCGTAGCATTTCCTTGCCTATCCGTTTGGCGGGGTAGGTGAGTTCCACGGTGAAGCGCAGCGGACCGTTTTCCTTCACTTCGTAGCGTTCAAAACACCAAGGCAGCACGAGACTGTCGCCGAGAAGAACGGCGGGCGTGCCGCATCCCAAGCTCGGCCCCACCTTGTAGCAGTCGAGCCCCGTGCCGTGGTCGCGGTGGTAGGTCGTGGCAAGGAGAACAGAGTCGGCCTCCTGGGCGCGGCCCTGTTTTCGCAGTGCGGCGGCTTCCGCCAGCCCCCGACGCTCGCTTTCGTAGCGTTTCTCCACATCGAGATGGGGCGTGCTCTTCAGCCAAATGTCGATGCCGTAGGCCTGCTCGCCCGTTTTCTGCAAGGCAGGGCCGTAGGCGCGGTAGGCACATTTGTCGTTCTCCCAAGCAAAGTCGTCAACACGCCAAGGATAGGATTTTCCGCTCACAAAAGGTTCGTAAGCCATCGGCTTTCCAGCTTCCACCGTGTAAGCGGCCGTTCCTCGCGGCAAGACAGAAGTCTCGATGAGAAGAGAACCATCGGCACCCGCCTGGCTCGCCACTTGCTGGCGGAAGGCGTTGCGCACGATGAGCGGGGTGCCTTCGGGAACATCGAGCGCCTGCCATATCTTGTGGATGTCGAAGGAAACGACTTCTGCGCGTTGGCTGTTGCCAGGATTGCTCACAGAGAGCACCACCTTCGAACGGCCTGCCAGCGGTGTGGCCAAAGCCAGAGCCAGCAGGTAAAGGAGAAATTTGATTCTCATTATTTATTTTTTCTTTTGGAAATAGAGGTCGATGTATGCCTTTCTTGAAAGCGCTTCCAAGTAATAATAGTCGGCATAGTTGAGCGGGACGTCAATCTCAGAGTTGTGTGGGATGCTGCCCACAGAATGCAGCAAAAGAAAATGGCCCGCTTCGCCGAGTTTCGGACGATAGGCTTTCGAGCCGAGGCTCTTCATGATGCGGTCGGCCGTTGCCTTGTATTCGTCAGCGTGGCCCATGTCGAGCGTCATCAATTCGTAGAGCGCAGAAGCGATGACGGCCGCTGAAGAAGCGTCGCGCGGTTCGTTGGGGATTTTGGGCGCTTCCATGTCCCAATAAGGCACGAGGTCTTTTGGCATGCGCGGATGAGAAAGCATGAGCTGGAGCGTCTTGCGGGCCTGTTGCAGGTAACGGTCGAAGCGCGTATAGCGGTAGCACATCGTGTAGCCATAGACAGCCCATGCCTGCCCGCGGCTCCACACCGACTCGTCGGCATATCCCTGGGCCGTTTGCTTGTGGCGCACGGCACCGTCGCGCAGGGCATAGTCCACCACGTGGTAGCAACTGCCATCGGGGCGGAACTGGTTTTTCAGCGTCTGGTCGGCATGGCTCACGGCGATGCGGTAGTAAGTCGAGTCACCAGAAAGTTGGGTGGCTTTAAACATCAGTTCGAGATTCATCATGTTGTCGATGATGACGGGGCATTCCCAACCCCTCTTGGCCTGCCAACTGTTCGGATTGTTGACGTTCCACGACTGGATGACGCCAGCGCCGGGACGGAAGCGGGTGGCGAGCGACTTCGCTGCCTGCACCATCACGTCCTTATATCCCTTGACGTTCTTCAGGCGCAGGCCGTTGCCGAAACTGCAGTTGATGATGAAGCCCACGTCGTGGTGGCTCGTCAGCGTTTTAGCCGATTCGATGGAGGTCGTCATGTATTCCGCCTGCTTGGCCCATTGCTCGTCGCCGGTCAGTTCGTAGAGATACCACAAGGTGCCAGGGAAGAAACCGCTACGCCAGTCGTAAGGACTGCAGTAGCTCACTTCGCCCTTCTTGTTGAGCGTCACGGGATTGAGCGGTTTCTTGGCTTTTTGGATAGCGGCCGTTTCCAGTCCCACCTGTTTCGTGGCAAAGTCAATGGTTTTGGAAATGCTTGAAGCGTCGTCAGACTGCGCAACGGAGGCGGTTGGCAGCAGCACTGCCAGGAGCAGCGTTTTCAGAATGTTTTTTTTCATGGGTTGGTAGTAGAGGTATGTTAAGTAGGTGTTTAATATAAACTAATTTTGAACACCTACTTATAAAGATAGTGTATGTGTTTCCGGCGATTATCCTTCCAGTTCGTCGTAGCGTTGGTGGAACACCGCCACGGCCTCCATGCCCTTTCTGAATATGTCGAGAGGGAAATTCTCGTTGGGCGAATGGATGGTGTTGCTTTCAAGACCGAAGCCCATGAGAACTGTTTTCACGCCGAGCACGCGCTCGAAATCGCTGATGATGGGGATGCTGCCGCCGCGACGCACTGCCAGTGGGCGTTTGCCGAAGGCTTGCGTGAAACCATCTTCTGCTGCGCGATAGGCGGGGATGGTGATAGGGCAGACGTAGCCCTCGCCGCCGTGGAGCGGCGTGACTTCTACTTTGACACTTCGCGGTGCCACTTCCTTAATGTAGTCGATGAAAAGCTGCGAAATCTTTTCGTGCTGCTGGTGTGGCACAAGGCGCGTGGAGACCTTGGCATAGGCTTTCGACGGGATGACGGTCTTCGCCCCTTCGTCGGTGTATCCGCCCCAGATGCCGCAGACATCAAACGAAGGGCGGCAGGAATTGCGTTCCAGCGTGCTGTAGCCCTTTTCGCCTTGCAGGGCTTCCACGCCGAGCCCTTGTTTGTAGGCTTCCTCATCAAACGGGATGGCGGCAATCATCTCGCGTTCGGCCGCTGGCACTTCCTCCACGTCGTCGTAGAAGTGTGGGATGGTGATGCGTCCGTTTTCGTCAATCACGTCAGCGATGAGTTTGCAAAGCACATTAATGGGGTTGGCCACCGCGCCGCCGAAATGTCCAGAATGAAGGTCGCGGTTGGCACCCGTCACCTCAATCTGCCAGTAGGCCAGTCCGCGCAGACCCGTGGTGAGCGAGGGGAGGTCGGCGCCCAGCATGCTCGTGTCGGAAACGAGGATGATGTCGCATTTCAGTAGTTCCTTGTGCTCTTCAAGGAAGGCGGCCAGGCTCGGCGAACCGATTTCCTCTTCCCCTTCGAAGATGAATTTCACGTTGTGTTTCAGGAGGTTGTTGCGAACAAGATATTCAAATGCCTTCACCTGTATGAACGCCTGTCCCTTATCGTCGTCGGCACCGCGGGCAAAGATGTGGCCATCGCGCACCTCTGGTTCGAAAGGATTGCTTTTCCAAAGTTCAAGCGGTTCGGCGGGCATCACGTCATAGTGAGCGTAGATGAGCACGGTGCGGGCATCGTCGGAAACGTGTCGCTCGGCATACACCAGCGGATTTCCTGCCGACGGCATCAGACGGGCATGGTCGGCACCGGCCTCCACGAGAAGTTCACACCAACGCTCGGCGCAACGCGTCATGTCGGCCTTGTGGCTCGGTTTCGCACTGATGCTCGGAATGCGGATAAGGCTGAAGAGTTCGGCGAGAAAACGCGGTTCGTTTTCTTCGAAGTATTTTTTGTCGAAAGTCATAATGGATGAGGTTTTTGTGGTTTGCTATTCAATGACAACGCGCCTGTTGGCGATGTGTGGGAGGCCGCGGCGGACGTGTCGGACGCGGCGGCCCAAGAGGTCGTATCTATTTCCTGCCGTTTCCCCGGCATTGTCGTCGGTGGAAAAGGCGGGGAGCGAGATGCTTGTTGCTGGAGGCACCGTGAAGTGGAGCGTGTGGCAGATGTCGCCCCAGCCGCGACGCACGTAGAGCGTGTATTCCTCTCCGGCTTCCAGGGCGCGGAATTTGACGGTGTGTCTGACTGTCTCGCCGGGGGCGGCGTAGCAGAAGAGCGGATGGACCACACCACCGTGGAGGTAGTCGCGGCCCTTAAACACTTCATAATAGAAACACAGGCCGGCGCGTCCTGCCGCCGCATCGTTGCTGATGGTTTCCTCCACTTTCAGGGTGCCCGCTTCGGGGAACGACAGTTGCGGTGTGGCGGCGGTGAGTTTCGCAGGCTCTCCCCACGGCACTCTGACGGGGCGTTCGTAGATGATGTGGACATCATCGGGAGAGAGGCGCAAAATATATTCCCCTCCCTTCTTGAAATAGAGATTCACCGAGAGTTGGCGTTGCTCGCCAGGTTGGAGTGTGACGCAGGTGAGGGCGCAATAGCTGCCGTCTTCAAAGGGATGGAGGTCGGCGGCGTCGTTTGTGAAAAACTCCAAGGACGTGGTGACGGGGTAGGCGGCCGTGTTGCGCACCCACAAACGTATTGGTGTCTCCTTGCCGTGCTCTGGCTCAAGGAGGAAGGCGAGCGAGTCGACAATCAATTCAAGTCCCGTTCGCTGCAAGGTGTCGGGCAGACAGACGTTGAGGCGGTCGGGATGTAGAAATATGGCCTGATGGTTGGTGAAGAAACCAGCCTGGGCACCCTCAGGTGTTGTATCGTATGACGGTTCGTTGGCATAAAGAATGTCGAGGCGGAAGAAACCATCGAAGTCCCCGTTCGTTCCCCAGTTGACGTGAAACAAGCCGTCTTCGTCCAGTCCGTCCACCACGAAGGCATGGCCGTTGAGCGGCATAGCGTTTCCCGTGTAGAAGACAGGGCGGCCCTGGCGCAATTCGTTGCGCATCATTGAGAGCCAATCGTCAGGACGGTATTTGTAGCTGTCGGCATAGTGGACATAGCCAAAGCCGAAAGCACGCTTCAAGGCTTCGACAGGACGGGCGGCACTGCTGCCGCTTGACGATGGCGTCCAGTTCATGTTGGCGGCCACGCCGAGCATATACGAGAGTTTTGCCACAGCCTCCGCCTGTTCCGCCGTGTAGTTCGCGGGGTCGTTGTAGTTGTCGGCAATGAGGCGTGTGTTGACCGATGTGCCAGGAAGAATGTCGTTGATGGTGTAATGCGGTGTGGTCCATCCGTGGAGCGTGTCGACCAAGACGATGGTGCGGCGGTGGTAGGAAATAACTTCCTCCAAGGCCGTTGCCACGCAGCCGACAACGCAGCGCTCCTCGCTCAGCGTGCCGTCGTCATTTCGATAGTAGGGGCAGAAGGCGTTGTAGGGCGCTTCCTGATGGCGCGTGAACGAGAGCAGCGGGGCAACGGGCGCTCCGCCGTCGGGGGCGGCGGTGGAGATGGAAATGCTGGTGTTGACACATCGCCCGTAACTTCCCAATAGCTGCCGCAATGCCAGTGGTGTCGGCGCGTCGGCGGCGGTGTCGGCGGCCACTCCGGTGGTAGTCTTTTCGGCGGCGTTGCCGTGGCGGATGCCATAGCCCAGGATTTCAGGTAGACGGCTGTCGGCTGCCACGATGACGAAATCGCTTTGCGGCGTGGCGAAAATGTGGGCGGCGGGCATTGATTTCAGAAGGCGCAAGGCCGAAAGCCGCTCGGCCTGCCGCTTCTTTTCTGCTTTGTTTCTGCCTTGCGGCGGCATCTTCCTTTCCAGAAACGCCAACGCTGTTGCTCTCGCGCTGATGGTGTCGACGGGCGAGGCCGCGGCGGGCAGGGCGAGCAGGAAGAAGAAAAGAGAAAGGAGGGCAAATGGTTTGTGGAAAATCATTGGGGCAGAGAAAAGAAAATGCGGGGGAAAAGGGGTATTTCTAAGTAATGGTGAAAAATATTTTTGAATACCTACCTACTTGCCATTACTAAGTTGTTGGTTTGTATGTCTATAAGAGTGGTGCCAGAATGCGCGTGTATGATTCCAGCAGTCGGCGTCGCCAAGGGCGTTTGCGCCATTGGTTGATTCTGACTTCCGTGCAGGCGTTCAGATCGTTCATGAAAATCTCCTTCACGCTGGTGGCTGCTTTCTTTCCATAGATGAAAGCGTTGGCCTCGAAGTTATTTTCAAAACTACGGAAATCCATGTTGGACGAACCGACGGTGCACCAATCATCGTCGGCCACGGCGCATTTGCTGTGGAGGAATCCAGCGTTGTAGGTGAAGACACGTATGCCCGCTTGCAGAACCACCGTGAAATAGCTGTCGTTGACCCATCGCAGCCAGAAACCATCGGGCTGCGACGGCACCATCAGGCGGACGTCGACACCGCTCATGGCTGCTGTCTGCAAGGCCTGCAAAATCGGTTCCGTTGGCATGAAATAAGGCGTTTGTATATAAAGGTAACGCTTGGCGTGTTGGATGATCCACGTCAGTCCGTACATGATTTCGGGGTAGCGCGAAACGGGATTAGAAGGAACGATTTGCAGCAGCGTCGAGGGAGCCTGTGCCACGGCGGTGTCGTCTTCTTTGGCGATGGGTAGTGACGCGGGGTTCGAGGGCAGTCTGTCGGTCGAGAGGTCCTGTTTTCCAGTCACAAACACCCAGTCGGTCAGAAAGAGGCGTTGCATATCAGCCACGGCCCCGCCTTCAATGCGCAGGTGCATGTCGCGCCAAGGACGGCAGCGGCTGCTCACGTAGCGCAGGGCCAGATTCATGCCGCCGATGAAACCCACGCGGCGGTCGATGATGCAGAGTTTGCGGTGGTTGCGATAGTTGACTTTATGGGTCATGCTCGGAAAGCGCACTGGCAGGAAGGGATGGACTTCCCCTCCCGCGTCGATGATGGGCTGAAAGAATGGTTGCTTCACGTTCCAGCAACCCACGTCGTCGTAGATGAACATCACGCGGACGCCCTGACGGCATTTGTCGATGAGCGCATCGCGCACCAGACGCCCAACGGCATCGTTGTCGATGATGTAGGTTTCGAGCATGATACACTCTTTCGCCTTGCCAATTTCCCTCAAGAGCGCTTGCAGCCATTCCGCGCCTGTGGTGTAGCAGTCGATATGTTTGGCTGGCGTGAGGATGGCGTGGTTGGTATGTTCAAAGAGCTGCACGAGCGGCGCATAGCGCGGTGGCGCTTCCGTGGTGGCGATGTCAGCCACGTCGGCCATCATGCGTTGCGTGAGCAGGCTGTATTGGCGGCGGCTGATGTAGCGTTCCTTGCGGATGTTTTGCCCGAAAAAATAGAAGATGATGAAACCGACGATGGGCAGCATGACCAAGACGATGGTCCATGCAATGGTCTTGGCTGGCTGTCGGTTTTCGAGCAGCACAACCGTCACCGTGCTCAAGATGAGTCCGATGTACACGACGACGATAGCCCAAAGCAAGATGTTAGCCCACATGTAAATTTTGGTATTTGATAAACCTAAGTAATGGTGAAAGAATAAGTTGGGCAATTTTGACAAGGCATAAGAAATAACTCCTTACCCTAACTCCACAAAATTGGTCAAGTTATTTTTTTACCATTACTACAAGACAAAGCTACTCATTTTTTTTAATTCATCGCGGTATATATGTCATTTTTTTCTTGCCAGAGGTGGAAAGCGCCTTGGCGCGTGGCATCGGGGAGGCAGCGTAAAAAAAAGACGGTTTTCAAACGTCTCGCCCCGCTTGGCGGGAAGAGGGTGTTTGAAAACCGTCTGAATGAGAGTTGGAGACTCTTTTATTTCTTGCGCATGATGGTTGCGTCGCGGTCTGGACCGACAGAAACCATTGTGATTGGCGTGCCAGTTGCTTTTTCGATATATTCGATGTAGTCCTTGAAGAGCTGTGGCAGTTCCTCTTCGCTGCGGAGCGCCGTCAGCGGGGTGTTCCAGCCTGGCAGTTCTTCGTAAACAGCTTCCCAGCCTTCGGTGTCGTAAGGCATTTCAGTGGTGATTTCACCATCTTTGCGGTAGGCCGTGCAGACATAGATTTTCTTGAACGAATCGAGGACGTCGCCCTTCATCATGATGAGGTCGGTCACGCCGTTGATCATGATGGCATATTTCAGAGCTACGAGGTCGAGCCAGCCGCAGCGGCGGTTGCGTCCCGTGACAGCGCCATATTCATTACCGATGTGGCGGATGGTGTCGCCCGTTTCGTCGAAGAGTTCAACGGGGAACGGACCGCTGCCGACGCGTGTGCTGTAAGCCTTGAAGATACCGAAGATGTGGTCGAGTTTGTTGGGAGCCACACCAAGGCCGGTGCATACGCCGCCGCTCGTGGTGCTTGAAGAAGAGACAAAGGGGTAGGTGCCGTGGTCGATGTCGAGCATTGAGCCTTGAGCGCCTTCGGCCAACACCTTCTTGCCTTCAGATAGATAACGGTTGATTTCGATTTCCGTGTCGGTCAAGTGGAACTTTCTCATGTAGTCCACGCCCTCCAGCCATTTCTTCTCCTCTTCGGTGATGTCGAAGTCGGTGTAGTTGAGGTCTTTGAGAATCTGGAGGTGGCGGTTTTTGAGCGCCTCATATTTCTCTTCGAAGTTGTTCTGGATGTCGCCCACGCGGAGGCCGATGCGTGCGGCCTTGTCGCTATAAGTTGGGCCGATGCCTTTTCCCGTTGTTCCCACTTTGCTCTTGCCTTTGGCCGCTTCATAAGCGCGGTCGAGCACGCGGTGGGTTGGGAGGATGAGGTGGGCGCGTCGGCTGATGTGGAGGCGTTCAGTCAAGGCATATCCAGCAGCCTCGAGTTCATGAGCTTCAGCCATGAAGAGGTCGGGAGCGATGACGCAGCCGTTGCCGATGATGTTGACTTTCTGTTCGTCGAAGATACCAGAAGGAATGGAGCGGAGCACGAATTTCTTGCCATCGAAGATGATGGTGTGTCCGGCGTTTGGGCCGCCAGCAAAACGAGCTACCACGTCATAGTGCGGGGTGAAGAAATCCACCACTTTTCCTTTGCCTTCGTCGCCGAAGACGATGCCCAGCAGGGCGTCTACTTTTCCTGTTGCCATTATGTTAAATGTCGGTTTGGTTCCTGATTATCAATGATGGGCGTATGGCTGTTTCCAGCATGTGCTCACCATCGGGCAAAGATATGTTTTTTTTTTCGATTAGGCTTCATGTCGCGCCGATAAAATGGAGGATAACGGCTCGTTGGCTGAAAATATGCTTCATGGTGGGGGCGGACAGGGCTTTTTCGCAGTTGCAAATGGCAAAACCTCCGTCGCCTCAGTCGTAGCGTCGTCCGTTTTGCAGGATGCGGTGGCGCGGTGCCTGATAGTGGTCGTTGATGACACTGCGTTGCGGTTTGAAATGGCGCGACGAAACGCCCAGGATGTCGAAAATCATCTGCGGTAGGTCGTCGCTCATGAAGCGGCGGTCGGTGGCTGCGGCGAGACGGCGGCAGACGTCGGGGTGCAGCGCCCGATAGCGCGGCGTTAGGTACACCAGCAGCGGGATGTCGAGCTGGCACGGAAGTGCTTCCGCAACGTCTGTCGCGAGGTCCGTGCGGCTGTATTGCCGACGGAAGTTGTGTACCTCCTCTCCGTGGTCAGAAAGGTATATCACGATGGCGTTGCGGTGGTCGAAGAGGCGGATGATGCTGTCGACAACCATGTCGTTGTAGGCCGTGGCGTTCAGATAGGCGGCCACTTCTTCGCGTTGCGCCTTGTTGAGCGTTTCTTTCGAATCGGGGCGCATGGCATAGTGTTTCTCCACGTCCTCCGCCTTGAAGCGGGAGAAACCTTCGGGATAGCGGTCGCGGCAATAAGTGTGCTGTCCGAAGAGATGGAAGATACAAAAATTACGGTTGGGGCGTTCCAGCGTCTGCCGTTGCCGGGCGAAATCGTTGACGAGCTCAAGGTCGTAGGCAAATTTCTGGTTGTTGCGGTGGTCGAAGATATAAGGCTCAATGCCTGGGTGGTTGACAAAGCCCATCGACGCGTCCCATTGGCCGAGGTTGTCGTTGGGGGCAAACTGATTACTGAAGTAGACAACGTTGAAGCCACAATGGCGCAGGATGGTGGGGAAGAGCGGTTGGTCGCACCAGGAAATCCCTTTTTTCTTGTCGGCAACCGAAGCCATGGAAAGAAAATATTTGAAGTTTTGCGTGGTGCCGTTGTCTGAAGAAATTACATCGTTGAAAACAAATAGTTTCCCTTTTTCCGTTCCCGCTGGTTCCTCGCCCTCTTCCAATCGTTTGGCAAGGAGCGGGTTTGTGTTGTATTTGCCGTCGTAGAGATTGCTGAAATGCTTGTTGAACGATTCGCCGATGATGAGCACCACGTCGGCCTCGCGTTCCTGACAACTCGGCCGTTCCCGATATTGCTTCTGTACGTCGGCACATCGTTCAAATTCCTTTTTAAATTCCCCATATTTCAAATGCGACTGCCAGAGGTTCCAAAGGGCGTTGCGTTTGACGGGCGTGTGCAGCTTTGCCGCCAAATCGTAATTGCGGTCGGCATCTGTGCTGAAAAACAGGACGTTGACACCGACCATAGCCACAGCGCCCGCCAACGCCACTTTCTTCCAACAGCTTTTTGGAAAAAGCGGCAGTTGCGCAACGCGGCGTTGCAGCCACCCTTCCGCAAAGAAAAACACGGCCGTTCCCAGCAGCAATGCCAGTGTGTGCCAGTCAAACAGAAAGGCCGACAGAAAACTCTGCGCCTCCTCCTTATTGGTCTCATGTAGGAATTGCAGCGTGAAAGCATCCCAATGGCGATGGAATTTCATGACGAGGAAAATGGTGGAGAAGGCGTAGAGGCCAACGGCAAGATGACCAGCGGCGTGAATGACGCGCCCCCATTTCCTTCCAACCATAGCTGCCATTGCGCAGAGTATCCAGGCACATACGGCATAGAAAACAATGTTGAAAGACAGCGACACGATGGGTTCCCACCAATGGTTTGCCACAAGTTGCAGCACTTCTGTCACCATCATCATGATGACGTAGGCCGTGAGTGTTACTATGCTGAATTTGAGTTGAGAACGTTGTTTCATAGAAGGGTTTAATGATGTTTGATTGGATGGTCAGCGCATTTGATTGGATGGTCAGCCCAGGCTCCTGGGCTTTCTCATGATGAAGAGGGAGCTACCTTGCATGGCAGGCCAAAGCGCTGCCCTTGAAGTTATGGATGGGCACAGTTCACTACACCCCGCCTTTTCGTTCCCTATGCTTGTCGGCGTCTCTGCTCCCAGCGGCGAGCGCGTCTGCTCCCAGATTCGGTCGTGTCTGCTCCCAGATTCGGATGCGTCTGCTCCCAGATTCGCTGACAAGGATAGGGCAAGGAAGGGGGGGCTTGGGGTTAAGGGTAGGGTGTTCAAAATTCAGAAAAATCTTTGCGCGGTTTTGAGGCAAATAGCATAGCGAATGTGGCATCGCTGCAAGGGGCACCGCGCGGACATTTGGCGGAGGTCTGAGGCGAAGCACTGTAGCTCACTTTGCTCGCAAAGTGAGGGGGGCGAATATTGTGGCGACCAAGCACGGACTGAAAATCCAACAAAGTCATGCCCCAGAGCGCTGGCCATGTTCGCTACGTGTTCGTGGCCCTCACTTTGCGAGCAAAGTGAGCTACAATGCTGGCGCCGCAACAGACGATTGTGCGGGCCAGCGCAAATCTCCGCTGCGAGGGCACTACCACCGACTTTTAATATTTCTATTTTGAACCCCCTACCTTTCAGGGGCTCATATTTAGGGTAGGGGCTTGCCCTCTTTCTTGTCTCCTCCCATCAATCTTTTCTGTTCACGTTCAAAGTTTTCCAAGAAGTGAATCTCTACAGGCGAGAGGTTGCTCTTGGTACGCTCCTTGAATTTGTCGTATTCCTGGTCGGCTTTCTCTTTGGCAAGTTTGGCGGAGATTTTGCCTGCATGGATGAGGATGTCTTTTCGGGAGATACGGAGGAAGTCATCGAGAATATTAATCCAGTCCTTCATATACATAGGGCGATGTTCCTCGGCTTGCATTTCGGCGAAGTCAAGATACAGACTCACGATGCGGTTCAGTGACTTTATTTCTTCATGGGTGAGATAGTTCTTGGCTATTTCTGCTTCGGGTTTTGTAGGCATAGCTCCTGACCACGCTGTAAGTCCCATAAAGTCTTTCTCAGCATCGGCTCTCTCGTATATTATTTCCGCCGCCGTATGACCGTGAACCGAATAGTGTATCTTGTTCTGTACTGTCTTGAAGAACTTCTGTGTCATTTCCACTCGTGGGTCATAGTCGATACTGAGGGCGTAAATCTCCAACACCTTGCGATAGAACACCTTTTCACTAGAGCGGATGTCACGGATTCTTGCAAGCAACTCGTCAAAATAGTTGCCACCTCCAGCTCTCTTCAACAGGTCATCATTCATGGCGAAGCCTTTTACTATATACTCCTTCAACACCTTGGTTGCCCATATACGGAACTGAACGCCACGGTAGGAATGAACACGATAACCAACACTGATTATCATGTCGAGGTTATAATAAGCGACAGAGTAGTTTTTACCATCTGTGGCAGTTGTTGCAAAATTTGCAATAACTGAATCTGCTTCCAATTCTCCATCCTCCAAGACGTTCTTTATATGTCGTGAGATAGTGGACTTATTACGCTGAAACAACTCTGCCATCTGGTCAAGCGAGAGCCAGACAGTGTCGTTTTGTAACTTCACCTCAATCTGAGAATTGCCGTCAGGAGTTTGATATAATAAAAACTGTCCTTTATCCATATATACATTGCTTTTGCAATCGCCTGAGAACCTATTGCTTGGCTCTCAATTCTTCTATTAGGTCATTGACAATATATGTGTCGCTCATCAGGTGCAATCCCAAATTTTTGTCGTGCAGCATGCGGCAGACGTCAGAGTCGTAAAAAATCTGCAATGCCCTGTCGGTTGATATGTGTAGCGTATAAGCCAACTGCGCTATGATGCGTGCTATTTTGTTCCATAACAAGAAGTCCAACATAACTATACCCTTTCGTAAGATTTGAATTGTAAATATTTATCTGAAATCTCCTGATTTAATATGCAAATCTGATAGTTGGGCTTGTGGTAAACCAACTGCCGCAGCGTGTGTGCCACGTCAGCATAGCCATTGATGTAAGCTTCAACGGCATCGATGACACGATCGTCTGCTATGCCCCCTTCAATGATGTCATAACCTTTCCACGGAGCTTTCCCTTTTCTGCTGTCAGCAATGAAATCTAACCATTCTTTATCGTAGGCATCAAATCGTTTTATCTTGCAGCCTTGTGGTATAGTAAACTCATAAGTATTCACTATGGCCTCTTCTAACCGTCTGATGGTTTTGATGCGTAGCGCCCAGTTGGATGCTTGTTCAAACAAAGGCGTAAGATAAAAGCCGGGACCGAAATCCAAGTCTTTTCTACCAACGCATACCAAAGGATGCTCAACGATGAGCGTTGAGCCGTGATATAATATTTGCTTCTCCATTATTCTTCCCTCTCCCAATTTTTAAGCGCTTCAACCACAAGATTGGCCACGGCTTCACGGCTCTCAGTATGCATCGTTTCATAGCATCCCTGTATGAGGTTTTTGATGAGCCCCACCTTGTCCAACCGTCTTCTCATTTCAGACGGAGAAATCCCCATCTTTTGTGCCGATGCTTCGATTGCCAGCACCGTGAAAGCGAGCCGATCGAAGTCTGGCGTTGTTTTCAGTAATAGTTCTCTGTCTTCCATGTGGATTATAATTATGAATACCTACTAAGAGAAAAAATCCCCCATAATTCTCACAAGGATTATGGAGGATTTTTTATGTAAAAGTTATTGTTTCAAGCGATTACTTCTTGTTGAGAGCGAGGTCAGCCTTAACAGCGCAAGCAACAGAGCAACCAACCATCGGGTTGTTACCGATGCCGAGGAAGCCCATCATCTCAACGTGGGCAGGAACTGAAGAAGAACCTGCGAACTGAGCGTCAGAGTGCATACGGCCCATGGTGTCGGTCATACCGTAAGAAGCAGGACCTGCGGCCATGTTGTCTGGGTGCAAAGTACGGCCCGTACCACCACCAGAGGCTACGCTGAAGTATGGCTTGCCAGCGAGTACGCGTTCCTTCTTGTAAGTACCGGCAACTGGGTGCTGGAAGCGGGTCGGGTTGGTTGAGTTACCCGTGATGGAAACGTCAACGTCTTCCTTCCACATGATGGCAACACCTTCGCGAACGTCGTCGGCACCATAGCAGTTGACCTTGGCGCGAGGACCATCGCTGTAAGCGGTTTCCTTAACCACCTTGAGTTCGCCAGTGAAGTAGTCGAACTTAGTTTGAACGTAAGTGAAACCATTGATGCGGCTGATGATCATGGCAGCGTCTTTGCCGAGACCATTGAGGATGCAGCGGAGCGGTTTGTCGGCCGGACGGCTCTGGTTGGCCATCTGGGCGATTTTGATGGCGCCTTCAGCGGCAGCGAAGCTCTCGTGGCCTGCGAGGAAAGCGAAGCACTTGGTCTCAGGAGAGAGGAGGCGGGCAGCGAGGCGTCCGTGGCCAATACCAACCTTACGGTCATCGGCTACAGAGCCGGGGATGCAGAATGCCTGCAAGCCTTCACCGATGTATTCGGCAGCTTCAACAGCGTCTTTTGCCTTTTCCTTCAATGCGATGGCTGTGCCTACAACGTAAGCCCATTTTGCGTTTTCGAAGCAAATCATCTGGGTGCTTTCGCATTCCATGTAAGGATCGATGCCGTAAGATTCGCAAATCTGGTTAGCCTCTTCGATATCTTTGATGCCGTGTTTGTTGAGAGCAGCGAGAATCTGCTTCATGCGACGGTCCTGGCTTTCAAACTTTACTTCTCTAATCATTTTCGTGTTCCTCCTTAATCTTTACGTGGGTCAATAGATTTAACTGCGCCCTGCTCAGCAGTGGTGCGGCCGTAGTGACCAGTTACGCTCTTGAGAGCTTCGTTGGCATCAACGCCCTTCTTGATAGCGTCCATGAACTTGCCCATGTGAACAAATTCGTAGCCGATAACCTGGTCGTCTTTGTCGAGGTACATCTTGGTGATGTAGCCTTCGGTGAGCTGGAGGTAGCGGGTGCCTTTCAGCTTCGTGCCGTAGAGCGTACCCATCTGGCTGATGAGGCCCTTGCCGAGGTCTTCAAGACCGGCACCAACAACGAGGCCGCCTTCAGAGAAAGCGCTCTGCGTACGTCCGTAAACGATCTGAAGGAAGAGTTCACGCATAGCGGTGTTGATGGCATCGCAAACGAGGTCTGTGTTGAGCGCCTCGAGGATGGTCTTGCCCGGGAGGATTTCGCTGGCCATGGCGGCTGAGTGAGTCATACCTGAGCAACCGATTGTTTCAACCAAGCATTCTTCGATGACACCTTCCTTGACGTTGAGCGTCAGTTTGCAAGCACCCTGCTGGGGAGCACACCAACCCACACCGTGAGTCAAACCAGAGATGTCCTTGATTTCCTTTGCTTGTACCCACTTGCCTTCTTCGGGAATGGGAGCTGGGCCATGGTTGGGGCCTTTGGCCACGCAACACATGTTTTGAACTTCGTGTGAATATTCCATGTCGTTATAATATTATAATAAATATGTTATCTCGCTCTTGATGTGTATTTCTATATATATTGTGTGCAGGGCTGGCTCCACACAATTATAATACGTAGGCAAAGTTACGCCATTTTTTTTATTTCAGCGTGCAACTCATCCGCTTTTTTTGTGCGCGGATGTTTTTTTGCTGTTACTTGCTTCGGCGAAGCCCTACTTCATGTCGAGCGTCCAGCGCGATTTGGGATTGTTTGAGAGGACGCGCATGGAGAGCTTGCCGTTTTTGAGCGTGAGGATGCTGACGGTGCCTTTCTTCACTGACGGACCGCCGCCGACGTAAACGGGGAATTGGCAGCCATCGGTGCCTTCGGGATAAAAAGCGGCGCTGTGCGTGTGTGCGCCGATGGCTACGTCGAAGGGTGCTTTTTTGAGCAGCGGGCCCCAGAGATCAAGGCACGGGCGGTAATTGTCAAGGTTCCCGAAGACGGGGATGTGGCTAATGAGTACGTGGTGTTTGGCCTGTTTGAAGTCTTTGCTCTTGAGTTCCTTCTTGAGAAATTCGGCTTGGTCGAGACGCAGTTGGGTGAAGTCGTTGAGGCCAGCATATACGCCAGTGTTGTCGGGCTTATCCTCTCCGCAGTCGAGCAACACGAAGCGCGTGTTTCCGCGCGTGAAGGCGGCGTAGGTCTTGTCGTTGTAATAGCCGATTTGGTGGTGCATTCCAGCCGAATAGTAGTTGCGGATTTCATGGTTGCCGCGCAGGAAAATGATGGGGCGTTCAGCACCATTGATGGGGTCGGCCAGGGCGTGAATCATGCGTAGGGCGTGTTCGCGGTTGGTGGGTTCTGGCAGGCAGTCGCCGTTGAAGATGACAAAGTCGGGGTTGATGCCTTCCTGCTCCATGAGTTGCCGGAGCGCGTCGTATGTCTCCTTGCTTTCGTGGAGGTCGTTGAAGATGGCGCAGACGAACTGGTCGTCGTTTCCGATGTCTGGCGTGGTAAACGAATAGAATTTTGTGCGCAGCGTGTCGCCTCCGAAATGGTTTTCATAGGCACGTTTCAGCAGCAGTTCTTGAGCGCAGACGCGGTAGAAATAGCGCGTGCCAGGTTTCAGGTCCTTCAGAAGAATGTTGTTTTCGATGTCGTAGCACACCTCCTGGCCGTCGAGGATGGTGCGGGCACGCTGTGTGTGGAGAGAGTCGGTGCCAAATTCCACCCAGCAATGGCACACGCTATTCGTTTGGAACATCACGTTGACCGAAGTCGGCGTGGCGAGCTGCAAATAAGGCGGAGTCGTCATCAGTTTGCTGACGGGCGTTGGCAAAGCAAAGTGGGCGAAGATGGCGCGGTGGTCTGAAGCCACTTTGTCAGTACCGACCGTGCGGCTCGTGACGACGGCCGGCTCGTTGATGAATGGTCCTTCCCACACCTGCTTCGGTCCGGTCTTTTCCTGTCCGCGCTTGTAGATGGAGATGTAGTCAATGCAGTCTTTTGGCGTGTCGGAAGGGTAGGTGGCCTGTTGCGTGCTTGAGCAGAAGTCAAATTCCTTCGCCATAGCTTTGATAAATGGCGAATCGGGCGTGTCGTTCCAGTCTCCGGCAAGGATGAACGGTTTGTCGGTGCTGCGGGCCGCCTCAAGGATGATGGGCAGCGAGGCCATGCGTTCTTCAGCGTTGAGCGAGAGGTGTGTGCAAGCCACGGCGTAGTCCTTAAATTCTGCCACCACCAGTCGGCGCGGCTCCTCCTTGCCTGGTAGCGCGTATGACGTCACCTTTAGCGGCTTCTGGCGCGAGAGCAGTCCGATGCCGTATTTTCCGCCCTGGTAGTCCATCGCCGGGCAGAATGTCTCGTAATATCGCGTTATTTCCGCCAAGGCACCGAGTGCATAGGTCTTTCCGGAGCGCGTGGTCATGCTGTCGACCTCCTGCAAGGCGATGACATCAGGCTGCCAGCGTTCCAGCTGTTTAGCCAGGCGATGGTAGTCGAATTTACCATCGGTGCCCTCACCGTGGTGGATGTTGTAGGAAGCCACGCCCAATTGAACGGGCAATTTCGCTGTCTGCGCCTGGAGGCCAGTCATGCCACATGCGGCAAGCGTCAGTGGCATCGCCAGCCGGCGTGCCACAGAGAGAAGGTGTTTCATGTGTGGTTTGTGATTTGGGTTTAGTGTGTTATTGTAAAAAGGTTATAGCTTAGCTGTCACTTACAAATTTACGGGATTCTGCTTGGAATATTGTAAAATGGATATTTAATAAATTAAAAATGGTTGCAATTTGTATATGGCAATATCTTCGCGTGTTTGGTAAGGATGTAAAATATGGTTGCCGATACGTAGTATTGATGTGTTGGAGAGCCAAATAGTTCTTCGAGAGGTGTGGTTCCTTTAAAAGCTCAAGATGTATAGCCCTTTCTAAAAAGCGATACGCCCGGCGTCGGAGCGAACCGGACGTCGGGCGTATGGATTTCGTGTTTGTTAGTCTCAATTATAGACGGCCACTTTGATGACACTGTCTTCTTTGTTTTCAAACAAGCGGTAGGCTTCTTCGATTTGGCTGAGAGGGTAGCGGTGGGTGATGAGCGGCGTGGTGTCGATTTTGCCTTCCTCG
>UMGH01025745.1_pt1 | contig 28989 bp, 24 predicted proteins | sample 1965231 | NCBI WGS metagenome assembly UMGH01 (sample SAMEA4836068, study PRJEB28245) | human gut metagenome | biome: gut microbiome; material: fecal sample | place: Denmark | collected 2008 | reverse complement strand
TTCTGTATCATATTAGGCGCGTAGTTGCGGATTTGAGGTTACAATTAAAAATCTAAAAAACAATTATTGATGTTGGTTAAAAGCATGTTTGCCTCAAAAAGCGCGAGCCGATTGGTTTCTGCAGGACTGTCGGCGGGCTTGCGTGCCGATTCGCTGACGGAAGGATGCGGAAACCAATGTGCATACGGATGTTAGGAATGAATATATATGCAATAAAAGGGCGTTCGTAAGTTGTTGAAAATCAGATGTCAATTTTTGCGAAAAATATAAGGCATATATTTTGAAATAAGTGCCTTGTATTTTAAAATATATGGCTTGTATTTTTTGCAACATGCCTTGGGTTTTCGGAAATGTGCATATATGCGTTTTTGAACATGCGTAAAACTGTTGCCGTGCGGGCTTATTTTCTTAACTTTGCAGCATCATGAAGAGCGAAGTTGAGTTTGACATAAAAGCGGTGCAGGAGGAGTGTCTGAAAATAATGGACGCTTTCGACGGTGTGTGCCGCAAGCGCGGGCTGCGATACTATATGGCGTGTGGCACGATGCTCGGAGCCGTGAGGCATAAGGGTTTCATTCCTTGGGATGACGATGTGGACTTATACATGCCGCGTCCCGATTACGAGATATTGCAAAAGAACCGAAAGGAATGGCTGCCCGAAAATCTGAACTTGTGTAATCAGCAGAACGATATTACTTTTCCGCATTACTTTGCCAAGATTGAGGATTTGAACACCACTTTCGTGGAGCGTGCTTACCTTGGTCATTACGGCGGGGCGTGGATTGATATTTTCCCGATTGATGGTGCGCCGGACAATGAGGGGGAGCGCAAAAAGCATATCCGCCGTTTCAGGCATTGGCGCAGGTTGCAGTATTACGTGTATCGCAATCCGTGGAAGCACGGACGCACTCCGGGCGGACTGTTTGTGTGGCTTGTTCAAAAGCTGTACTCAAAGGAGTATGTCAACAGGCGACTGCTTGAAGTCATAAAGGAATATGATTTCGACAATCACGATTTGCTTATGCCGCATAACGACAAACAGAAGACTTTTACCAAGGAAACTCTCGGTGTGAACCCTGTGGAGTATTACTTTGAGGGAAGAAAATTCTACGGCGTGAAGGATTACAACAAATATCTCACTACGATTTTCGGCAATTACATGACTCCGCCTCCCGTGGAGCAGCGGGTGGTGCATCACAACATTGTTTGCTGCGACCTTAACTTGCCCATAGCGGAATATCTGAAGAGAATAGGAAAATAAAAGAGGTGCGGACTTTTCCCACCCGCAAAAGAAAACATCCCGGCAGGTTTGGAAGTCTGTCGGGATGTTTTTGTGATTATTACAAACGGATGTTATTCGTAAACATCGGTGGAATATCCTGTTTCGGGGGCTTGTTTAAAAGTGGAATAGTCTTCGGCGGATTCCTGAATGCCGCCTTGTCCTATGCCCGAAGCACCGCTGTTGGTGCGGATAAGGTCGCCGCAAATGGCAATGTCCCAATCGGTGCGCTCCGACCACTTTTTGTCTGAAATACTGTCGCCGAAATTGCTTACGCCAACCTGTTTGTTTTCTTCGAGAGAGTAGTAGACCCATTTTTCATTGCTGTTGGAAATGGGAGCAGCCTGATTTTCTTTGCCTTTCTTTATTCCGTCGCTCGGAGAATCGGAGGAACAGGAAGCGGTGAGTGAAATGCAGGCAATTAATAATGCGGGAAATATATTCTTAGCTTTCATTATTTCAAGAATGTATAGTTCATGTTGATGTTGTTGCTGCTTCCGGAGAATTTCAGTTTGGCTATGTGCCCGTTGGCAGTGCGAACAATATAGGTTTTGTTGCTTACGTTTCCGCGCTCGTCAAGTGTGCTGAGACTGCTTGCCGAGAAATGACCGGGATGAAGCGTTGAAAAACTGAAGCTGTTGTTTCCTAACTGCAATGTCTTGCCCTTGATGTTGCGGCAAACATATTCAACGGGTTTGCTGCCGCGATAGTCGTAAACCGAAAGGTAATCGATGGTTCCTTCGCCCACTTTTGTTCCGCGTTGGCTGCGCACTATGTTCAGAAAATAACGTCCGTATTGAGCATCGTCGGAGGTCATGTGGTCGGTGTAATCGATTCCGAATTCAAGAATACCCTTTGTGTTTTCGTCGCCGTAGCTTCCCGTCATGGCGTAGTCGCCTCCCTGATTGGCTACGATAATGCTGTTGTAATTGTTGGGTGTTGACTGCGCGTAAGGATTGGGATCGGCTCCGTATGTAAGGCGAAGGTCGTTGCGTGAAGAGTAGTTTACGCGAATCTTGAACATTATCTTTGGCTCGTGAACGTAGACATCACAGCCTTGCATGGTTGAGCTGAGTGAGATTTCACTTACGTTTTCGCGATTGGTGAAGAAGTAATACGGAAGATAGAATCTGCCTTTGTCTGCCCACCAGTTTCCCCATGTATTAACCACTATGAATGCGCCGTAGTGGATGTTGCCGTCTGCATCGGTGCTTTCCACAGTGTCATCGTAGCCAGCAATTGTCAGGGCATGGGCTCCCGTGGTTGCAAGTTTGGTGAGAATGGATTTATATCCCGTTTGGCTTGGACCTTTGTAATAATCATCTATTTTCCAATCCGAAGAACGGGTTGAAAATGTGAGAAGTCCGCCTGCTTTCGAACCGTCGCCATGGTCGTAGAGGTATTGCTTAATTTTTTGCAACTCGGCTTCGGTGGTGGCATCGTATTTAGTGATTTTCTTTACGCGATAGCGCGATGCGTTGTGGTATTTCTCGTATCCCGAAGCCCATTTGAACTGATAGACCGAGGCATATCCGTAGTCGGCTTCGGTCATTACTCCGAAATTTCTGGCTATCATCAGTCCTTCGTCCACGAAACCGCCGTTGTCTCCGCCGTCATTAACGAAATTCCAAGTGAAAAGATAGGCAAACTGATTGGCTGTGCTTGCAGAAGCATTGCGATCGAGCAAACGGTTTATCTCGTATGTAAACATATAGCCTATGCCCGAAGCCTGGGCACAGGACCCGCCTTTCTGATCAACAAGCGGAGGAAAATACATGAGCTTTGTGTTGTCGACGAAAGAGGGTAAGGCAAAAGCGTTGATGCTCGCAGAGAGCGTCAACGCCGTTAGAGAATATTTTATGAATCTTGCTATTTTCATCTGTTAGGTTTATTTCAGTCTGTTGTAGGTTTTGAGTGCTTCGTAGCGCACTTCGGGAGTGTAATTGCTGTCTTCGCTTACTTTTTTTGCAAATTCTGCGATTTCGCCAGCCTTATATGAGCATGTGCGCCAGCCGAGCGATTCGAGAATCATGGTTTGTACTTCGGGATTTTTGGTGGATTTTACGGTAGAAATAAGTCTGTCTATCTCATATCCCGGAGTATAGTTACGTGTTGCACGTATAGCGAAGCGACGTTCTTTGGCAGGAGTTTCTTCGTTGCAAACAGCGTCGATTTCTTCTGTCCACTTCTTTGTGCTGCTGATAATGGCTTTTTCAATTCCTTTGCGCACGTTGGGTTTGTCAAGATAGCAAATGCTGTCGTTGTCGAACTGGTGTGCAAATTCTGCGAGGAGTTTGTCTTGCGGGAACATAGACAATGCATTTTGTGCACTGAAGTTGCAGCGTTTCGATGTGTTATTGCTTATGGAAACACGCATCAGTGCGGGAATAAGTCTCGGGTCGCCGCTCTTGCTTATGTAGTTTAGGGCGAAACGTTGTACAAGTTCATAACTATCGTCAACACCAAGATTCAGAGCTTTGACGAAATCGTCATTATGATCTTCGGAAAGCGAAACAAGAGCTTGTACTCTTACGAGAGCAGACTTGGAGTTGCGGAAAATGTTGAGTAATTCGGCAGAAGAAATCTTTTTTGCCTGCTGATATTGCTCTATTGCCATGCACTTGAGGTCGGGATATTTATCATTCTTGAGATATTTGCTCCAAACCTTGTAGTTGTTGGCTGCAAGTAGCTCGTTTATGTTTCCAACTGAAGGGTCGGCAGAAGCAAAAGAGAATGTCGGGTCGCCGATAACCTGAGATTCAAGAAAACCGCTGAAGCGTGGAATGAAACCAACGTTCGCTCCGAGACCGAGAAGCCCCATATAGCGATCGCTCCACTTATCCTGCAACACGTTAACCGAGTTGGCTATTACGGCAACAGTCTTGCCGGGGTTGAAGATATATTCGTCGGCAATGCAATCGTCAAGGTGGAAAGAACCAGTGAAGCAAGCGTCAATCATTACTACGCGGCAATTTGGTTTGTAGCCGTGGGCTTTGAAATCGGCAATGGTCAAATCTGTGTCAGCATCGTCCAAAGAATCTTTCTTAATGATTTCGGGATCGTAGGCATCGCTTAACCAAGAAGCGGGAACGTCCATAAATTTCAAAAGTTTTGTAATGGTGCTGTCTTTGTCTTTTCCTTTGTCGTCTACGGCGTGATGCAGGTGCGCACGAAGATATGCTTTTATAAAATCCTTGGCATCGTTAGCGGTTCTTACTTCGGGAAGACCGTCCATATATTGGGTGTCGGGTGCTCCGTGATGGTGTAGAATAGCATAATCAAGCTCGAGACGTTGAAGCTCGTTCATGAGAAGATATTTGGTAACAGGCTGCTGGTCGTAAGAAATATAGCCAATGCCGTTTTTTTGCTGCAAAAGCCAAGGGAAGTGCTCATAAAGACCAAGCTTTTCATCTATGCGTGCCATAATGGAACCGGAAACGTAGCCATGACCATTGAAATAGAGCATTTGGTTAAGAGTGTTTTTGCTGCGTTTTTCTGCAACGACTTTCTTAAGATATGCGCGGAGTTTTTGGTAACGGCTTGTTCCACCTACGTCAGTAGGACGAATACGTCCGGAATAAATTGTGGGACGCAGGTATTGTCTTGAGTCGGCGGTGAGAGAGTAATAGTAGTATGGCTTTACCGAATCTCTGTCAAGAAATTTGAATTTCAGCCCGAGGTCATCATAGAAACGGTCGGAGGGAACAGAAGATTCACGGCGGTCGTTAGCCTGATTCATTTTGAAAGCAGAAGTCATGTGCTGTGCGTCGCGAATCATGGCAACGGGAATATCACCCAAAAGAACAGTACCCTCTATGGGGAAAGTTTTTTGAGAATGCAATCGTGTCAACTCTGCACGTATTGAATCGGGTATGCCCCATTTGTCTTGCACTATAAAGACTTTGAGACCATTTATGTCTTCTATAGCCTTGGCATAGTCGTTTATTTCATTTTTTGCTTCCTGATAGCTTTTGGGATCTACTACAATTGCGAACCCTCTTTTAACGGCAGCGTAGGACTGAACGGACAAGCAGAATGCAATGACCGTAAGAATGCTGTTGATAATCTTTTTGTACATGCTGATTAGTGAAATTGTTATGTAGTCTATAATAATTAGCTTTTTAGCGTTTGTTCCACATTATGCGGTTATAAGTTTTGAGTGCTTCCTCGCGTACAGCTTCGCTTTGTTGCGAATCCTCGCTAAGCTGTTTGGCTGCTTTTGCAATGATAGGTGCTTGGTAGGAGTATTTATACCAACCCATTGCTTCGATAAGAGGAATGCGCCTTGCGTCATTCTTACTGTCTTTTATATATTTCAAGATGTCGGGAATGCGTGAATGAGGGCAATACAATCTCATGCAGGTGGCACTGAATCTGAAAGCACTGTCTTTAAGGGTATCGGCAATGATTTCGTCAACTTCCTTTTCCCAATAGTTTCCGTATTTGGATATTATGCCGTAGAATTTAGTTCCAAGAGAATCTTTGTCAACGTAGTTCTTTTTGGGCCAAATTTCGTTGTAAGTTCTCTGCAGTACGTCTTTCTTGAAAAACTCCACAGCCATTCGGGCATCGGTTTTTACTCTTGCCGAAGTTGATGGGTTTGTCCATGTTTGCAAAAGCGGTTTTGCCAATTCGTCGCTTCCGTTTGTTTTGATGTAGTTCATGGCAAAACGTTGTACCATTTCGTAGCGGTCTTCTGCTGCAATGGCAATGCCTTTTACGAAATCTGCATTGTTCATGCGGGCAAGGAATTGCAGTGCCTGCATTCTTACTTGGTCGTAAGGTGATGTTTTTAGAAGTTCGAGCAATTTAGATGAACTTATTTTTTTGTTCCAAAAATCTTGTGTCAACTTCCAAACTTGTCCGTCTGCTGTCTCGCTTTCTTTTATATCTGTTTCGGGAGCGAAGCAAAATGTCGGGTCTCCGATAATGTGGCTTTCAAGAAGTTCTTGGTAGTTATTAACTTCACCAATAGTATGTCCGAAAGCAAGCAGACCAAGCATGCGGTCATACCATTTGTCTTGTATAACGTTTACACTGCCGCCCATGCATGCAATTGTCTTTCCGTTAGAAAAGATATATTCATTGGCAATGCAGTCTTCGTTTTGGAAAGCACCGTTGAAGCAAGCGTCAAAAATAACAACGCGCGAGCTTGGATTGTATTTGTATTCCGCAAAGTCGCTAAGGTGAAGGTCGCGCATTTTTTCGTCATAATCCTTGGGCACGTCCTTATGCTCCTTATTAAGATATTGCGTGTCGAAATCTCCATGGTGGTGGAGTACGCTCAAATCAAGATCTTCACGTTGAAGTTCGTCCATGAGAGTGAACTTAATATATTTCTCTTGAGCATAGTCAACATATTTTACGGCTTCTCTCGTACAGTTCTTGAGCCAAGGGAAGTGCTCGTAGTATTGTATCTTCTCGTCCATAACGGCTACGCGACTTTCGTCTATTGAACCGGAACCGGTGAGAAAGAAAATTCTGTCAAGCCTGTTATGTGCATTCTTTTCTTCCACAACTTTGCGAAGATATTTGCGCAGTTTATCGTAACGGCTTGTGCCCCCTACATCTGTAGGACGAATTCTTCCTGTAAAAAGATTGCTGTGTACATATTGCTCGGATCTACTTTTCAAAGAATAATAATAGAGAGTGGATGTGCTGTCTTTTTCGAGAAAACGGAATTGAAGTCCGAAGTCATCATAGAAACGGTCTGAGGGAACACTTGATTTTTCTTTGGGTAGCCTTTGATCCATCTTGAAAGAAGAAGTAAGATGCTGTGCGTCGCGTATCATAGGAATTGGAATGTCTCCTATAAATACTGCTCCTTGAATTTTTCCTTGGTAATACATACTGCGTAGGCAGGCACGTATAGAATCAGGAACACCCCAGCGGTCAACTATGGTGTAAACCTTCATCTTGTTTACGTCTTTTATTGCCTTGGCATAAGCTTCAATTTCATTTTTTGCTTCATTAAGACTTTTCTGGTCAATAATAATGGCAAATCCTTTCGCTGCTTTTATAGGCTGCAAAAGGATAAGTGTAAGGGCAAAGAATGCCGCTATTTTTCGTTTCGTCATAATCTGTGTATCTTGTCTTTCTTATTTTGTTAAAGGGTAAGATTCAAACCGAAATCAACGTATGCCTGCGATTTTCCGTCATAGCGATTACTGTATTCATTGTCGCCATTATAGAAACGGCAAGAAGTCTTTCCGTAAACGGTAAGCCAAGTCGGAGTTTTATAAAGGCTTATTGGAATGTTGAGAGCCAAACGTACATTAAAGCCTGCTGCTTTTGCTGTGGCAAATTCAAATGATGGCGCAGTGTACTCGGTGTACAATTTGTTGCGTACTGTTCCAAATGTAGGAGTTCCTAAAGTTGTTTGATAGAATGCGCCTAAAGTTGTTTCAAGTCTCAACTTGTTTATATCCCAATTCTTTGTTCCGTCGGCAATAATATTGGCTATGGTATATTTCTGATTGTTTGCGTCAAGTTCGTACTGGGTAATATCGGTGTTTGAAACTCCGAATTTTGCGCGTGCCGACCAATCTGGTAAATCGTTTTTAAGACCGTCTATGCGATATTCCAAAGAAGCATCGGCGTATGTGGCTTCATGATTTTTGTCTTTGCTCAATATCTCAAAGTAGTTCAAGTTGCCATGCTCTGTATCCACTTTACGTTCTTGGTCATACCAATAACCTTCGGTTTTGTTTAGGCTTGCGCTTATAGAAATGTTATGTTTCAGCGCGTCCGAGCCAAAAGTAAAACGATCATAAAGAGAAAACTTATTGCTTTTGTAATCTCCTCCCTTAAATGTATAGGAAGAACCTCCGTCTTCCGCATTTTCAGAATTTGTATTGAATCCCAATTCTAGCAAATTCTCAAATTCTCCGAATAAAGCGTTCCATTGTGCATTAATTCCCAAGCGTGTTCCTTTATAATCGCGAGTGTAACCCGAAACGTCGTGAGAAGTGAAAGTTTGATTGTCTCCCATTCCTTTCATAAGGAAATACACTTGGTTAAGCAGTCCGTTAATAATGGAATGCGACATGTTGGAACGGTAAATATCTATGTCGGCAGAAAGACCTACGTTGTGGTTATCGGAAAGTTTGTACCATGCTCCCGGGTTTACGAGGAAGTGCATGGAGTTTGTCTTGGGACGAGGATCTTCCTGATCGGAAAGACTTCCTGTAGTATATTTAATTTTCAGACCGGCAATAAAATTATCATTGAATCGGTATGCCGAACCCATGTGGAGCGTAAACTCCTCGGTATTGACGTTACTGCTTACCGAGTCGCCGAGTACAAAAGGATTCTCTGGTGTTATCATGTAAGAATTTTCCCATTTGTGGTTGTAATCCTTACTGTTGAGATATTTGATATTTCCGGACAAACTGAATTTTCCTATTTGTTTCAGTCCGGAAATATCAAGCGTGAAGTCGTTGTGCTTGCTTGATTTGTTTACAGCATGAAATGCTCCTCTCTCAAAATGCCCATTGAAATTTATATCGGCAAGAGTCTGAACTTTATTAAACGAAAGAGCCACGGGGTTATGGCTTTCGCTATATATATTGTTGAGAAAGTTAAGTTCTTTGTAGTTCAGTCGGTCTTTGCGCGTTGTGTCGCTGTCCGTTACTGCGGCTTCAATTTGTGTTGAAATCGCGAAGATGGTGATAAAGAAAAAAACTTTTCTCATTTTGTAATGTATTATTGTTTGTTTGATTTTTAATTTGAAAACAAAGGAGCGGCGGTATTCATGCCGCCCCTTTGTTGAAAATGTATTTTGCTGTTATTATTCTTCTTTGAGCGGCTGGTTTGTCAAGAAGTCATCTGCAGAGTTGTTGGTATCCTGATAGTATTTTCGTCCGTTAACAGTCTTGGATACCTTACGACGTTCGCATTTTGCTGCGTAAGCATCGCTGCAGAGCACGCCCTGCTTGTCGTCTTTTGCAAGGAAGAATCCGTAGTGTTCGGTTGAGTTCGCATTCCAAACATCAACTGCGTCGAGAACATACTTTGAAGGAATCATCATGTATTCTTGAGTAGAAGTACTTCCTGGAGTTGTCTGGAAGTTACTTGCATCTGAAGCAAAGTCCTCGGGAGTTACGCCTTCGGGAAGTTTAACGAGTGCAAGGGCGATAGACTGTACGCCGAAGCCCCACATAGGCATATATTTGTTGTTTGTGAAGATAACTTTCAAGTTCTTTGCGGGATAGTCAACTTCCTGTGAGTTGTAATCAAGATATACTTCCCAGTCTGCATTGTTCAAATCGGGGCAGTTGGGGTCGTTTGCGTGATCGGCATCAGCATGGTTTGCTGCGTCGTTAGCAATAAGAATGCTCTGACCGGGCAAGAGGGGATAGTCGTGTCCGTTTCCTGGGAATGCAAGTACAGCTCCGTTTGCCATGGGATAGAGGTCGGTGATGCCGTTAGCCTGCCAAGCATTCTGAGTTTTTTGACCTGCGAGTGCGGAAGCAAGGATAAGGTTGTCAAGATATTGTACCTCGTCGCTGTTGTTTACAATCTCAAAGAAAGAATCTTTGATGTAATACTGTTTGCCACCGGCATTGTAAATGGTCTTGAAGATAAGTGTTGACTGATAAGCTTTGCTTACATCCAAGGTTACAGTAGTCTGAGCGTAAACGTTAGCTTTTGCAAGACCTGTAATGAATGCCGTAGCTTCGTCTTTTACTTTTCCTATTACCGAGAAGTCGTAAACGCCCTGCTTCAAAACCAAGGGAGTTTGTGCACTTGAGAGATTTACAGTGTCGTTAACGCCTTTGTCGCTTTTTACAACAAGCTGCAAGTTAGAAATGTTGTCAAGTGCCAAACCATCGCCAAGGTTCAAGTTAACTGATACGGGGTAGGATTTGATGCCGCCACCGTTGTCTGAACTGCAGGCTGCGAATGCCACTGACAATCCGGCTACGAGCACTGCTGCGAAGATTTTGTTAAAAATTTTCTTCATCTGTCTTTTGTTTTAGTGGTTGGTTATTATTTAGAATTTCATTTTTAGTTCTGCTCCGAAGTATGTATCGGGGTAGAGTGATTGCTTAGCTCTTGTGTTCTTATTGACATGATATTTTTTCATGCCGAGGAAGTTGTTTGCCATAAAGGAGATTTCTGCAATTTTGCCGAGTTCTTTTGTAAGACGGAAGTTGAACAATGCCCACGGCTTGATGTTGTCGCTTTTGAATGCGTAGAGCAGCTCACGCCCATAGAGCAATTTGTACTGATCCATGTTCTCGTACTCGGGTTTCCAGTCGGTCCACTCGCCTTGACGGTTATAGAAACCGAGCGGTGATATTACGTATCTTGTACCATCGGCAGAAAGATGATAGAGTTTTGTTCCACCTTTTGTCTGGTATATGCTGCGCTGGTTTTCATACCATACTACCTGCATGGTAGTTGTGAACACAAGGTTTACGGCAGGAATGTGGGTTATGAAACGGAAGTTGGTGTTTACGCGGTCGCTTATTGTTCCGCTTCCTGCAGGCAACATTGAAATGTAGTCGTATCCGTATCTCGGATAGTTGAGACTTGTTATTTCTCTCTGTCTCTTTATGTGAAACCATGCACCGTCAATTACGAGCGATGTGTGCAATGCCTGCCACGTTCCGAAGTCCCACGAATATTCAATACCGTGTTTGTCAGTGCGTGTGGTGTTTGCCGGACGATACCATGTGCTTATTTCGTTGCCGGTGGTTACTTCTGCGCTGTGATGTTCGCCATTGTAATCATAGGTTACCTCTCTGTTGGCATACGCAAGGTTCGAAGCATACGGCAAAATGTTCTCGGGGATTTTATATTTGGTATAGTCGAGAGCTATAAACTCCGAACTGAAACCATACTCATTGCGGTGGCGTTCGGTAAAGAAGTTTACGTAGCCCTTCATGTTTCCAATGCGTGCGTTAAGCCCGATTTCCCATTTCGTACTTCTTGCGGGTTTCAGGTTGGGGTTAATGGTGTTGTCCACAACTTTTGTTGTCATAACCGCAAGGCGTGAGTTGTCTGCGCCGATAGCACTGAAGCTTACGTTGTCAAAGTATGCTTTATCGGGATAGAGATAGAGCAGCGTGGGCATCTTGTTCGAAATACCGAAGCCGCCGCTTATACTCAATTTGTCGAATATATTGTTGTTCTTCTTTGAAAGGAAAGTGAATTCCGTATTCACACGGGGTTCGGCAACAAAGATAGAGTTGCGTTTTGACTTCTCCTTGTCGAGGAAGAGATTGGTGAGACGGATACCGGCATCGAATTGCAGATTCGTGGCTCCTATGTTGAACGAAGATACATCGTTAAGGAATGCCGACAAATTGTGAAGTGCGGGAATGTCTTTGAATTTGCGGGGACGATACGACTGAGCTTCGCCGGCTTTCGGCGGAAGATTGAGGTCGAACTTCAAACCGTAACCCATATTATCGTCAAGACGATATTCCAAACCTGCTTTTACGTTGGTATATCCCTTGTTAGCAAGCTGGATATACTTGTTGGTCTTCAACTGTGCGAATATGTTTATGGGGATTCCCTCAATGCTGTAGTCGCTGTAGTAAACTTTTGTGAGCATCTTGGCTATGTGCTCGCCTGTTTCCATACTTCCCGAAATCACACCATCGGGAGTGGAAATTCTGTCATGGTGAGTGTCGAGCGTGCGAGCCACCTGTCCCGAAAGGTCATAGTCCAATCCCGTGAGCCAACCGTTCAGTTGCGCATGTCCGTGGATAGCGAGCCTTCCGCCTGTGTTCTTGTTCTTGAACGTAAGGTCAAGTTCGCTCATCTGCTTGTCATATTTATAGTTGTTCACATTGCTGTAGAACGAACCGTTTACGTTGAATGTAACAGGTCGGTCGCTGTTTTTGCCGAATACGTTCGAGTAACCCACAGTTCCCGTTATGCGGTCATAGCCCATATATTTGCGGCGTGTGTCGGCGTAAGATTGCGACCAGTCAATACCTATGTTCATTGTTCCTGTGCCGAGGCTGAAACCTTTGCCTGCGTATGCGAGTTTCGAGAACGGGTCTGCTTTGAATTTAGCTTCGAGCGGACTGCGACCGGCTTTGGTTTTCACAACCATTACACCTGAAGTAAGGTTACCGTATTCCACCGAGGGGATACCGCGTATTACTTCCACCGATTCTATATTGTCTGCCGAAATGGTACGAAGGTCTGCACCGCGACCGGCAGTAACCTGATTGTTCGCATCATCGGTTGTTGCGCTAAGACTTTTGCCGTTGCGCGTGGGAGCTATGGCTTGCAGGTTGGCATCATTGCTTATGGGCGTGCCGTCAAGTATAATGGCGGTACCGAGTGCGTTGTTGTCGTTACTGCCTATCTCTCTCACGTTTGCCTGTGCCAGATTGTTGAGCGTGGGATTCGTTGTGAGCGCACCGGGCATGAGTTGCAACATGTCGGCAAGGCTTTTGGGCTGAATGTGGCGCACAGCGTCCTGATCTATTATGGATTTCGAACCCATGGCTTGCTGTTTGGCGGTAACCGTTACCCCCTTTAGGCTCAGAGACAGGCGTTCCATTTTAATGTCCAGGCGGTCTTTGCCGTTGCCTTTTATTCTGATTTTGCCGCGTACTTCCTTGCAGCCGAGACATGATACATAATAATCAAGCTCGCCCACAGGCACGTTGCTCAGTTTGAAATGTCCTCTTTCGTCTGTAAGTGTAAACAGCGAGTTGTTGAGTATCACGGATGCCACTTCCACCGGTTTTCCTTCGGTATCGGTTACTGTGCCTTCAAGTCTTCCCGTATTGCCTGTTTGGGCGTTTGCAGGAATACAGAAAAACAAGGTTATTACGAAAACCGATGAGATGATGTGTTTTATGTCCGAAATGATGCTCTTTATTCTCATGTCTGTAAATCTTGTATTTGTGATATGCAAATTTAGTTTCTTTTCCTGTCATGGGTATAACTATTTGTGGGTATTTTGATGTGAAGCAAAAAAAATATTACATTTTGTAATGTTTGTCGTAAAAACGTTGACTTTTTGTAAATAAACACGACAAAATTCTGCGTGAAGCTCTGAAAAGTGCGGGATGTGGCGTTTTTTATGCCTATAACGGGGTTATAACCATATTTTCAGGCAATAAGATGCAAATTTTCTGTGAAAACGGTGTTTTTTCCCTGTTTGCGTCGTTAAGAAAGGGGAGTGAATATTTTCAATGCGGTATTTGCATATATTCATACTTTATTCATTTTATATGGCATCCCGCATGAGGGTCGGGGAGTGGCTCGGAACAGTGCCGGCAATGCTTTTTTTGATGTGTTTGTAAGTTGTTGTGTATCAGAAGTCCGCAAACGGCAAAAAATACAAGGCACATATTTTAAAATATGTGCCTTGTATTTGAAAATATATGGCTTGTATTTTTTATGACAAGCCTTATGTTTTTTCGCGGGTGCGGAAGCGGAGTGAATTCTGTGGCATTTCCGCGTGAAAAATCCCCGAATTAACCGCAATTTGTGCAGTGAATATATGCATCCGCAGGTTAATTTTTGTGTCGCAAGCCGCCGGGGGAGGTTAAAGATAGTCAGGCAAACGGAAAAGTTTATTGCCGTTGCTGCCTTTTATCAGTATGGTATATCCCGAGGGGGCTTCTTTTTTAATTTCTTCAATCACGTCGTCCACGGTGTGGAATGTTGGGAATGCGGGGTGCATCTTCTCAAAACATTCGCCCACAAGCCATACTTTTTCGAAGCCGGCCAATGAAACTGCATCGAGCAGTTTCTTATGTTCTTCTTCGCTTTCCGCGCCCAGTTCTCTCATTTCACCGAGGATAACCATCTTGTTTGCCGCGTGAAGTTCCGCAAAATTCTTGAGAGCGGCGTGCATGCTCGTGGGATTAGCGTTGTATGCATCGATAATCAGGGTGTTGTGCTCGGTTTGCTTCAGCTGCGAACGGTTGTTTGAGGGAACGTAGTCGCGTAGTGCCTCGCAAATGTCGGTTTCCGGCACATTGAATTTAATGCCCACCGCCACGGCGGCAAGCAGGTTGGCTATGTTGTAATCGCCAATAAGTTTGGTTTCCACCGTGTGCCATTCGCCGTTACCGCTTTTCCATTTGAAGGAAATGTACGGGTCGCAGTTTACGACTTCTCCCAATACTTCGGGATGGGCTTCGGCTTTTGTTCCGTATTTATAGGCTTTCAGCCCTTCCGCCACGCGGCACAGTATTTCGGAATCGGAGTTAAGGAATATCGCTCCGTCTTTCTTTTTGCGCAGATAGTCGTAGAGTTCGGCTTTGGTGTGCACCACGCCCTCAAACGAACCGAACCCTTCGAGATGTGCACGCCCCACGTTTGTTATTATTCCGTAGTCGGGATGTACAATGTTCGTGAGCTGCGCTATTTCGCCGCGATGATTTGCTCCGGTTTCTATTACGGCTATTTCATGTTCCTTCCCGAGACGCAGCAAAGTCTTTGGAACTCCGATATGGTTGTTATAGTTTGCTTCGGTGTGGAGCACATTGTATTTCTTTGCAAGTACCGTTGACACGAGTTCCTTTGTGGTGGTCTTGCCGTTGGTTCCGGTTATCTGTATAACGGGCAGCGCGAGTTTTTCGCGGTGAAACGCGGCAAGATCCTGCATAGTTTGCAGTGCGTTGTCCGCTACAATATAACGTTTGTCGCCTTTAGCCGCAAACTCGCGGCGGTCTATCACTGCATAGGCGCATCCTTCCGCAAGAGCTTTTGATGCGTAAACGTTTCCGTCGAAGTTTTCTCCGCGCAGCGCGAAGAAAATTGAACCTTGGGGGCATGAACGGCTGTCGGTAGTGATTATCGGGTGCTCAAGAAAGATTTTGTAAAGTTCTTCGATTTGCATATTATATATAATGTATATATAGGAGGCTCGTTCAGTCCCGTTTCTTAAGCAGACTGAGGGCTTCCTTTGTCATGTGTTGCTTTATTTCATCGAAAGGAACGGTGAATTTGGGCGCACCAAGCGAGAAGGGCGTTATTTCGTATGGTTGGAAAACGAACGTCATGCCGTTTCGCGAAAGGAACGGTGCGGCTTGGGGAATGGGAAAACTCTTCAGCGGTGTTTCGATTGAGACATCGGCTTCGGATTCGGGGGCAAGCAGACTGCGGAAATTCTCATCGCTCACACAGTTCTCGCCAAGCGTCTTTTTAAGATAGGAGCGCACGCCTTCGCGCATGAGTTTGTGGAAATCGTTGGAGGTTGTGTCCTTTATCATGTCCCATCCGAACTGCTTTCCGTCGTTTTTGCGGAAAGTCATGCCCGACACTGAAGTTATGCCGTGCATTCCGTGAGTGCATTCGGCAAGGGTGAAGCAGAAACTGATGTAGTTTTTCCTGTTTACGTCCATTCTGCAATCGGCTTTATAGTATGAAACCGGGGCGGAGTCGCGATTGGCAACGAAACTGTTGTATTTCATGTTGCCGTAGTAGGAAACCACGTTGTCAACATTCATTGTGTCGGCAGGCGTACCCTTTCCCAGTTTGCTTCTAATCCATGCCGCGATGTTTGCACTTAATTTTCCTGTAATGGGAGTGGGATAGTCGGCGTGAATGTCCACTGCTATGCAGCGTTTGGCGGTTGAATCGGCGCGACAAAAGTTTGCCGAATCCACGCAAAGCGTATCGGGGCGTGTGAATGTGCGTTTGAATTTGGAATTTTTGCACGACGTAACGCACGCCAAGGCAAAAAGCGTTGCCGCAAATAAGGAAAAAACAGTGCGCATACGTGTGGACTTCATATCACTTACGGTTTAGTTCATGGCATCTCCGAAAAAATCAAGCATAGCCATGATTTCTTCTTTAGAAGCCGTGCTGTCGAGTTCTATTTTTCCTATTCCCGAAAGGAGTGTAAAGTTTATAATGCCGCCGGTGTTCTTTTTGTCGTGGCGCATAAGCTCGAACAAACGGTCGTAGTCGTTGCAAGTGAATGCAAAACTGCCATAGTTGCGGCGTATATAGTCAATGGTTTGCTGCATCTGCATTGACGGGAAATTTTTCTTTGTTTTGCTCAGAAACAGTTCGCACACCATTCCCCACGCCACGGCATATCCGTGCAGCACTGGGCGGGATTTTGAAAGCGCAAAGCTTTCCAATGCGTGTCCTGCGGTATGTCCCACGTTCAAAGCCTTGCGTATTCCGTGTTCATGCGGATCTTGCTTCACGATGTTCGCCTTAATGTCAATGCTTGCAGCCACCATGTCGTGAAGTTCTGCTATGTCGCAGTCGTTGAAATTGAAATTCATGAGCTGAGACCAGACCTTTTCGTTGCTGATAAGCCCGTGTTTAATCATTTCAGCGTATCCGGAAAGAAGATTGCGGGTATCGAGCGAGCGTAGAAACTCTGTGTCGACAATAACACGGCGCGGCGCATTGAAAACACCTACTTCGTTTTTGAGACCATTAAAGTTAATGGCTGTCTTTCCGCCTACCGAAGCGTCAACCATTGATAGAAGAGTAGTAGGAACGTTTATGTATGCAATTCCGCGCTTGAAAGTTGAAGCCGCAAAGCCTCCGAGATCGGAAACCATGCCTCCTCCCACGTTTATCAACAGAGAATGTCGCGATGCTCCGCCGTTGCTGAGTGCCGACCATACGCTTGCGAGAGATTCAAGAGTCTTGTTGGCATCGGTGGCACCTATTACAATCTGTCCGGCACCCTTTATGGCATCGCTGTCTTTAAGAATCGGGGCGCACAAATCAAGTGTCGTGGTGTCGTAAAGCACGAAGATTTTGTCGGGCTTTATTTCCGAAACGGCTATGTCTGTTTCCGCCGCTGCCCGGTGCGACATGATTACGGTTGGGTCAATCATATTATGAATTTTTTGAGTCGCCAGCGCAATTTCAACTTTCTAATGAGATTCAGCGGCTTTTTACGTATTTTTCCTTTGTAGTTTGCAATGAAATCATCTACGGCATCGAGCACCCTTGACGAGTTTTTGCCGTCGCGATGAGCTTCGTGTATGGAAGTATATTCGCGAATGTTGCTCATAAGTTCGTCGGGGCGCGTAAGAGCACGCTCGATAGCCGGACCAATAAGCTCTGTGTCGGTAACGTTAAGCAAATGTTTCCCGGGATGAGTGTTGCGGTAAGTAACAACCGGCTTGTCGAGCAACATATATTCCACTGTAATCGAAGAACTGTCGCACAGCATAACGTCGCTCTCCCTAAAAGTTTCCAAACCTTTGTTCACTTTGCGGAAATCAACATTGTCATGGCGCGCGGCAATTTGCTTGTAGTCTTCGATAAGTTGGGGATCGTCGAGTTTGGGATGGAATGTTATTATCCAACGCCAGTTTTTCTCGGAAGCCAAACGGTCAATGGTTTCGCGCAGTGCCCATGCCGACGTAATACCTTTGGAAAATGTGGGAGAGTAAAGTATTACCGGTACATCTCTTTTGGGTTCCGGCGGAAGTGAAGGCGAAAAAAACGTATCAACTTTGCACCATCCGGTTTCGTATACCTTGAAGAATTTGTGTTTTGCCTCAAGTTGTTTGAAATAAGGAGTACTTGACGGTCCCTGAGTGCAGTAGATATCAAACCAGTTGCGTATTGTGAAATGGTCGTCTATCTTTTCTATTCGTTTACGCATGGGATAGCCGTGAAAAACCGCCACCTTTACGCCGGGGAAAAAGTCGTAGATGAAATTGCCCGGTGCAAAAATTGCAATGGGGTTATATTTCTTCACTTCGTCAAAGGTTTTCAGTCTTCGTTCTCCCTCGGTCAGCAAATCATCGCATTCGTCTTCTATGTACCATGCCGCCTCATCGCCACGACGAAGTATTTCTTTCTCGAGCGGACGCAGAATGGAGTAGGCATAATTCAATGATGCAAAAAGTAGATAGTGTTTTGCCATTGCGTAAACGTTAAATGAATTGTTACCTTGGTCGGATTTTTGCGTAATCTCCGATATAACAAGGCAAAGATACGAATTTACTTTGTTAGTTCGGTGTATTTTCTTTTAATCTTGGGTTTGTGCAAATCTTATTTCTCAAAAAGCCCGCCGCTTCTCCCGCAAGTGCAAAAAAGAAAGGCGTGCATTGCGGTTTTGCCGCCTTACACGCCTTACGGTGTATGTTTATCTTGTGGGTTGTTTGCCTTTTCAGTCTTTTATAAGGCAGTGTCCCGTCATTTCTTTGGGTTGCTCCAATCCCATGATGTGCAGTATGCTCGGAGCAACGTCGGCAAGTATTCCGTTTTCTACCGTAGCGTTTTTATTGTCGCTGATATAAATGAACGGAACCGGGTTGAGCGAATGCTGGGTATTGGGAGTGCCGTCTTCGTTGAGCGCGTGATCGGCGTTGCCGTGGTCTGCAATTATTATAGTGTCATATCCCATTTGTTTTGCAGTCTCAACCACGTCTTTCACGCAGGCATCCACTGCCACTACAGCCTTTTCTATTGCGTTGTAAATGCCGGTGTGTCCCACCATGTCGCCGTTAGCAAAGTTCACTACTATGAAATCGTATGTGCCTTTCTTTATTGATTCCACAAGTTTGTCCTTTACTTCGTAAGCACTCATCTCGGGTTTCAAATCGTATGTGGCAACTTTTGGTGAAGGTACCAAAGTGCGGTTCTCGCCTTTGAAAGGTTCTTCGCGACCTCCGTTGAAGAAGAAAGTTACGTGGGCATATTTCTCGGTTTCTGCGGTGTGGAGTTGTGTAAGTCCCTTTGCGCTCAGATATTCTCCGAGAGTGTTGTTCACATTCTCCTTTGGGAAAAGAATGTGTACGCCTTTGAAGTCTGCGTCATAAGGAGTCATGCAATAGTATTGCAGATTGGGAATGGTCTGCATGCCTTCTTCGGGCATGTCTTTCTGCGTAAGCACTGACGTAATCTCGCGTGCGCGGTCGTTGCGATAGTTTACGAACACCACTACATCGCCTTCTTTTATTCTTCCGTCTACATTGGCGTTGACCAACGGCTCCATGAATTCGTCGGTATCCTTATGTTCGGGCGTATCGCTGTCATAGCAGTCTTGAATAGCCTCCACGAGATTGTCAACTTCCTTGCCTTTGCCGTTCACAAGCTGATCGTATGCAATTTTTACGCGGTTCCAACGATTGTCGCGGTCCATGGCGTAGAAACGACCTATTACCGAAGCCACGCTGCCGGTTGTTTCGGCGCAGTGGTCTATTACGGTTTTTACGAAGCCCTTGCCGCTGCGCGGGTCGGTGTCTCTTCCGTCAAGGAAACAGTGAACAAACACGTTTCCCAAGCCATAGCTCTTGGCTATGTCGAGGAATGCGAGAATGTGCGACAGTTCGGAGTGAACGCCACCGGTAGATGTGAGACCCATGATGTGGAGATTCTTGCCGGTGTTCTTGGCATATTCGAAAGCCGAAACCACTTCCGGGTTCTTGAGTATGCTGCCGTCGGCAATGGCATGGTTAATTTTCACGAGGTCCTGATAAACCACGCGACCGGCACCTATGTTCAGGTGTCCTACCTCGGAGTTTCCCATTTGACCATCGGGAAGTCCAACGTTTTCGCCGCATGCCAAAAGCTGCGAATGGGGATAGTTGGCGTTCAGATAGTCGAGTTCGGGTGTCGGAGTGTTATAAATTACGTCGCCTTTGTCGTGTTTGCCGATTCCCCAACCGTCGAGAATCATAAGGAGTGCTTTCTTTGCCATGATTATTTAAGTCTTTAATATTTTCGTTCTTACGTTTCGTCCGCAAAATTACGATTATTTTTGTTCATGGCAACCGTGTTTTCGTTCCGGTTGGCAATATCGCCTGCGCCATAAGGCTCAATTCTTTTCCATGCGGGCTGTATTAGCAACTCGCTTTAGCAAAAACGCTTGCGGCAATGGGCTTCCTGTTTCCAATGACCGGCGTAACATTCCCGTTTACGTACATCCCGAATCTTTTAATTACTGCAAAAGCATTTCCGTTGCGAAAATCTTGCCGACCTTGGAGCTTGTATGGTGCAATCTGTGTTTCCGGACATCCGAATCGGTCTATACGGCAGCCGCCGTGTAGCGGATTTTTTGCCGGAATGCCTGCCGGAATAGCTCCACGCATAATGAAAAATGGCGTAAAACTCATGGTTTTTTTGCAAAGTGTTAATAATCAGGGAAATAAAGGATTTGAGCTGGCTTTTGTAAGTTGCTGTTTATCAGATGTTTGAAACGCCGAAAAATACAAGGCACTTATTTTAAAATAAGTGCCTTGTATTTTAAAATATATGCCTTATGTTTTTTCGCACATGGCTTGTGTTTTTTTCGATGTCCGGTGCCGTGTGTATTTTCTTGTATGTGTGTAAAGTTTTAATTCGGTTTGGAATGGTATTATAGCCGTTTCGCGGGTGTTTTGCGGTATGCAGGTAAAAATGTTTTGAGAATAATTCAAAAATAATTGCATTGCCGACCAAAAATATTTAGTTTTAACAGGTGAAAGGCAAATGCCAACTCACTGTACATCCAAAAGCCAAAGCCAAGATGAAAGCCAAACTCAAGGAGTTGACTTCCCGAAGCAATGGTTGGGGATATGCCAAGAGGAAGCAAAAACTTGAAGAGTACATAAGGGGATGGGTAGGTTACTATCACCTTGCCAACATGAAACGTTTCCTCATGGAAACTGACGAGTGGCTAAGGCGACGGCTACGTATGTGTATATGGAAGTCGTGGAAGAGGGTGAAAACGAGAGTTGCCAACTTGGTAAAGTGCGGTATTGACAAATACCAAGCTTACATGTGGGGCAATAGTCGTTTGGGTTATTGGCGCATAGCTGGCAGTTATATACTAAGCCGTGCTATAACCAACGAAAAGTTGAACATGGCAGGCTATGCTACATTGATGGGTTCATACATCGAATGGCACCCAAAATAGGAACCGCCGTATGCGGAACCGCACGTACGGTGGTGTGAGAGGTCGGAAAACGAAAGTAGGAGAAAAACTACTTCGTTTTCCTCCTACTCGATTGACAAAGCATTATCTGCCTATGTCGTGAAGCAGTTGCTTTATTGCTTTGTCGGGGTCTTTTGTGTCGTTGAGCAATGTTACGAATTTGCTTCCTATTATCACTCCTGCGGCGTGGGCTGATGCGGCTTTGTATGTGGCTTCGTTTGATATTCCGAATCCTATCATTCTGGGACGTTGCAGATTCATGGAGTCTATACGTGCAAAGTATTCCTGTTTCTTGGCATCAAACTCTTTTTGGGCACCGGTGGTGGAGGCGGAAGATACCATGTATATGAAACCGTTTTCGCTGTCGTTGTCAATCATTCTTATTCGCTCGTCCTCGGTTTCGGGTGTAATCAGCATTATCATGTCTATGTTGTGGGCTTTAGCCGTTTCGCGATAATGCTCTTCGTATTCGCGGAACGGGAGGTCGGGTATTATAAGTCCGTCAACGCCTACCTCGTTACACTTTTGGCAAAAGGCTTCAAAACCGTACTGCATGATTGGGTTTATGTAGCCCATGATGATGAGCGGAATGGTTACGTCCTTGCGTATTTCCTCAAGCTGTTCGAAAAGTTTCCTGACACTCATTCCTCCTTTGAGAGAGCGTGTTGACGCAGCCTGGATTACGGGACCGTCGGCGAGAGGATCGCTGAACGGCATGCCTATTTCTATCATGTCAACTCCGTTGCGCTGGAGCGAACGTATGACTTCGGCGGTGCAGGAGGGCGTTGGGTCGCCGGCGCAAAAGTATATTGAAAGAATTTCTTTGGTCTTTGTTTTGAACAAGTTGTCTATTCGGTTCATAATGTTTGTTTTTTTACGGGCGCATGCCCTTTATTTTCTCAATGAAGTTGTTAAGGTTTCCCACGTCTTTCAAGGCGGGAGATATTTCAAAGCCACTGTTCAGATCTATGCCTGCAAACTGCGGATGGAAGAATGCTTTTATTTCTTCGAAAGTGTCGGAACGGATGCCGCCGCTTAGGAGAAACGGCACGCAACCTTTGTAGTTTTCGAGCAGTTGCCAGTTGAATTTTTTTCCCGAACCGCCATAAAGTTCCGTCTTTGTGTCGAAAATCATGAGGTCTGCCATGTTGTAGCTTTCGGCTCGGATAATGTCATCGGCGTTTGCTATTCTTTGGGCGCGAATTACCTTAAGTCCGCGATTTTTCAGCTCGCTGCAGAAAGCCGGTGGCTCGTCGCCGTGAAGCTGTATATATTCGAGCGAAAACTTTTGCGCTTTTGCGAGAATTTGTTCGAGAGAAGCGTTGACGAAAACTCCCACACGTTTTTGCTTTTTAGGCATGTATTCGGGTAGGGAAGCAACAAAGCGCGGCGATTTAGGGTGAAAAATAAAACCCATAAGGTCGGCTTTCGTCTGTTCTATGGCGCGAATGTTTTCAGAATCGCGCATTCCGCAAACTTTTACAATCATAGAGAGGACGTTATCAGTTTTTCGATGTCCGCATTCAGCTTGCCGAGATTTTCGGGGGGATTGTCTCCGTTCATGAACTGTTCGCCAATCAGAAATCCCCTGTACCCGAGTATTTGCAGGCGAATTATGTCGGATGCGGACCTGATTCCGCTTTCTGAAATGCGCGTTATGCTCTGCGGAAGTTGGGGCGCGAGAAATTCGGAAGTCGATATGTCGGTGTGAAAAGTGCCAAGGTGGCGGTTGTTTACGCCTACAACATCAATGTCGTCGCACAAGTATGAAATTTCGTCCTCATTGTGAACCTCGAGAAGAGTTTCGAGTCCCAACTCGTGGGCTATGCGAGCCAACTTTCGGCATTCCGTTTCGCTTATAGCCGCGGCAATCAGTAACACAGCGTCTGCGCCGAATGCTTTAGCCTGGTGGAGCTGATATTCGTCAATTGTAAAATCCTTGCGAAGTATCGGCATTTTAACAAGTCGCCTTACGTTTGCAACATCTTCGAGAGTTCCGCCGAAATATTTCTCATCCGTGAGCACTGACATGGCTGCCGCACCGTTTTTTTCGTATCCCGGAGCCACGTCTTCAGGCTTTGCATCGCGGTGAATCCAACCTTTCGACGGCGAACGCCGTTTGAATTCCGCGATAATGCCGTTTGACGTGTTTTCTATGGAGAGACGGAAGTCCGCATGTTTGTGCTCCGTGGCATTATTATATAAGTTGTCTATGCTTATATCCTTTTTAAGTTTTTCTACCTCTATTCGCTTGTCGGCTATAATGTCTCTCAGAATATCTTTCATGCTTTTTCAACTGTTTATTTCCACGAACTTTTTGAAGGCATAAAGAGCTTTACCGCTTTCGAGCGATTCCTTAGCCATGCCGAGGCATTCGTCTATGCTCTTGCCGTTAATGGTTTGTATGGCGAAAGCCGAATTTGCTATTACAGCGTTTTTCTGGAAAATTGTAGAGCGGTTCTCGAGTACGGAATCAAATATTTCTTTTGCATCGTCCACGATGTTTCCGCCCGAAAGGCTTCCAGCCTCGGATTTCTCAAATCCCAAATCTCCGACCTTGTATATGGTTTCGTAATTGTTTGTCATAACCTTGAAATCAGAGGTCAGCGAGATTTCGTCATAGCCGTCCATACTTGTTACAATGGCAAAGCTCATTCCGATACGGGTCAGTGTATTATAGTAAAGGCGCATCTGCGACAAGTTTGCCACTCCGAGCAGTTGGTGCTTGGGTCTTGTGGGATTGATAAGCGGACCGAGAAGGTTGAAAACCGTTGGAATTTGCAGAGCTTTCCTTACAGGAGCCACGTTTTTCATTGCCGGGTGAAACAATTGCGCATGAAGATACGCCACTCCCGATTCTTCGATTGATTTTGTGAGTTGTGCGCGGTCGGAAGAGAATTTTACTCCGTGTTCTTTTATGACATTGCTTGCACCACTTACCGAAGTCGCACCGAAATTTCCGTGTTTGGCAACATGAAAACCGGCTCCGGCGACTACAAAACAGGAACAAGTGGAAATATTAAAGGTGTTTTTTCCGTCGCCTCCCGTTCCCACGATATCAACAGGGTCGTAGGCAGAAAGATCTACCGTTACGCATGTTTGTAAAAGACCTTCGCGAAAACCGAGAATCTCTTCAACCGTCGCGCCTCTTTGATTAAGCATTGCCAAAAGGGCTCCGAGCTGAATCGGGTCCACTTTCCCGTCTTTTATCTCAAGAAGTATTTGGCAGGCTTCGGCTTGCGATAGAGTGCCTCCGTTTTGTATTTTCAATAATATATCTTTCATTGTATAAAAGCTTTGGAGTGTGGATTAATGTTTTAAGAAATTTCCGATTATTGTCAGTCCGTCGGGAGTCAATACCGATTCCGGGTGAAACTGTATGCCGTGCACGTCGAAAGATTTGTGGCGTAAGGCCATGATGTAACCTTCCTTGCTGCGGGCTGTTACTTCGAGTTCGGCGGGAAAATGCTCGTCGCTCACAACCCAAGAGTGATATCTTCCCACTTTTATCTCCTTGGGAAGATTATCAAAGATATAGTCGTTCGCAATTATGTCTGCCGGTGTCTGAACTCCGTGATAAACTTCCGAAAGATTGACAAGTTTACCGCCGAATACTTCACCAATCGCCTGCTCTCCGAGACAAACGCCGAGTATAGGCTTATGGTCGGCATAATGTCTAACGACTTCTGTGAGAAGTCCTGCTTCGGACGGAATGCCCGGTCCTGGTGAGAGAACAAGTTTGTCAAACTTTTCAAGGCCTCCTATATTGAATTTGTCATTTCTCAAAACCGTTACCTCTGCTCCCAAAGATTTTATGGCGTGGCTGAGATTGTATGTAAAAGAATCGTAGTTGTCTATAATGCAAATATTCATGATGAGAAATCTTTTAGAATTTGTCGCTGTCTTCTGTGGCGGCGATTATGGCAGCTTTGAGTGCGCCGAGTTTATTATTGACTTCTTGCAGTTCTTGTTCCACATTGCTTTTGGCAACTATGCCTCCGCCCGCCTGAAACCAGAGTGTATTGTTGCGGCTTACGAATGTGCGAATTGTTATAGCCTGATTCATGTTGCCGTTAAAGCCTATGAATCCTATGCAGCCGCCATACGCGCCACGGTTATGAGGTTCGTATTCGCTTATAATCTGCATTGCGCGAACTTTGGGGGCTCCGCTCAATGTTCCGGCGGGGAAAGTGTCCATGAAAGCCTTTATGGTGTTTGCGTTGTCGCTCAATGTGCCCGATACACGGCTCACGAGATGTATGACGTGGCTGTAGTATTGCGGCTCGCGAAAGAAGTTTACCTTTACGTTGCTGCAGTTGCGGCTCAGGTCGTTTCTTGCCAGGTCCACAAGCATCACATGTTCTGCGTTTTCCTTCGGGTTGTCGAGCAGAGCCTTTGTAAGCGCATCGTCAGTGGCTTTGTCGCCGCTTCTCCGCGTTGTGCCGGCTATGGGGTCTATATATGCTGCCTTTCCTTCCACTCTGTAATGGGTCTCGGGCGAAGATCCGAAGATTCTGAATGCTCCGAAATCAAAGTAGAACAGATACGGCGAGGGATTAATGCGTCGCAGTGCGCGATAAAGATTGAAATCGTCGCCTTCGTAATGCTGTTCGAAGCGGCGGGAAATGACAACTTGGAAAACGTCTCCGCGCAGACAGTGCTTTATTCCTTTGCGAATGTTGGCGCGATGCTCGTCATCGGTCAAAGGACTTGTGGTTTGTCCCACGGAACGGAAAGGATATATCCGCATCTGGTTGCTGTTTATCGCTTCCGCAATTTTGGAGGTTTCGTCTTTGCCGTCGCCTTTCAGAGTTACTATTTCCATTTCGTGGCGAAAGCCTTTGAACACTATTATATACCTATATAATATATATAACAGGTCGGGGGCATCGTTCATTGAGGCTGTGCTATCCTTTATTTTTATGTTTTCGGTATATCTCACCACATTAAACGATGTGAATCCGTAAAGTCCGCAATAGTTAGCGTCTTCACCGCTTATTTCAAAGTGGTTCATGAAATTTGAAATGGCGTTTTCAATGCGGTTGTCCGTTTCGTTAAGTTTTGTGGTTTCTTCCGTGCCGTCGGGATAAGTTGCTGTGGCGTAGCCGTGGTTTACCGAAACTTTTGCAATAGGATCGAGACCAATGAAGGAGCGTCCGTTTTCGCCGCCGTGATAGTCGGAACTTTCCATAAGTGCGCTTTGTGGAAATATGTCGCGCACTTTCATATATGTCGTTACCGGTGTATGAATGTCTCCGGGCAATGCTTTCACCGATGTTGTATAGTCGAATGTCTTCATAAGGCGTGCAACGTTTATTTTTACTTGAAATATTTCATATATGTGTCCATATCCTTATCGCCGCGTCCCGAAACCGTAAGTACCACAAGGTCATCTTTCTTGAAATCTATCTTTTCGAGTGCGGCAAGTGCGTGCGACGATTCGAGTGCTGGGATAATTCCTTCGATTCGTGTGAGCAGTTGTGCGGCTTTCAGGGCTTCATCGTCGTTTATTGCTATTACTTTTGCCCTTCTCACCTTTGCAAGATTGGCGTGCATGGGTCCAACGCCGGGATAGTCAAGTCCTGCCGACACGCTATAGGGTTCGGTTACCTGTCCGTCCTCGTTCTGAATCACGAGAGAGTATGAGCCGTGAAGCACACCGGGTCTGCCGAGTGCTATGGTTGCTGCCGAGTAATGGGTGTCAATTCCTTTTCCTCCGGCTTCGGCAAGAATTATTTTCACGTCCTCGTCGTCAAGATAGTTGTAGATTGTGCCGGCTGCGTTACTGCCTCCGCCCACGCAGGCAATAAGATAGTCGGGATTGCTCTTGCCTGTGTGCTGCGCGAGCTGGTATTTGATTTCCGCGCTAATCACCGATTGCAATCGCGCAACCATGTCGGGATAGGGATGAGGTCCTACAGTTGAGCCTATGACGTAATGTGTGTCTTCGGGGTGGCAACACCAGTCGCGTATAGCCTCGTTGGTGGCATCTTTGAGTGTTTTGTTTCCGCTCGTAACGGGCACTACCGTTGCGCCGAGCATTTTCATTTTCTCCACATTCAGATGTTGGCGTTTCACATCGGTTTCGCCCATGTATACAGTGCACGGAATGTTTCGCAGGGCGCACACCGTAGCCGTTGCCACACCGTGTTGTCCCGCTCCTGTCTCTGCCACTATGCGCGTTTTGCCCATTCTTTCGGCAAGCAATACCTGACCGAGCGCATTGTTTATCTTGTGTGCGCCGGTGTGATTGAGGTCTTCGCGCTTGAGATATATTGTGCAGCCGTATTTCTCGCTAAGTCGCTTTGCAAAATAGAGAGGTGAGGGGCGACCTGCGTAATCGCGCAGCAGATTCATGTATTCTTTCTGAAAATCCTCGCTTTCAATGATGTCAAGATAGTTGCGGCGCAGTTCTTCAACGCATCCGTGAAGAATTTCCGGAACATACGCTCCGCCGTATATGCCGTAATATCCGCGTTCATCTACTGAATATTTTCCCATGTCTTTATGTTTTTGTTTATTATTGTTCTTATACGATTTGAGGCCCGCTGCAAGTGCAACGAGCCTCATTATGATTGTATCTTTATTATGTTCCTTTTTATATATACGAGCTTCTACACTTGCGAATTTCCTATCCTCAAGCGCCACCACCAAAAATTATTGCTCATATTATGCAGTGTCATTTTCTTAGAAGTGCTGTTATGCAATGGCAAAAGTACTCATTTCTTGTAAAATTCCAAACTTTTTGCCGAAAAAAACGAACAGATTCTGTCATAAAACCGTTTTTGTGCACGGAAAACGGCATTTTGAAGTGCAAAAACTATTTTCAGAGATGCCACGATGCTACGAGTTATGTATGCCACGGAATGTGGCGTGGAACATGTCTGTAAATGTTAGTCCGAAATGGGGAAAAGAACAATGGTTTTCGGGAAATTTTTGCCCCGTTGCGGAATGCTCGAAAAAATACATGGCTTATTGCAAAAAATACAAGGCACATATTTTGAAATAAGTGCCTTATATTTTAAAATACATGGCTTGTATTTTTTGACATTCCAAATGTCTGACAGACAGTAACTTATGAAATGTTTTGGGGCAGGGTCTAAAACTTTGATTAATAACGGGTTACGCAAAAAATGTCAGTTCCCCGTCGGAGCACGGGGCGTGAAGGGCGGTTTGTGTCAAATGTGTCATGACGAAATACTTGCAAAAAGGCATTGTTTTGTCTCTCTTTGTTGTCGTTTTTGCACCCAAGTCGTGTATTTCTGTCTCTCCCGACACTTGTTTGCTTACAAAAATGTCAGTTTCCGGCAATTGGCAAGCAATTTGAAGATTATAGGACGAACATTAATGAATCAAATACTATTAAGATATGAACCTCGAAAAATTTACAATTAAAGCCCAAGAGGCAATTAACAATGCCATAGACAGCACGCAGCGACACGGGCAGCAGGCAATAGAGCCGGTGCATCTGTTGGCAGGTGTGCTCAAGGCGGGAGAGAATGTAACGAACTACATTTTCAATAAACTCGGAGTGAACCCCGATAGTATTTCACGGAGTGTGGAAGCCGAAATATCCCATTTGCCTCGCGTTACTGGCGGCGAGCCTTACCTCAGTTCGGAAACCAATAATATTCTTCTTAAAGCCGAAGACATGGCAAACCGCAACGGAGACGAATTCATAGGACTCGAAACCATTCTCGAAGCCATGGTGGAAAGTACGGGCAACGCCGCACGCATTTTGAAAGATGCAGGCGTGAGCGCAGACAATCTCCGCGAAGCCGTAAAGGAACTGCGTGGCGGTAAGAAAGTGAACTCGAAATCGAGCGAAGACACCTATCAGTCGCTTTCCAAATATGCACGCAATCTTGTAGAGGCTGCGCGT
>UMGH01053615.1_pt1 | contig 29852 bp, 37 predicted proteins | sample 1965231 | NCBI WGS metagenome assembly UMGH01 (sample SAMEA4836068, study PRJEB28245) | human gut metagenome | biome: gut microbiome; material: fecal sample | place: Denmark | collected 2008 | reverse complement strand
CCTCTAAAGGTCTTCGTGTCCGCGCGGCTGGTGGTCACGCGTACACTGGCACGCTCGCGGGTGCGTTCTACACGCATTCGAGCAGCTCGGCTACGTCTGCGTATGCGGGCTACTCGTCGCCCCTCTGCTATTTTGAGGAAGACCCAATCATTGAGCAGGCAGCGTAAAACGAGAACGGACACGGGCGAAGCCCCGAAAACGAGAATATGAAAGTCGCTCTTTGAAATTTTGAATACCGAAAGTAAAGAATGTTACGGCGCGTAGCCTAAAACTACCGCCGTAAGGCGGTCGAAATATATTGGAAAACAGGCGTTTCTTGCTGAAAAATGGTTAATTTTGCACCGTCGTTAGCTATAACGGCAGGTTGCAGTTCTCTCGCAGTGGTCTTCGTGTCCGCGCGGCTGGTGGTAACGCGAACAATGGCACGAACGCAGGTGCGTTCTACACGAATTCGAACAACTCGGCTACGAATGCGAATGCGAACTACTCGTCGCCCCTATACTTTGCAAGATATAAACCAGAAATGGCGACAAAAGAGAAATGAACCTTGCCTCTTGGCAAAAGATAGCAAGACAGAAAGGGTATCAGTAGGGCGGCTTTCGCCGTTTCGACCATTCCCGACTATGCAAAGCAGACAGACCCGACAGACCCGCAGACCCAAAGAAACAATGACCCGTAATGAAAAGAAAAGGCTATTTGTTTGAGCAAATTTGCTCAATGCCCAACCTTTTGCTGGCAGCCCACAATGCAGGACAGGGCAAAAGGCAGCGTGATGAGGTGGTAGAGTTCGAGAAAAATCTGGCTCAGAACCTGCAAGTATTGCAGATGGAGCTAAAAACCCGAACCTACACGACCTCGGCGTATGAGATTTTTATAAAGTACGAGCCTAAAAAGCGCGAAATCTACAAGCTACCGTACCGCGACCGTGTGGTGCAGTGGGCTATATTGCAGATATTAGAGCCATTATGGACTCCGACCTTCACCAATGACACATACGCCTGCATAAGAGGGCGCGGCATCCACTCGCTTCTGCACAGACTGCGTGCAGACCTACGCAAAGACCCCGACGGGACACGCTACTGCCTAAAAATAGACGTGCGCAAGTTCTATCCGTCCATAAACCACGACACACTGAAAATGGTTGTACGAAAGAAAATCAAAGACCCATCAGTGCTGTGGCTGCTGGACGACATCATCGAAAGTGCGGACGGCGTACCCATCGGCAATTACATTTCCCAATATTTCGCAAACCTTTATTTGTCGGAACTCGACCACCTCGTGAAGGAGTTCGTGGGCGTGCGGTATTATTATCGCTACGCTGACGACATCGTGGTTCTTTCGGACAGCAAACAGTTTTTAAGCAGTGTTTTAGTCTATTTTAATGACTATTTGAACAATGACAGACAACTGACGCTGAAAGGAAACTACCAAATCTTTCCCGTGGAAAGCCGTGGCATCGACTTCATCGGCTATGTCACCTACCATGACCACTGCCTCGCCCGCAAGCGCAACAAAAAAGCGTTATGCAGGGAAGTGGCGCGGTTAAGGAAGCGCGGCATGGCCAATGACCAGATACGCCTAAAAGTCGCCTCGCGGCTCGGCTTTATGGTACATTGTGACAGTAAACATTTAATAAAAACTTTAGGTATGAAAAAATTCAGCGACATCAAACCAAAACAGGGAAAGCTCACAGGCGGCAAGTACCACATCGACACAATTCTCAACCGTGAAATCCATCTGACTGGCTACGACGTTTCCAAGTCGAAGTATGACGGTGAAATGCTAACCATTCAGTACGAGATTTACGAACAGCTGGAAGACAATTCTGGTAAGATTGTGGACGACGACGGCAACCCCGTAATGGGGTGGGTGAAACATATCACCTTTACAGGGTCAAAAGCCCTTATGCGTCAGTTTGACGGTGTGGAACTTACCGAACCCGTGGCTGCAAAGATTATCAAGCAACCCATCGGGAGCGACGGTAAGAGATGCTTTTACAGCATCGTCGACCCCGACCAATAAACAGAGTTATGCACACAGTTAGTTACATTGAAAGAAAGAATTTCGTAAAGTTCGACAATGAGCATTACCTGCTTTACCTCAACGAGGAGAAGGCAGAAGTGAAGAACGAGGAAACGGGCGAGAGCGTGCAGGGCTTCTCCTATACGGGCAGCCACCCTGACGGTGGCACCATGGTAGAGGCAAAAGGCGTAAACGACGACAACCGCCGCGCCAAGTTCGTGGCGGGGCTAATCGGTACGGAATATGACATCGACAGCCAGATTGCCATCCTCGCCAACGGCACCGACACCGACCAGCACGCGGAAGAACTCAAAGCCTTTGAGGAAAACCGCCGCACTGTAAAGACCATGATCGACGAGCTTATCGCCCGTGAACTCTAAAAGGCTGCGCTTATGGCTCGAAGTATTTCGGACATCAAAAATGGAATGACGGCAGCGTTCGCAAAGGAACGCGCCGTCGTTACGGCCTACGGTCTGGACACGCGCAAGACATTCGACCAGCAGTTCAGCAGTGTAAGCATTGAAAACGTGCTTTTCTATGTCTTCGCCTGCGCGGTATGGGCGGTCGAGGTACTTTTCGACAAGCACGCCGCAGAGGTGGACAGCCGCATCGAACAGCTCGAACCTCATACGCTACGCTGGTATGTGAACAAAGTAAAGGCTTTCATGTACGGGTACAGACTTCTGGAGGACACCGACCGCTACGACACCAGCAGCATGAGCGAAACAGACATCGACACGGCTCAGGTCGTGAAGTATGCAGTGGCCACGGAAGACGAAACGACCGTTTACATCAAGGTGGCAGGACGGACTGACGACGGCAAGCCGTGCCTGCTTAACAAAAGCCAGTTTGCAGCCCTGAAGCACTATGTAAACGAGATAAAGGACGCAGGGGTAAGCGTGCAGCTTCGCAATGAGGAGGCCGACCTTATCCGCATTAACTTGAAAGTTTACTACGACCCAACGCTGATGAACGAGCGCGGCGAACTGCCAGACGGCTCAAAACCAGTGGACGAGGCGGTGCGGTCTGTAATCACCAATTTGCCATTTAACGGCATTTATCGAAATACCGACCTTCTGGAAGCCATTAAGGCGATACCTGCGGTCGTGGTGGTGGACATCAACAGTGCAAGCGGAGGTGTACAGGCCAAGGCGCGCAATGCAAGCAACTATACCACCGTCGTAGGCTATAACCGACCGTATAGCGGTTATTATGAGATAGTCGGCGGCACGGCCAATGTCATATATAAGGAATATAAAGCAGTAGAATAATGTTTGAAATCGACTTAAAGCGGTTTGTATTGCAGCTTCTGCCCACGTTCTACCGCCAGCCTCTCATCTTCGGACTGCTTCGCGCTGCTCTTGTCGGTCTGCAATCGGTTTACGACCAGTTTGCGGAAGCACGCGCCGTACATACCTACAGACTGACCCATAACGGGCAAGTGTGTTATTTGCGTGCCGTGCTCAATGACGCTTTCAAAAGCCCCACGGGGGTAAAGTTCGACATACGGACAATAGAGCGCGACGGGGAATGGCTGTATGCCATTACGGAGACAGGCACGCGCATTGCGCTGGCAGCACCAGAAAACCAATACAATGACAAGGGCGAGTATCAGGACGACCACACAGCCGTTCCAGTGCTTACCAACGAGGAAAAACTGACGGCACAGCAAAACAGCTTTCTTGTGGCTGTACCCTCAGACCTCTACGACACGAGCCTCACCGAAATAGCGGCTTTGGTCGATAAATACAAGCTCATATCAAAAAGGGCAATTTATATGCCTATCAGTTAAATGTAACAACTATGCAAAAAGCAAATTATACAAGCACCACCACCGCATCGGGTGGACAGGGCAAATATCCACTTTCCACGCAGACGCTGGACTTTATACAGCAGCAGGTAATGATATTGCAGCTGTTGGGATATATCGGCGGCAGCAAGTACATTCTACGCCAACCCGACGGCACGAACACGGGGCTGGCGTTTATCGACGGCGAAGTCCTCACGCTGGCGGCGAAACCCATACCGTCGGCCAATATCAGGTATGTAAATGTAACAACCAAGAAAACCGACATTAAGGCAGACGGTGAGACATACACCGAAGCGCGTACATACCGCATTGCTGCGCTTTCTTCCTCTGCCAGCGGTGAGTCCTACGAATACAGCAAGTTTACTGTGCTGGAGAGTAACCAGACGCTCGGCGAGAAAATCAAGCAAATGCCGCAGACCGTGCTTAACTACCTGCAAGATATTCTGGCTGAGAAAATGCCGCTATTGAGTAAGGAGGGAGTAACACAGTCACAGCTGGACGCACTGACCACGCCTTGCGTTATGAGCTGCACCAAATCCGTTAAAGTGGGCGATAGTACAAACTATGGTGTGGAAGTCCTGCCAACGGGTACGACCAAGAGCGTGCGGCAAACCGTCTATCTGCCAGACGGCAGGAAATACACGCGCTACTACAACGGCAGCACATGGATAGGCGGCAGCGGCTGGAAGCTGGAGGGCGAAAACTTGAACCTCGAATGTAAAATCGTGGCTGGAACGGTGTATATCAGGCACGGCAAACTGCCAGAGGGGTGCAAAATCATCATGCTGCGCAAGAAACGCCGTTCACGCTGGCGCAGTACTGGCGGCGGAAAGGCTTACACCAAGAACAGGGGCAAACGCATCAAGCGTGCTCCCAAGAGGCAGTATGTGCATTATAAAGGTGTGGTGCTGAACACATCGACAGCAGGCACATGGTATGTACCGAAATGTATTTCTGTGGCAAATACAAAGCTCGACCATGATATGCTGAACAAAGAACTGGGTGGACTGTGCCGTCCTTTTGTAGTGAAAAAGGCGGATGATGCAAGCGGTAACGAGGTGTACCGCATGACAGGTGTACGCAACGCCATAACGGTAAAGAAAAGCGCACACACACAAAACAGCGCATACACACAGATAGGCATTCAGGTGGTGAGCTACAATGCAGACGGCTCAGTGGCAGTCGGCGGTAACATTCTGAAATTAAAATACCACCTCCGCAGGCTGAGGACACGCATACAGCAGGGGATTGATAAAAACAATCGTCCTGTGTATATCTATAAATACAAGTATTACCGCGCGTTTTCCATAGAATAAGGCATAAAAAAAAAGAGGTGCGCTCTTTGCGTTCCTCTTTTAAGTCCCTGCGGTCGTAACTCAATGTATGCCGTGCGTAGAAATGTGGTGTTGTCCAAAATCTTTAAGTTGTTATCCAAATAATCGGGAGCTTTTCGCTACCAACGGAGAATAACAAGGATGCAAAGGGACATTATCAAAATTTTGTTCAGTTCCCCAAATCGGGGGAAGCCCTTCTTCATATCGACTTAAAACCCTGTGGGTAGGGTTCTGCACGTCGCCGAAGCTAACAAACCTGCCACAAAGGTACGTTGAATATCAGACATTTCAAAACATTTATAATAAAAATTTTCCATTATGCTGAATGATTAAGCGATTTTCAAGCTCACCTCTGCCTTTCAGAGGTTCAAAACGCTATTACGTCAGGCGTTTTCGCGAAGTTCTGGCGCAAACTCAGAACATCGACACTGTTGTTGACCTTTTCGGTGGCTCTGGCCTGCTTTCACGTGTAGCGAAAGACACCTTGCCAAATTGCCGCGTGATTTACAACGATTTTGACCACTACGACACAAGGTTGGCAAATGCGGTCAATACAAACGCGCTGTTGCGTTCCATTGCACCATTGCTGGCAAATGTACCAGACAACAAGAAAGTCCCCGCAGAGACGAAAATAAAGATACTGGAGTTGTGTGCAGAGGAAGAGAAGAGACATGCAGTCGATTATATCACGCTTTCTGGCTCTCTTTTGTTTTCGGGAAACTGGGCGCAAAGTTATGAGGAGCTGAGCAAACAGACCATGTACAACAGAATGGTAAAGACGGACTACAATGTTGCAAATTATCTCAGTGGTCTGGAAATAACACACTGCGATTATCGCGAACTGTTCAATGCTCACAAGGCAAACAAAAAGGCTCTGTTCTTACTTGACCCTCCATATTTGCAGACAGAACACAGCACATATAAAGCTGATACATATTGGCAACTGAAAGACTATTTGGACGTTCTTACATTGTTGGACGACACAAAATACGTTTTGTTCACATCAGGCAAAAGCCAGATAATAGAGCTTTGCGACTGGATAAACCAGAGCTTTGGAGGCAAGCTGCTGAAAGACGCACAAAAGTACGTGCAAAACAGTCGCATAAATGATTTTGCAGCCTACAAAGACATAATGATTGCAAAGCTGTAAGCTCATTTGTTTTGGCTTTCGCAAGCACAAACAAACAAGATGCAACAACCCAAAAGCGGAACGACGAAAGCTGCGAACTTTTGCCGTTCCAAATGGATGCAACATGAATAAAACGAAGCACAAAAGAGGCTTTGATTTACTATACAAAGGTACGAAAAATATATGAGAAACAAGAATGTTTTGCCAATTATTTTCACTGCAAAACAAATCTTTTTTATGCTTGCAACACGTTGAAAACAAAGGCTTTCAAACAGTGATTAAACACCGCTTAAAAGCCATTCAAAAGCCCATTAAGAACGAGCTGGGAAACCGCGAAAAAAACACAAAAAATGCACATTTCGTTTTGAAAAAATGCACATTTCGTTTTCGCGATTATAATTTGATGAAAATAAAGGAATTGCTTGATTCGGGAATATTGACTGAAGAAGAGTTCAATAATGAGAAAAAGAAGATTCTAAATATGTAAGTGTATGAAAAGTAAAACTACAGCAGGAATATTGGGTATTATATTCGGTGAGATTGGTGCCCATTGGTTCTATCTTGGCAAACCTGGCAAGGGTGCATTATATCTTTGCTGTTTCCTTCTTACATTTTGGACAGTGTGGGTTCCTATAGTACAAGCTGTAATCGTTCTTTTGGAGGGTTTGATGTTACTTAATATGGATGATGCAAAATTTGATTCTGAATACAACAAGGCTTTAGGTTCTTCGGTTTCAACTCTGAGCGACAAAATGTATATCAAACAGGAGACACCTACAACGTCCCCAAACAACACCTCTAAGATGGAGTCACTGCTTGAATTAAAAAAACTCCTCGATTCAGGCATCCTTACACAAGAAGAATTTGATAACGAAAAGAAGAAAATCTTAAACTCATAACAACATGGAACAGCATATAATAGACAAGTTGGAATCTTTGAAAGCTCTGCTGGATTCTGGCGTTTTAAGCAAAGACGAATTTGAAGTAAAGAAAAATGAGTTGTTATCGGGAGTTGGAGAAATGCAATCCCCAAAGAAACCAAAGAATATTTTGGTTGTTACAATTCTTGCAATCTTGGCAGTCTTGACTATTGGTGGCTATCTCTATAGTAGAAATTCCAAGGCAACACAGACCTCCATTTTATACAAGGAAAGTGTTTATGGAATAACAATAGGGAAGAATTATAATACTGTATTGGAAAAAGCAAAAAATGATGCAGACAGCAAAAAGCGAGTTATGGGATTGGTTATTGCCGAAGATAAGTCAGAGATAGGTCTGTCTCATAAAGATTATAGAGGCGTAGTTTTTGATGGCGTGATTTACCATTTTTCATCAGGGGTGGTGTCAGCTATTGAGCTGCGAAAGACTGCAAATCAATATGATGGTGATGCAGCCCAAATTATACAAGAGGCATACAACAATGTAGAGGCAAGTCTGCGGAAAGAAAAATATTCTTATCAAGAAACAGATGAGGGGATGGTATTTAGCAACGAGTATGAGAAAATCATCATCCATCAAGAAAGTGATTACTCAGACCAATATGAGTTGAATGTAAAAATTGAGAAGATGTAATATGGAACAACAAACAATAGATAAACTCATGGAGATAAAAAAACTCTATGAGGCAGGCATCTTGACAAAGGAAGAAATGGAGGCAGAGAAGGCAAAAATTCTGTCCCCTACAACTTCACAAAGTACCAAGAATGAGAACAATTCTGAAAGTGAACCGTCTGATATCAAAGCAAGCACATCAGACAAAAAGAAATCAGAAGCTCAAGAAGTAACAATAGTACATGTTTCAAAAAAAGCAGGAGAGAAACAACAGAAAATCAAATCTACTCCCCGAAAAGGATTGTCTGAGAATGCAAGAATTTGGCTTATTGCAGGAATTGTCGTAGCGGTCATTCTCACTATTGCCATCATCATTCAAAATGGCAAAAGTTCAAGCAACCAATCATACGATAATGATTATGTTGATTCTGTTGCTGTCGATTCTGCTGGTGTTGATGATACTGATTATGATACTGCCGTAGATGTAGATGATAGTCAAGAGCAGACACCACAAAACTACACAGAAAAGGCAGAGGATTACATTGGTGGACTTGATACAGACACTCGTGTTGTAGCAAATTTAACGGATGATGATCGCCATTGTGTTTATACACTGACTGAAGTTGAAGCAGGTTGGGGAAGAGTAAACAGTTTGTATTGCCACAATCTTGAAACAGGTTCTACTAATCTCGTTTTAGTTCCTTACAAGGTTGAAGGTGAAGAGGACAATGGCGAGCAAGTGGCAGATGCTAAGATTATTGGTAACAATCTTTATGTCATCAATACTTCATATCGTTGTGGGAGTAGTGTGGCTTGCTTAAATACTCTCACAAGTGATTGGTCATGTACTGTCCGAGCTTGTGCCGATGCAAATTTTGTAGGTTCTAACAAGTTGAAAGTAACATATTCAAAACTCGTTTATGAGGGAGAATGTTTGGCGGATAATCAATATGAATACAGAGATAAAGTAATAACATTAAAATAGAGAATATGAGAAAGTTATTATTACTCATTGCATTAGGATTCGTAATGTTATCCTCTTGCAACAACGGACAAACAAAAGGTGCTGCCGAAGAGATTGATAGTATAGCACTTAGAGCTAAGACTGATACGGTTCTTAGTTTCAATGGTCATACTCTTGGAGATAGTATTATTGAGGAAATCCAAGATACTGATACAGATACATACAGTACATTTGACAAAAACGCAACAATTACTATTAACAAATGTACTTATAATGTCGAATATTTACTCAGTGGAGATATTGTTAAGTCTATCAAAAATAATCATAAAATTATCAATACGATAAAAGTTGATTGTATACTACTCCATGTTGGAGGGGAGGGGAGTAAATTAGATTCAACCGATTTGAGCAGATTTGTTAAATTGTTTACTTCAAGATATGGCAAATATTCATATTATGATGCTGCCAATGACAACATATCTCCTGTGTTATTTCCAAACGACAACGTGGATAGTCTTTCTCATAATTATTATCTAAAAACATTCATCTCAAAGAGAAAGGGGCGTATTGCTTGGGAATGGGCTAATTGTGATATATCCATATATACACCAGATAATTTTGAAGAATGCTATATAGAATATACCTCATTAGGTGCCAAATACAGATTAAAGAAAGAGAATAAGTTGAAATCCAAAGCAATAAGTATCAAGACATCCAAGTAAGATAAAAAAGAGAGGAAGGACATCCAAAGTCTTTCCTCTTTTTAGTTCTATGGTCGTGGAAAATTAGGTACAGTTGTTTTGAATCTGTAGCCATTATTGCAAACGCCATTAGATTTTAGATTATTTGCTATACTGCCAGGATTCATCCCAAGAGCTTTAGCGGCATCGTTCATGGTATTAAAATCTTGCCATGTTCCGTCTGGTGCAAAAGCCCGGAGTGCTTTACCACGTTTTTGTTGAGCGAGTTTCATATTTGCTCTGGCAGTATCTGGAATTTTATGACTACCCCAATAACCACCGCCATGTGTCTCTCTCCACTTTTTGGCACCTTCAGAAGCTGCTTTTGGTTCAATTCCTTTCATACGATCAGATTGAGCTTTCCTCATTTCGGGAGTACGTTTTTTGCCTGTATTGCCTTGACTAATTCTCTGTTTGGTAGCATCAGATTGTGTTCTACCGAGATTAGCTGCCGAGATCTTTTGTTTGGTTGCAGCTGTATGAGTTCTCCCTTTAGAAGCAGCTCCGATTTTTTGTCGATGTGAAGCCGAGAAGTTCACACCTTTATTACCAGTTCCATACTTAGCAACATTATAACCATTATTGATTGTATCGTATTTCTCGATATAATCTCCTTCTAAAGAGAATAATTTGGGTTTTAACATTCCTAAATCATAGTAATCTGTGATGACTTCAAGCTCATGGTAAATCCAATCTTTCGTTCCTAATCTTCGTTTAGCCTCGTTGAGTTTCTCATTAGCGTATTTGTCATCAAGTTTCTTCCAATTACGCCTACGAGCTTTCTCATTGATAGTTTCACCTACATACGACTTGCCATGTTCTTTCTCCTTCCCATTATAAGTATACATGTAAACGACACCTCTGAATGGAATAAATTTGATTGTCATTTTCAGTTCGGTAGAAGTCGCTGATACAGAAATGTCATAGCGGTTATATTTTAGTTCATAATGTTGCTTCATTAGTTTTTTATACCGAGGAGCAAAACTTCTAAGTAACACCTTTCCTGCCTTTGCTTGTGTTGGTCGAGAGTCAACAAATTCAAGTGGTTTAGTATTTGAAACTTTCCATCCTGTTATAAGTTCAGCATCCATTATCCCAATCAATTTCTTTTTAGGTAATTTGAGGTTACGTTTCCAAGTGAATGAAATAGAATGAAGATCATTTCTGGTAACACTAAAATCAATAACACCTTTTCCATAAACGGCATCATATTTAGGCTGCATCTTTTTCTGAATGCTTTCAGCCAATTCTCCCATATCCAAGAGGGTATCGAAGAGAATGAATGATTGTTTCTCTGTTGTCATAGTATTTAAGTTTAATGTTATGAACAAGACTATTCTTATTCATACTTTAGGCGTTGACCTTCCTAAAACCGAGTTTCGAGGAATTTATTTGACACACGTTGTTTTATGTTTTAAGGGGCGAAAAAAAGGGAAGAAAGCCCATAAAAAGCCTTCTTCCCAATTTGATTAGTCATTATTGCAAACCTCAAACTCGTGGAATGAATAAAACAGATCCTCATTCTCTTCTTCGTGTTCTTCAACGTAAGCATCCAAAGCATTTTGTATTGCATTAACGCTTGGTTCTACATCAACCCCGACAATCTTAGACACAAAATCTGCTGCTTCATCGAGAGTTTCAAAATATTCCCAATCCTCGTATGAATCAAGGAAATATCGTTCTGGGAAATAATCACCTGAAGCATCGTTTGTGTAAAAGACTCCACAGCCAGGTTCTTGTTCCGTAAAGTAAACTTGAATGCTTGGATAGGTCTTTTCGATAATCTGTCTTACACCTTCCTGTTCACACCATGCGGTCTCTTGATTTATGGTGAGTACATTTCCGTCAAGTGAGAAATCTGTAATCTCACCACGGCAACGTAACTTTTCCCAATCTCCACCAAGTTTATACACAAGGTTTCCAAGCCACATCTTCCCAAAGCCATTCTTTAGGATAGATGTCTTACGTTTCTCCATATACTTCAAGACTTTATGCAGAGATTTTACTTCCTTCAAATCTCCTACGCATTTATAAGAGGTATCACACCAATTCGGCATTAGCGACCTCCTTTCCGTCTTTGTAGCGATAGATAGATAAAGTTTCTGTTGTCATCCACTGTGAGTTACTTAGTCTGAAACCATACTTATCTTCGAGGGTTGAGAGGAAATCTGAAAAATCCTCATACTCTTCTGATGCTTTCAGTTCTTCATCTGTCAGCTCTATAATATTCAAACAGCCGATGGTGAAGTCTAAAATCAATACATACTTTGCTTCCATAATTATTCTATTCTTGTTGTTTTGTAAAACATTAGCTTGCTTATAAATGGATTCTCACGGAATATCAAGTTTCTTGCTGCTCCTTGATTTTTCGCTTCTACCCATAATGTGATGGGCTTAGTTGATTCTTTAGTCCAAGCCCTAAAATACCATAAGATTCTCATACCATAATCTCTTTTGAAGTTGCATCCTCTGACTCAAAAACCTCTCTACTATCGAAATCCAGTTCAAAGTCGTTGTTGTCAAATTCGATCTGGTCTGCCTTCTCGATAGCCTCTTCTTTTGAGTTGGCTAATACTGTTACATCTACAGTAGCATAGTAGTTGTAATGGATAACAAATTTCTTCATATCAGTTAATTGTTTAAGCCCAATCATTCACAAGCCATACCTCAATGTCATAGTTTACAGTATAGCCCTGCGTTTGAAAGGGGATTTGTAATTCTTGTTTTATTTGTTCTCTTGCCTCTTCTTCCGTAAGTCCATTAAATTCATCCAAAGGAATATTATGATGTTCCGCTATGGCTTCAACGGCTTCTTCTTTCGATGTGTAGATACCCTTGCAATCTCGATTCGAAAGAGAGTGCCAGGAGTCGGTCTCATACACTGGATAAAGATATTGTTCTGTCATACCGCCTCCTTGATAAAATAGGTTAGGTGGTTGAAGTTGGAGCTATATGGACTTGTGGTAATCATCTTAAACCCCACTCCATATTTGCCTTGGTACTTCTCCACGTTCCAATGCTTTCTTGTGGATTTACCGACCCCCACAGAAGTATGATGAGGAAGAAAGTTGTGTTGTATGAGTTGTTTGATTCTCATACGTTGTTCTTCGCTATAAATTCTAGCGTATGCTACATTTGAAGAATGAAGAGTTCTAATAATAGCACCCTCCTGATTGTGTATATTCTCTTTCATTTTAAGTTGTATCTTTTGAGAAGTTTATATATTGTTGATTTAGAGAAAGAGCAACCTTTGGAAGTGACAAATCCCTCTTGATTGAGTGTGTCTGCCATTTCTTGTAAGGTATATTCTTCTTTCACGAGAGTACGGAGCATAGCAATAGCCCTCTTGTTATTAGGGTTGCTATCCGCTTTAGCTTTGCAGGTCTTGATGCTGTTCTGGATTGCTTGCTCATGCTTATCCAGTAAATGCTCTGGATTGCCAAGTTTGAATCCTCTTGCTTTCTTTGCCTGTAATGATGCTTTGGTTCTTGCTGCAATAAGTTCTGCTTCATACTGACTAATAGCAGATATTATATGCAGTACCATTTTATTAGCCTGGGGGAAATCGCAAAAGATAATTTCCACATCAGACTCCAATAGATTTGAAAGGAAAGATACGCTTCGAGCGAGACGATCTAGTTTAGCAACAATCAGAGTTGCACTTTCCTTTCTGCATTGTGATAACGCTTCTTTCAGTTTTGGTCTGTCAGATTTGCGTCCACTTTCTACCTCGACATACTCAGAAATCGGAGTTGTGTCACGGAGGTAGTTGTGTATAATTTCTCTTTGTGCTTCAAGTCCAAGTCCACTATATCCTTGCTTTTGTGTAGAGACTCGGAGATAAGCTACATACTTTGTTTCTGTCATTGTTTACTGGTTTTAACATAAGTTCCACAGCTTAGATGTCCGTCTTGTCAGTGGAACCAATGTGAGTTAGACATAAAAAATGAGGAATACCAGATATTGTTAGTTTCCTGATATTCCCCTATACCTTAATTATATAGGCACTGTTACACTGCCATTTTTTGTGTAAGTCCGAAGATAGAGCAAATGTAATCGTAGTAGGATATGCCATACTTCACATTCACATCTATAAGAGATACTATATTCTCACAAGATACATAATGATACACAACCTCGGATTCCATAGAATTGTCAGGAGTGATTGTTATCTTGTATCTGTTGTCGGTTGTGTCTTGTTGAACCTTAATCCAACCACAAATCATGCCTTGAACATGAAAGGAAGTACCATCCTCAATAACTTTTACGCTATTGAAGTTCAGTCCCCAAGAGAAGGGTTTTGTAGAGCATTGAAGATAATCATGCCATATCTTCTTTGCAACTGTTTGATTTTTATCCATTGTTCGGTACATTATATTTATCTATCCAATGTTTTGCATCAGACAGATTGGTGAAAAACTTAAACTCAACATCATCGTCAGCATTGAGTATAAAAGCCTCGTAGCTGTGGTTGTTGAATTTGATGATGTAACACTCGTGATAGATGATGTGTTTAGCCATAGTATTCTTTCATATAGCAATCTTCACAGAGAGATCCATAATCATTAACATCACTTCTGCTCATTGGTCTGCCACAATAGTCACAATGTCTTACAGTCTCTTCGTGAACATAGCGGACTACATCAAGCATAGAAGCACCACGATAAGATACTGTTACCTTACCTTTCTTAGTCGATTTCTTATTTGTTGCCATTTCCTTTTAGTTTTGATTCGTACTTGCATTCAACATAGGCAGTAAGAATAGCCTTGATAACTCTGGCTCTGTCTGCTCTGTTGTAGTTGGCTGGTTTCTTGTGATAATAACCATTTCTGAATGACTCTTCGATATGTCCCAGACACTGCTCTTCATATCTGTTGTCGAGAAAGTCTCTGAGTTTATAAGTAACATAGGTATCTGTATCGTCACCCTGGATGTAAACCGAAAGATAGACTTCATCCTTCTTCCAGTTATAAATGTTTGTCACTTTGCTATTCCAGTTGTTGCCAGCATCAGAAAGGAATAGTGTTTTATACTTGCATCTTGTTTTGTTACTATCTCCACGACCTGCCTCCTTGATTATTCTGAGGATGGTATTGTTTGTGATAGCCAAGAGTTCGTTTTCGGTAAGAGCGTTGATAATCTCCAATTTCTTCTTTGGAGCGTATCTTTTGAATAGCTCGATATTGATATTTACTGCCATTGTTGTTTACTTTTTAATGAAATACTCAATAGCGGAATGAACTAAGATATAGTAGTCCTGATTCACTCCACACTTATTCTCATAGGGATTATAGTAGTCAAGTGCTAATGCCTCGTATAGCTGAGGAATATGCTTCTTGATTTTATTTACCAACCACTTGTAATTGATAGGCTTAATCCCCTTCATCTTCTTCTGCCATTCCGAAAGAGTAATATCGGAACAGCAACATTCGTAAGTCATAGGCTAAATGAATGGTAAGTAAATGTCATCCAAAATGCCAGACTCAACTATCTTCTTTGCGGCTTCATGTGCGCCACGATTTCTGTCATCGTAACCGTAATCATCGCTAGCCATAACGTGAAGGATTGCTACGAAAGACTTCATCAACGACTGCTGTAATGTTCTGTGTTGCATACTAACAGCAAGTCCAAACTTCTTAGGATCCCATGACATAGAGTTAATGGAATCTGTCAAAGCTTCAGCCGCTTTATATTCTCGGCTCTCTTTCAATATTACAGTTTCCTGATAATTCATATTTTTTGAGTTTTAATGTTGTGAAACAAAAAAGCCAGGGAGAAAATCTATTGTATTTGATAATCTCCCCAGCTCTGTAAATACTGGTTGTTATATGGCAATGCTTAAAGACCCTGCCACATCGGAGGTCTTCATGTAGGCAGACAAATCTATATTAGGATTATCTGCCTTAAATGCTTTCAAGTCAAAACTGCTGCGAGTTGTCGGGAGCTTACGAGTAATTCTCATTGTCTCTGTTACCCAACTCCTCACATCCTTCTCTTCCATGTCAGAGAGGAGCTTGCCCTTGATAATATTCAACTGCTCTTCTGCTGATTTCTTGGCTTCGATAAGTTCTCGGATTGTCTCTTCTTGTGATCGCCACTCATAGGGGATAGCATAAGGATTCTTGAATTGCTCACCTCGAAGGTCTGTGTCGAGAAGATCTTTTGCAATCTCAGAGGGAATACGACTGAGGAAGATGATTTCAGATATATGGTCGAAACTTCCATCTTTCTTCGGTTTGTTACGAAGATGTATGATGAAGAGTTTATCTACCTTTGCCTTCTTGTTCTGAAGCTCAAATAGATAAGCATAAATTGAAAGTTGCCAGCGAGCCTTTTGAAGTTTGTCTGCTGTCATCTGTCCGTAAGTCTTGATGTCGCCCAAAGAAAAGGTATCGTCTGAAACTCTATATACCTTGTCTATATTGGATGACCATTCTTTGCTATCTGTTACGTTGTATTCAGATGCTTCATGTGTCAATCCATAGTCCTTGCAGATTTGGATATAATCGACTGTCTCTTGTGTTCCATCATTTATCCAGTTCTTATCGAAGTCCTCAATCGAAGAATGGACTCCTGTACCATATTCCGCTGCTGCATTGAGAGTAGCCTCACTGATACCATTAAATTCATCGGGGAATAGCTGTCTTTGTAGCATCCCTGTGATTCCACTTAGCTGTTTATCGCCAAGCCAATACTCATGTGCCTCTTCATTGAAAAAGACACCAGAGTTCTTTAGTTCGATTCTTTTTGCCATAGTTATGCTGCTTGTTGAAGTTGGAGTTTACGCTGTGTGAAGATTGCCTTTACCTCCTCATTACCATTTACTTCATTCTGGTGCTGATAGTAAAAGCTTGCAAGTTGGTCTTGGCTAATGCAAGAATTCACGGCTGCTCTAATCCCAGCATATTTGTCGAGGGATTTCTGTTGAGCCGTGGTAGTTGTCTTAGTGGCAGTTCTTCTTGTTGTCGCTTTCTTTGTTGTGTTGGCAGTAGATGTTGTACCATCGTCTGCTGTATTGTCTGTTGGAATATCCTCACCAGCATAGACATAAAGTCCAAGTCCAAACATGGCAAGATTCTTCACTAAGCACCTCATGAGTGTTTTGTTGATGTCAAACATTGTAGCGGCTTGAACCGTCTTTTCGATGTAAGCCTTCTTATAGCTGTCCCATACTTGATATGAATAGGGAGTTAGTTTCATGGCTTTGTTTTTTGAATCCATAACCGGGAGCCACATAGAATGGGTTATGTCATCAACAGTAACCTCAGTAAACACCATAATACCTACATTCGGATCTGTGAAATAAGGTAAATTGGTTTCGGGATTCTTGATAACTTGATAGGTAGCACTTGGGTATGCGGTTTTGAATTCAGCCCAAGCGTTAGCCCAGGATAAGTAACTGAGCTTGTCGTTCTCTCTCTTTTCCAATTTGTCGTTAAGGTCAAGAGAACTAAGAGCGTTGAACATAAGAGATCTACGTTCATCTGCTGTTATATTAGCAGGAATTTCTGGTTTCTTAAATTTACACATTGCGGTATTTTTTAAGTTGTTGTGAATACTAATGATAAACAAAAAGAGAGATACACAAATATCTTCTTTCGTTGATAAATGTATATCTCTCAAACATCCAGGTCTATTAGTTTCCAGACTTTTAGAGTGAAGGATGTTAGTTGATGAACCAAGAATAGCCCTCAGTATCTTTACCTGTTAGGGCTTTTTGGATTCCTAAAGCAAAATCAGTACAGTTCTGGTTTCGATCTAACCACTTATCTATATAAGCGGATTTTACAGATTCGTTAGCGAGCTGTAGTAGATTCCATGTAGTAATATCTTCTCCCTCTTTCTTACCGAAATTGGGATTAGACGCATAGTTTTTTACCATAGCATTTACGGCTTGATCACCGATAGTTAGCTGTGGTAGTTGTTTCTGTTCAGATAGCGAAAGAAACTGGTAAAGTCTCATTCGACCGATAATCTTACAGAATAACTCTTCGGAGATAGCGGTTGATTGCAAATTCTCCAAGAGTTGTAAAGTTTCTTCCTTGTGAGGGTTAAAACCATTGAATAGTTCAAATGACTTCTGCATTATATCTGCTTCCATCATGCAATCAATGGTACCTGAATTCCCATCACACGTCAGCATTAAGTTTGAACACACTCTTACTTGCCAACCAACAAAGATTTTGAATTTTAATGCGGTTGGTCTGTTATAGAGTTTGTCTTCGTTATAAGCACGTACTCCACCAATACAAAGGTGAACCGATTGCCCATTGATAGTTTTTGTAAGGTTCTTGACGTGGCAGCAAAAAGCCAATCTCTGATAAAATACGGTTTTGTCTGCATCAGTCAATTCACTCGCTTTCTTATGTTGAGCTGATGGTATTCTCCCAATAATAGGATGAGAAACCCTGCACTCAACAGGTGTAAGTTCTCCAAATACTTTCTCGGCAACACTTTTTACAGAACCAATAAAATTCTGATGTGATAACGTTAATGTGCCATCAACGAAAGTAGGAATTACGTTCTTTGTTTGCAACTCTTCAAGCGTGATTGCTTGAGTATTGCTTTCAATGAAGTTAGGATGGTTGTCACCCCAATCTTCTTCTTCAATAACTTCAGCCTCGATTATATCATCTGATTTTTCGAGACCCAAGGTTATGTCTGATGTGATAGTCCCTGCTGTAGGAACAATCACGGTTGTAGTTGCTTCTTTCTTCTTCATGTTGTTATTGTTTTGAAGTTGTTAGCAAACTGTAAAGTAACTTAGTCGTGGGAGGAAAGGAAAGCGTATAATCTTTGCCTTCATATTTCTCACGAGTTCCACCTTGCCATTCTTATTGATGGCTCTGATGATAAGTTCTGATTTAGTTGTTTTGTTCATGTTTGTTACATTTTGAACAGTTAGAACTATGGGAGCCTCCAGATTTGATTTTACTGGTTGCTCCCGATAATTTCTTCCACCCTTTGAAGAAAAATGTTATTGCTTCCAAAAGGGTAATTATTGTGTCGAGTCTTTCGTTTTTAGTCACATACAGCCTCGACTTTGTTTGTTGTGTCGGTAGGCGTTATAGGCTTTACCGACTTCTTGTTTTTGTACTTGCCGTAGATGGTTTTCCCAAGGTCTGCGGCTTCGATTAAAGTGACAGCTACACAAAGGACACGGTAGCCAATCACAAGAGTTTTTTTGATGTTCATATTTTCTGATATTTTACGTTGTTGTTAAATTGTTTTATTTATTCTCTATACATAAGGCTTTTAAGCGATGATAGAAAAAACAAAAAAAATAGAGGTTCAAAAACACTTTAGTTTTTGACCTCATAATAATAACTTCAAGCAACAGCCTGACCTATAAATTAACCGCATCATAAGGGTTAAAGTTCCAGCCAAAGCCAAAGTTCATGTTGTTCCAAATTCATCATCTGGCAATCCCTTCTTTATGCTTTGAAGCTCGTCAAGAATTTTGTCCTGACTTTATTTCAATTATAAGAGTATCAAGGCTTTATAAACGTTCATTTTTACACCACCCACAAAAACAGGCAAAATTGAACGAAAAGCCTTATATATGTAACAAAGTCAAAAGTAACGATTATGTTTGAATATATGTTTTCCCTTGTTACCGATGAATTTAAAGTAGTTGGTGAAGGACAGGAGATAACTCAACACTCCAAGGAACAGAATAAGGTTGAGAAATCAGTAAAAGGCAAGTTTATAAGAGACCTTGAAGCACTCAGAGATGATGGATATTCTCTTACCTCTGGAAGTTATATTGAGATTAGCTTACATGACATTTTGAAGATTTGCCCCAGAGACAGAAGAAGAGTAGATGCCTATAACTCTTTGAAGGCATATCTCAATGAAGAGTTTGGTTGTACTCTTTGTATCACATCACAAAAAACTAAAGGAAAGGAGGATTATCTATGAAATTTTTAATGCAGGGAATTGAAATTGATACTACTAAGGTGAAGTACAAGCCAGCCTTGGAAGATGTACTTTTGATGGTTACTAAGACTTATTATCCTGATATAAAACTAAGTAAGGTTGAATATGATTTTGACGAGAAGAATAATTCTGTCATCCTTACATTTTACAGAGATACAAAATATCATCTTCTTGGTGACATTAAAGATGTAGATGCCAAATTGATTACAGGACTTCCAGAAGATGTTTTTTATCCTACTCCTGGCAAAAACTACTTCTTCTTGTTAGGATATGCAGATGGATATTATATTGAGCAAAAGGATATTAAAGATGAATTTATATCCTGTCAAGCTATAGAAGATGTTAAGGATGTTTGCTTCAGTACATCTGACAGTTACTTGAAGATTATGATTTATGGGAAGTAAAAAAAGAGGGGAAGATTAGCTCAGTACTGAATCTTCCTCCTTTTTCTTTTGTCTTTGGACAATTGTCTATAAAGAGGTGATACAAAAAGAATCCACTGAAAGGATGCAGCAGGTTCTGAACTTGTTATATAGCACTAAACGAATAGGGAGGACACATCAGAATTATTATCTGGCAATATTAAATCTCTACATTTTTTATCTTTCATGCAGTCTTTTATGTATCCATTACGTTCTGGCTTGGTTTTAATATTTTGTTCTTTGGAAATATCATAGCCAAACTCAATTAGTATATAAAAAATCCAGTCTGATACATCACCATTAAGAGAATATGAGTTACCCTCTTCGTCAGTCAAATCGTATTCATTACCAGTTTCTTTGCATTTGCTAAGCTTTCCATATTTAACGAAAATCTTGTACAACTCGTAAACCAACTTATGAAGCAACTTTTTCTTACGGATCTTTTTTAGGCTTGAGATTTCCGTATCTATATCAGTTCCATTTTTATCATCAAGGAATCGGCTTTTAAAATACGGCAGGAAACTCTCTGCAAACATATTCTTCACTTTTTCGCTTTTTACATAAAACGTCTGGTCTGTATTTTTTCCACTTAACTTGAACGAGTAAAAGCTAAAACCATTCTGCAAAGCATCGCTCAATTCTAAAAGTTGCTTTTTATCTTCGAGTTCGCTTATTTGGGTATCTAAGTAGAACTTTGGACATTCATATTTCTCCAACAAGGTGGTTACATCATTTACAAAGGCAGAATCGTTATACTTGCTATTCTGAGCATAAGCATCTACCCTCATCACTACATCTTGCGTCCGCTTGCTTAAAGCAGCTTGGACATCATCCTGGTATTTGATAACACATGACTGGTATCTAAGCAAATCCATCTGCTTGCTTATGTTAAGTCTGAAATGCGCATAGTCTCCAAGAGAATCGTTGTATAGTTAAGCGCATTCGTCATAACGTGCGCTTACACTGTGTATGTCTTTGCAAGGGAGCATACAGATACTTTCTTCAACTAAGCGCAGAATCTCGTTTTTATGTGCATTATCGCTAATAAGTTGTTCAAACTCCTCTTTTGTCATCTATATGTAGTTAATAATTTATAAATATTTCGGTTGACAGCCGGTTGACAAAAATAAAAGAGGAAGATAACTAACCGATTGAATATCAGTGTGTTAAACTTCCTCTTTCGTGCGCCTGATAGGACTCGAACCTACACGTCACGAGACACCAGATCCTAAGTCTGGCGCGTCTACCAATTTCGCCACAAGCGCAATTTTGCGGTGCAAAGGTACGGTATTTTTTCCACCTGACAAAATTTATTGCGCTATTTATTTTAGAGTCAAAGACATTACACCGTCTGATGTATAAACTGACATTACATCGTCTGATGTATAAACTGACATTACGACGTTTGATTCATAAACTGACATTACACCGTCTGATGGATAAACTGACATTACACCGTCTGATACACTAACGGAGATTATGCCGTTCTGTCATGGCGACTTGCATGGACATCATGCGGATAGGGAGCTGTGAGCTACCCTATCCCGGCATGATGCAGACAAAAAGAAAAAGAAGCGGGACTAATAGTCCCAAAGGAGACCGGAGTTCTCCTTGCTCAATTCGTCACTTCCACCAGTGCCGCCCGGTGGAGGAGCGATTGGCGTGTTGGGGTCCACTTTGCTCTCTCCACCGGTCTTTGACAATTGTTGCATCACGCCCTCGATATGACATTTCACGAGCGTGGTCTGTGGGGGGATATATGTTTTCTTGTTCATTGTTACATTTATTATTAGTTTCTACAAGCTGTAAGAACTTGACTGCGAAAAGTTGTCAGAACTTGCTGCTACAAGTATTCAGAACTTGTTACTTCAAGTTATCCAGAAACTTGTTTGCTACAAGTATTCTGGAGCTTGCTTACTTCACAACTTTCTTTCCGTTAACCACATACACGCCGCCGGGCAATGCCTGGAACTGTCGGTATGAGGTTGCCACAACCTGTCCGTTGAGATTATACACCTTACCGTCTGCTGCGGTGACGCTGTCTGCCGGCATGTCACCGTCGATCAAGATACCGTCGATTGCCGAAGTCTCATCGGTTGTCACATTGCTGCCCATGCCCACGGTGAGTTTCTTTGCCTCAGACACTCCGTTGGTGCCGATATTCTTGAGATAACCGCGGAAGCCCTTCAGCGTGCCCGGGGCGCCAACGAAATTCTTGAACGAACCGTCTTTGTTGCTGATGAAGCAGTCGCCCTCCTTCACCGTCAGGCCGTTGCTGTAGCTCGACATCCATACATATCCGTTGCCCTTGCACCATTCTGCCGGCTGAGTGTTCTCTATCGTCACGTAAGGATAGCCTTCCACCTCTGCCGTATTGATAGAGGCGACATCCTGTGCCGGTTTGATGAGGAACGGTTTGCCAGCCACGATATTGTTGTAGGCATGGCGCACGAAAATCGCCTTCGTTCCCTCCACACGGTCGAAATACAGAATCTGCGTTCCGTTGGGAGTATCCCTGTCGTAAGTCTTTCCGAATATGGCATCCACCTGCTGCTTGTTCAGGCTGAACGGCAGCACGCATGTTGTCCACACGCCAGCCGCCATTGCGCGGTTCACCTTCGCCGTGGTCAGTTCACCAGCCTTGGTCAGTTCGATGGTGTTTGCGGCGGTCTCATCAAATTCATAGTTCTTCACCGTCTGTCCCTTAGACTCATCGAATGAGAATCCATAGAAACCGAGTTTCGAACCATAGTTATATAAATAATATGTCTTGCCAGCCTTCACATCAAAGGTGTAAGTCACAGCCGCATCCACCAGCACCGACCATCCGTGAGAACCCTTCACATTGTCGTCGGCACCATTGTTTGGTGTGGCATAACTGCCCCATGTAACCTTGTTGTCGATATTGCTCTCATAAACGTTGTTCTGGAAACCGGAGGCGCTCATCTCAAATGAAGTCATGCCGCGGAAATGATTCTTCACGTCTTCAATGGTAGGCGAAGGATTGCTATTTTTTTTGCCGCCGCCAGTGGTAGAAGGACCACTCGCCAGTCCTGTGATATTACAAGGATAGTTTGTTATCTTGTACGGATCCTTCAGGTCGCCCGTTGCGTTCTTGTCTGCCACAGAGAGCTTACCGCCGGTAGCACTGATTGTCGCCTCAGAAGCCACCACCTTTCCAGCCTCGTCCAATACGAACACACGGCGCTGCGGACGGTATGCATAGACGCCACCCGACTTGTCGAACACTCCGTTCTGGAACACGCTGACGCTGACCTTACCGTTGGTCTTTGGCTCCACCGTGAGATATGCTCCCGAGCAAGGCACATAGAACATCGGATCCACTGTGCCGCCCTTTACCTTCTGCAGTTTGCCGTCATACCACTGAGTCTCGCTTGGCAACGGACAGGCACCGTCTTCCTGACGCGCATTCTGACATGTGATGCCCGAGAGATAATAGTCGAAACCCTTTATCAACCAAGTTGCCGGCGACGAGTCACCAGCCCATTTGTTGTTCTCGCCATAGGTGAGGCCCTCTTTCGATACGGGAGCCGTTTGGCGGTCGGTGAAGCTCCATCCGCCGAGAGTCACGGCAAGAGTCTTGTTCTGATTGAATAATGGTGTCATCGGACTGTATTTCTCTCCTGAGCCTGTGGCTTTGACGCGATATTTTGCAGGGTCGTCCACCGACACGAGGATATACGAGAACACATCCTCAAAGCCATCTCCGCTCACTGCCACCTGAATCTTGACATTGTCGCCGGCGCTCACGCCCTCTATCTTGCCCGTTGTGGCATCCACCTTACAAACATCGGGTGCGAAGGATGTCCACTCCATGGTGTATTTGCTATTGTCGATTGCCGTGCCCGATTCAGTAACGCTTACGGCTGGGGCATCCACTACTTCGCCAACATAGATTGTCTTGGCGGCAGAAGGATTGAGAGTGACCACCGGAACGGCATAAGACGCTTTCACATCAACGGTGAATGTCACGGCATCCGGAGCGTCATACTCCTGGCTATAGTCAAACTCTGTATCGGTGCCTTGATTGATGATTTTAGGAGTGGCGCTCACCGTTATCTGATACTTCCCCTCAGCACCGAAGGTGTATGTCATTTTGTTGTTAGAGCCAGAAAGCTTTGGCAAAGCCGAACAAGTGTAACCCACGTTGAAATATCCGCTCACGTCCTCTCCTCCATAATTGAGAGGCACCTCGATGGTCTTCTTCGTGCCCTTTGCCACCTTGATGGTTGTAGCATTGAAAGCAGACATGAACTCGGGCTTCATCTTGCCCTTCCTCACGGTGAACGTGAAGTCCTCTGTTGCTTTGGTATATTGTCCGGCAAGCTTTTCCGACGGTGTAGCCGTAACGGTGACGTGGGTGACGCCTTCAGTATAATTGAACTGGCTTCCAGCCGCCGTGAAAACACCTTTGTCATTGATGGTCACGTTATCGTTATCGGTAGAGAAAGACAGTTTATAGTCTGTGCCGAGAGTAAGCAGTTTGTCACCAATGCCATACACTCTCACTTCCGGCTGCCGTGTCTCTTCGTCGGTGACATTCATCTCCACGTTTTCCACGGCAATAACCAGAGGAGAGGTCGTCGGAGTAGTGGTCTTGCGGGTGATGGTGATGGAATGAACATAAATTGACTTACCACTTTCTCTAAACAAATAGAAAGAAGATTGCCCGTTAAGAATATCCCTCTCGGTAACAGTATAAGAAATATCTTCTGGACCTTTATCGGTTAAGGTTACCCAGTTTTAAAGTCATTTTTTTGTCTGTATCCAATGCTGCAAAACAGCCATAGCCAGAATTTGACGCTGAGGCTTTAACGGAAATTACATCTCCTGCCTTAAGCGAATTACCGCTAAGGGTAACCTTTACATATTTTGCATCATTATCAATTTTATACCTGTCTCCTTCATTTTTACTAGAAGCAAACATAATTTTACCGCCAGTTACACCTTCATTGGTATCAGTAGTTGACAGTTCACCTGAAGCAGGTACATCATAAGAGAACACCGTCTCCGTCGTCGTTTCCCCTCCGGTCTCGCCACCTCCAGTATTATTAACCTTGATATTCGTCGTACTCGTCTGTATGCTTGTGCTGCCCACTGTAGCCACGCAGTAGTAGTCGCCTGTGGTCTGAGGAGTAAACTGAGCCTCTTTAGTTCCAGCTCCATCTACGGCATTGCCTGTCGTAGCGTCATACCACTGGTATGTCGCCTTAGCCGCATCCGTGCCACACACCTCCACTACGGGAGCCGTAGCGCCCGACTGCGTCAGGTCGTAAGCTGGCTTCAGGTCATAAGAGAAGAGAATCGAGGCATTGTCCTGATTCTGATAAGCGCGCTCATACTCCGTTGCCGCCATGATGAAACCGCCGAGCACCTTGCCTTCGGTGATTCCCTCCTTTTTCTCCACCATCGGCACGTCATAGCCCAGCAGATAATATTCATTGGAACCGTCGCGGTATTTCTTGCCACCTTTAGCATAATCATTACCCGTTCCACCGCCAAGACCGGCAGACCGGCAGCTGCCCCATATCTCCAGACTTCCGTCTTTCAGATATGTGTAGTTGTTCACCAGACATTCAAAAGCCTTCTTGGCGTTCTCCTTGTACTTGGCGTCAATCAGTCCGAGACGCACCGCCTTGAACAAAGCCGCAGAGAAGATTGCCGTGGCAGAGGTCTCGATATAATTGGTGGCGCTCGCTGATTTGCCGTTGTAGCTGGTTGCCTTGAAAGAATCTGTTTTGTCGAGCAGCTGATACCATCCGCCATCGCTTGTCTGACGCGCCACGATGCCAGCGGCGAGCTCTTGCAGGTGAGAATTCAGAGTGCTGTAGTTGGCGTCGGTAGTTCTTCCAGCCTTACCCATCGCTTCGAGGGCATCCACGAGGGCGAAGATATACCATGCGTTGGCGCGTCCCCAATAGGCTGCCGAATGAAAGGTGTATGGCTTCGTCGTGCCGTTCAGTCCTGCCCATGTGTCGGCATGCGACTTAGACGTTCCCGTTCCTGCATTCGCCTCAAAGGCGTGATACATCAGCTTGTCTGTAGAATTCCAGCACATGTTCCACACGATATTGAGCTGTTTGACCACCATCTCCCAATCCTTGTCAGCGCTGCCAAACACGTTTGAGCCGGCGCCATTGAAATTCACTATCTGAGCGAGCAGTGCCGAACCCATATATGCGCCGTCGAGCCACATCTGGTTGTTGTAGGCTGTCTTGTGAAACCATCCTCCCACTACTGCGTCGCCGGCGAGAGTGCCAGACGGGATGCTATTGTTCTTGTTGTGGGCAATGAGACCAGTCGTTGCCCTGCCGATAGCCGTTTGGGCATTTTCCTTATCTGTTGCCGATGCATTCTTGTAGTTATAGATTCCGATGTAGAGCTTCACGGCGTTGAGGTCGTCGAGGCTGCCGCCACCGTTTGGCACGCTATTATAATAAGCATCGCCATACTCCTTTACGCTTGCGAACCAAGGCTTCGACCAATCGAAATCCTGATAATAGTCGGCTGCCTCTATCATCGACTTTGCAACGAGACCCGGGACATAGTCAAGTTTCTTCTTCGTGTCATTACGCTTAATCTCCACACTGGTTCCGTCGGCTTTATACTTCGCCAGACCGAAAGCTGTGGAATTGGCATAAAAATCATGCAGACGTGAGTTTATCGCCCACTGCGAATACCTCACCCCCGGATTGAACTTCACGCCATCGCCGTCGCCCGCCGCCTTTGCCGCCACTGTGGCGAAAAGCATAGCGAAGAGAGGGACGATACGCAGAATCCATCCAGACAGGGCATGCCCTTTCTGCGACACGGATATGCCGCAGCCAAAAGATTGCTCTTCTTTCTTCATAAACAGATAACTGAATTTTGTTTGTAAATTAATTTTTATATACTTCTTAGTAGTCTAAACGAGGAGTCTTCTTTTTCCTCATCAGTAAAATATCGAAATTGTCTTCGTACCAAATTGTGCCGGCAAAGGTAAAGAAAAAAATTGACTAATCGAATAGTGTGATGTTAAAAAACAAGGAATATATAGCGAAATTGGGCAGATTTCGCATCTATTTTCCTACCCCAATCAGTCAATTACCGTTAAGGGATCCTTAGCCTGACCATTTGCCACAGTCAGGCTTTCAGTTTCAGTAAAACAAATAAAAAAATGGTAAGCTATTCCGCCACCACACGTATCGTCATCGTGGTGGGATCGAAGCGGATGCCGCGCTTGTCGATAAACCGCGACAGGGTGCCGTCGGCGGCGAGGGCGGCAGTAGGTCCGGTGATGAGCCGCTCGTGAGTCATCACCCACAGGTCGTCGGCAATCTGCAGGGCCAGTTCGAGGTCGTGTGTGGAGAGGAGTATCGTCTTGCCGTTGTCATGACACAGCGAACGGAGCATCTGCAGTGTCTCCACCTTGCTGCCATAGTCGAGAAAAGCCGTAGGCTCGTCGAGAAACACCACGCTGGTCTGCTGCGCCAGAGCCTTCGCCGTCATCATCTTCTGTCGCTCACCGTCGCTCAGTGTACCTGCCATGCGTCCGGCAAGATGCTCTATGCCCACCATACGCAGGCTCTCGCCCACTATGCGCCTGTCGTCATCGCTGAGGCGTCCGAAGAATCCCGTGTACGGGCTGCGCCCCATGGCAGCCATCTGAAACACGGTGAGGTTCTGCACCTGCGGCCGCTCCGTGAGCACCACTCCGATGAGCCTCGCCAGTTCCTGACGGGTGAACGAGTCAATCTCTCTCTCGCCGAGCATTATCTCTCCGCCGAGCTTAGGCTGGAAGGCGGAGATGGTGCGCAGCAGGGTGGACTTTCCCACTCCGTTGTCGCCAATAAGACAAGTGAGGCGACCGGGATGCAGGGCAGCTTCAATACCCTGCATCACCACTCGCCTGTTTGTCGTCTTGCCATATCCGATCGTGAGATCGGAAAGTCGCAATATGTCTTTCATTTCAATTCCTTTTCAGAATCAGTTGTTTCTGCAAGCAGGGCGCGCCCGTTACTTCACGTCGCCCACCTTGATGAGATATTCGGCAATCTGAACGGCGTTCAGTGCGGCACCCTTGCGAATCTGGTCACCGGTGAGCCACAGCGTGTTACCGTTGTCGTCGGCAAGATCCTTGCGCACACGGCCCACATACACATCGTCGTGGCCGGCACTCTCCAGAGGCATCGGATATACATAGTTCTGGGGGTCGTCTTCGAGGGTCACTCCCGGCGCCGCCTTCAGAGCCTGGCGGATTTCCTCCACGGTGAGCGGACGCTCGGTCTCGAACCACACGCTCTCTGAATGTGAACGCAATGACGACACGCGCACACAGGTGGCACTCGTGCGTACATCGGAGTGCATTATCTTGCGTGTCTCGTTATACATCTTCATCTCCTCCTTGGTATAGTCGTTAGGAGTCATCTTGTCTATCTGCGGAATCACGTTGTAGGCAAGCTGATGAGGGAATTTCTCCACGTGTGTGGTGCTGCCCGTCTCCAGGATGTCCCTGTATTGCTGTTCCAGCTCCGCCATGGCAGCCGCTCCTGCTCCCGAAGCGCTCTGGTATGAGGCGATGTGTATCTTCCTGATGTGGCTCAGCTTGTCGATGGGGTTCAGCACCACCACCATCATTATCGTGGTGCAGTTAGGGTTGGCGATAATGCCGCGCGGACGCTTCAGGGCATCCTCGGCATTCACTTCAGGCACTACCAGAGGCACGTCGTCGCACATGCGGAAGGCACTGGAATTGTCGATCATCACGCAACCGTATTTCGTTATGGTGCCGGCAAACTCTTCTGATGTGCCGCCGCCGGCCGAGGTGAAGGCGATGTCGATATCCTTGAAGTCATCGTTGTGCTGAAGAAGCTTCACCTCATATTCCTTGCCCTTGAAGGTGTATTTTCTGCCTGCCGAACGCTCAGAACCGAACAACACGAGGTCGTCCATAGGGAAATCTCTCTCAGCAAGGATACGCAGGAACTCCTGTCCCACGGCACCGCTTGCGCCTACTATTGCTACTTTCATATCTACTTTTTAATTTGATTTGTGTTTAATAATCGCACGTTTATCTTAATTATTATTGCAAAATTACAACTTTCGATGTACATCTCGCCAATTCTAACATTTTTTTTGCACCTTTGCATTAAATTTAGTGCATTATGATACCGGATATTTCCAATTACCTACCTGTTACAGACCCGACGATGATTTTCTTCGTCGTGCTCTTCATAATCCTCGCGGCACCTATCGTGATGGGGAAACTGCGCATTCCACACATCGTGGGAATGGTGCTCGCAGGTGTGGTAGTGGGCAAATACGGTCTGAACATTCTGGAGCGCGACAGCAGCTTCGAACTCTTCGGAAAGGTGGGACTATACTATATCATGTTTCTCGCCGGACTGGAGATGGACATCGAGGGACTGAAGAGCAACGGCAAGAAGGTGGCACTGTTCGGACTGCTCACCTTCCTGCTGCCTTTCGCACTGACCTACTGGGCGAGCAGCTCGCTGCTCCACTATAACCCCACGGCAACGCTGCTCATCAGCAGCATCATGGCATCAAACACGCTCATCACCTACCCTATCGTATGCAAATACGGACTGCAGCGACATGTCAGCGTGACACTGTGTGTGGGGGCTTCGATGATAGCCCTGACGCTGGCGCTGGTGGTGCTGGCAGCCATAGTGGGCTCGTTCGGCAGCGGCGCCGGAGTGGGATTCTGGTGTCTGTTCCTGCTGAAGATATTCCTGTTTGTGGCAGGCGGACTGATACTGCTGCCGAGGATGGCACGATGGTTTCTGAGGCGGTATTCGGATGCCGTGGCGCAGTATATCTTCGTGATGGCGCTGATGTTCCTCAGTGCGGCGGTATCGGGGTTCATCGGACTGGAAGGGGTGTTCGGAGCGTTCTTCGCCGGACTGATCCTAAACCGCTA
>UMGH01023015.1_pt1 | contig 29943 bp, 23 predicted proteins | sample 1965231 | NCBI WGS metagenome assembly UMGH01 (sample SAMEA4836068, study PRJEB28245) | human gut metagenome | biome: gut microbiome; material: fecal sample | place: Denmark | collected 2008 | reverse complement strand
TTCTGGCGCAGCGGGAATTCGCCGAGCGCAAGGGCTTCGAGGCGGGATACGCCGATGGCGAGGCCAAGGGAATCGCTGACGGGACAGCAAAAGGAAAGGCTGAAGGAAAGGCTGAAGGAAAAGCTGAAGGAAAGGCAGAAGGAAAGGCAGAAGGAAAGGCAGAGGTAGCCAAAGCTATGCTTCTTGGCGGAATGGCCAAGGAACTCGTGATGCGGTTCTGCGGACTTACAAAGGAACAAGTTGATAATCTGGCCGACGAGTTAGCGTAAAGTCAACATTGATTCGATTGTTGACCAAGTGGTCACAGTCTTCTTCACAATCATAATGTGGAATCACACCCATTGATTCAGTGCGAGTTACGAAAGGCTGCCGGTCATTTTCAGAGGGCAGCCTTTACGAACATATTCATTTACAACACATTACGATTCACGTCTCCATAGCCTGATTCTATTGAGGATGGTGCAGAAAGTGACAGATGGAGGGCACAAGCCAGCAAGTCCCTTGCACGACTCTTTCGATTTGTAGGTACAGGAGATGTCAGACGGAGAGCTCTAGCCAGCGGGTTTCCTTGGTGTCGAGTTCCGAGGAGACCTCGGCGAAACGGGTGGTGACCTTCTGGAGCTCGGCGGGGTCGGTGAGGCCGCCATTCATCTTGGACTCCAGGTCGGACTTCTCGGCGGTGAGGGACTCGATGTCTTTCTCAAGTTGCTCAAGCTCACGCTGTTCCTTATAGCTTAGCTTGCGGGGAGCATCGGGACGGGAAGGCTTGGATGAAGCACCGGCGTCAAGCGGAGACGAGGCTGAAAGTGAGCCGGAAACAGCGGCGGACTTAGAGGCACGTTCCTCCTCACGGGCCTTGGCGCGTTTCTCGGCCTCATAGTCCTTGATGAACTCACGATACTGGCTGTAGCTGCCGATGAAGTCCTTGACCTCACCATCGCCGCAGAAGACAAACAGATGGTCCACCAAGCGGTCCAGAAAATGACGGTCGTGGGAGACAAGGATCAAAGTGCCCTTGAACTCTTTCAGATACTCTTCAAGAATATTTATGGTCACGATGTCCAGATCGTTCGTCGGCTCGTCCATTATCAGCAGGTTCGGCTGCCTCATCAGGATGGTCAGCAGGTAGAGGCGGCGTTTCTCTCCTCCGGAAAGCTTGCTGATGCGGTTGTTCAGCATATCGTGCGGGAAGAGGAACTGGCTCAACAGATGAGTGTCGTTCACGGTCTCCAGAACAGTCTGGTTCTCATCGAACTGCATTCCGCTCTGGCGGTAGTAGCCGATCTTCAGAGACTCTCCCCTCTCGATCACGCCGGTGGTTCTACAAAGCTCACCTACCGTGGTTCGGCCAGGCTCACCAACCGTAGAAGAACCAGAATCCGACTGATCCATATTCCCGATCAGAAGATTGATGAATGTGGTCTTGCCGACACCGTTCTTTCCCACGATTCCGACCTTCTCGTAGCGTTGGAAATTATAAGTAAAATGGCTCAGGTAGCAGTCTCCGCCGTAATAGAAACTGACATCCTTGCAGTTGATGATCTTGGTTCCGAGCCTGGAGGCAGGCCCCATCTCGCCGAGGCTCACGCTGTCAGTCCTGTAAACCTGCTCGGCCCTGTCCTTCAGCTCGTAAAAAGCGTTCTTGCGGTACTTGGACTTGCCGGTCCTGGCGCACGGACTGGCGTGCATCCATTCCAGCTCACGGCGGAGCAGATTCTTGATCTTGTCAGTTTCGGCATTGTAGTTTTCGATGCGTTCCTGCCTCTTCTCCAGATAGTTCTGATAGTCGCCTTTATAAATATATACGGCTCCGTGATCCATCTCCATCACGGTGTTAGCCACGGAATCCAGAAAATAACGGTCATGGGTCACCATCAGAAGCGTGCATCGGGCGTGAGACAGATAGTTCTCCAGAAACTCGATGCCGTCGATGTCCAGATGGTTGGTCGGCTCGTCCATCACGAAGAAGTCCGCCTCGCTGGCAAGCATCACGATGATGGCCGCCCGCTTGATCTCCCCGCCCGAAAGCACCTTCATCTTACGGTCATATTCAGACATCCCGAAGGAGGTCAGAAGGCGGCGGACGCGCTGCTCATATTCAGCAAGATGTTCAGGATCAAGATTCTTCGTCCACTGTTCGCTGTCCCGCATAATCTGATCCCACACGGTGGATTCGGGATCATATTCATACTCCTGCTCAAGGAACGCGATGCGGATGTCCTTGAGGAATATGATCTTGCCGCCGGAATCGGAGCTGTCCTTGCCGGCCAGAATGCGCAGAAGGCTGGTCTTACCGGTGCCGTTCGGGGCGATCAGGGCGATCTTGTCGCCCTCGTTGATGTTGAAGCCGATGTGCTCAAACAGGACTTTCGGCCCGTATGACTTGGAGATGTTCTCTATCTGGAGATAACTTGGCATATTCGTAGTAAAATGTAACCGTCAACAAAATCTTCTAAAACAACCAGCCCCGCTTTCCTGCCGCCTGCAAAATTAGCGATTAATCGCCGAATATTCGCTATTCGCCCCTTCAAAATCTTCCCAGCCTCCGTCCGCATTTTGAAGTAATTTCACAAAACACGTTCAGCCGAAGTGGCAGCGGAAGGCGGTAAAACAATGAATAAGCTGAATAGCTCGTGGTAAATCATCTGAGTTTTTCAACATATTCATTAATAGGCAACGTTCTAAGGCACATTGGCATGAACGTGTTTTGTAAGATGCAACGGCCATCTGCTATAGCCGCCGAAGGCCTTGGGACATCCGAAGCTCCGGAACCTCCGAAGCATCCGAAGCGAATCATTACGTACTGTTGTTTGTGTTTTCAGAGTAATTTCATATCATTGACGGGATTATGAACCAGATCCATCAGGAGTACACGATGGAAAGGAGACCGGAAAGCCTTCCCTGGCGAGGGTCATTCCGGCTTATGACGACAAGAGAACCCTACTTTCGGAAGAAAACTAACAACCAAAGAATATGAATAAATACATCATCACTATCATTGTAGCCCTTATGGCTTTCGGCATCGGCGCCAAGGCTCAGACCGTGTATTCATGTCAGTACAAAAGCGAGGCGGACGTGAAAGTCCATGTCACCAAATACAAGTCCGAGGCGGATCTGGTCGTCTACAAATGCAAGTACAAGAGCGAGGCCGAGGACAACAAGGGGCTTTGGTTTTTTGTGAAATACAAGAGCGAGGCGAAAAAGAAGTTGTTTTTCGTGAACTACAAGAGCGAGGCCGACATTGTGATTTATTTTACTGACTACAAGAGCGAGGCCGGATGGAGGAACAATAGCAAAAAACATCTGATGTACTGACGTTTAGAAAGTACGACTTGTCATTGATCGCGGCTCTGGTGGCCGCGGTCGGTGTTTCCGCCCAGAGCCACATCCGGCTTTGGACCGCGCGGCCGCACAAAATATTCGCGCCACGCAGTAGTTCTCAGAGATAGACCGAAGAGTTTTTCCGGCTATCGGTGTGAACGTGTTTTGTAAGATGTGGGAGTCGCGGATTTGCAACCCCATCAACCAACAATATTACCGGCAACACCATCTACATTTCCACCCACATTTCTATCTACATTTTTACCTACATTTCCACCAACATTCCCGTCAGCATTCATCCTCAAACGGGATTTCTTTTGCGCGGAGGGGAGAAGAATCACGTTTTTTGTGTAAGTTTGCAGTCCCGAACGGGAAGGGGGCTATGGGCGATGCGGCTGGAGGCCTTCCCGTCATGTGCGGGGATGGAAAAGCGAATAGGGATGTTGAATATTCACGAAAATTAAATAATTGAGAATATGAGGTTTACGAATAGGATTCTGATGATGGCACTGCTGGTGGCGGGTCTTTTTGCGGTGTCTGTCGATGGGTACTGCTGGGGGCAGAAGGGGCATGATGTCACTTGCGCTGTCGCGCAGCGGCATCTTACCCGAAAGGCGGCAAGGAAGATTGACGAAATACTTGACGGGAAGACCATTGTGTACTGGGCGAATTGGATGGACAATGCCAGCCACACTCCTGAATACCGGTACACCAGCTCGTGGCATTACAGAAACACTGACGAGGGCGAGACTTTCAGCGGAGCTCCCCTTAACGAGAACGGCGATGTCGTCCGCGCCGTCAACGAGCAGATAGCGGCGTTGAAAAGCGGGAAGCTTGACAAGGAGGAGCAGGCGCTCTCATTGAAGTTCCTGGTCCACCTTATGGGCGACCTGCATTGTCCGATGCACATGGGACACAGGTCGGACCGCGGCGGCAACAGATGGCAGGTGCAATTCTTCAACAACGGTACGAACCTTCATTCCATCTGGGACACCGGAATTATCGAGAGCGCCCACAAATGGACATATTCGGAATGGGTCGAGCAGATTGACACCAACCCTCGAGCCGAGAACAGAAAGATGGCGGAAGGGACTCCGGAATCCTGGGGCGAGGAGACCTACGGGATCTGCAGGACAATCTACGCCTCGACTCCTGTCGGCTCAAAACTGTCCTATGACTACGTGGGCGAATGGACCGGGACGGTGGAAGTCCAGCTTCTACGCGGCGGCCTGCGGCTTGCCGCTGTCCTGAACGACATTTTCGGATAGCCCGGAGGAGCATCAGAAACCGAAATTGTTCCGGGCGTTGTTGTAGGAGATGTCGCGGACCATACGGGCGACAGTGTCAATCTCGGATGCCGGAATCTTGCCGGCCTCGACATCGGTGCCGATGATGTCGCAGAGAATGCGGCGGAAATATTCGTGGCGCGGGTAGCTGATAAAGCTGCGGGAGTCGGTCAGCATTCCAACAAAACGGCTGAGGAGGCCGAGAGAGGACAAGGTGTCCATCTGACGGCGCATTCCATTCTCCTGATCGAGGAACCACCAGCCGGAGCCGAACTGCATCTTGCCGGGAACCGTGCCGTCGTTGAAATTGTACGCCATCGTGGTCATTACCTCATTGTCCTTTGGATTGAGGCAATAGAGAATGGTCTTCGCAAGGTTGCCGGTCATGTCCAAGACATCGAAGAATCTGTTTCCGGCCACGGCTATTGGCTTGTCATTCATCGAATCACAACCTGCGTCAGGTCCGACACCATTGAATAGCCTCGTACAGTTGTTGCGCAAAGGCCCTACGTGGAACTGCTGCGTCCACCCGGACTCCGCGTCCATCACGGCAAGGTCGTACAGGACGGCACTCTTGTACTTGACAGCGTCATATTCATCAACAGGCATTCCTGAAAGGGTGGTTTTGAATATTCTTTCAATCTCGCTTTCATCATATTCCTCAGCATAGAATGTGTCGAGGCCGTGGTCCGAAAGACGGCAGCCCATCGACCCGAAGAAGTCGTGACGCTTGCGAAGAGCCTCGATCAATGTTGAATATGACCGGATCTCAACACCTGCGGCCTCGGAGAGTCTCCCAAGATATTCATTTAATGACTTGACATCCTCGATTCCCATCACCTTGTCAGGCCTCCAGGTAGGCAGCACTTTGGTGCCGAACGGATGCTCAGCGATCTGTTTGTGCCAACGCAGGTCATCCGCCGGGTCATCGGTCGTGCAGACCACCTCCACGTTGAACTTGCGGATAAGCGCCTGGCCGCGGAACTCCGGAGTAGCCAGTTTGGCGTTGCACTCCTCGAAGATCTCACGGGCTGTCTCCGGCTTCAGGATTTTGTCTATTCCGAAAACACGGCTCAGCTCCAGATGAGACCAGTGGTAAAGCGGATTACGCATCAGGTAAGGCATTGTCGCCGCCCATTTCTCGAACTTCTCCCAAGAGGACTTGTCTCCGGTGATATATTCCTCCGGCACTCCGTTCGCCCTCATCGCGCGCCATTTGTAGTGGTCGCCGCTGTGGCCGTCCACCAGCCAAAGCTGCGTGATGTCGCGGAACCGGACGTTCTCGGCGATCTCCCGTGGTGAAAGATGGCAGTGATAGTCTATTATCGGCAGGTTCTCGGCATGGCCGTGGAACAACTGACGCGCCGTCTCATTGGACAGCATAAAGTTTTCGTTGATGAATGCGCTCATTGTCTGTTCTTTAACATTTGGATGTTCTTTCGGTCCGGAAGACTTGTAGCCTAAGTCATTCCTCCGTCAGAACCTGGCTTGACAAAGTTAACAATGGTAACGCTAATTCGCAACATAAATATGGTCTGACATTATGTCAGCGATTATGTAATTGGCAGATAATTTGATACCTTTGCAGTCGCTTTGGATGGTCCGGTGACTGTCCAGAGCGTGGATTGTTTTGATTATAAGGAGTATTAGATATGAGCAAAAAGAACAAGGAAGTAAATAATAAAGAGCAGGAAGAGCCTAAGCAGGCCGGCAAGACTGCCGAATCGGCGAAAAACAAAGCCGGAAACGAGCAGAAAGGCAAGGAAGAGGCTCCGGAGGTTGACGAGGAGGCCAAGAAGATTGAGCAGAAACTCAACACTCTTCTGAAAGAAAACGAGGAGCTTAAGGCCAGCGTGGCAAAGGAGAAGGACGACTACATCCGCCTGATGGCCGATTTCGAGAACTTCCGCAGACATTCCGCGGAGGCAAAGCTTGAGCTTGTCTCGTCAGCGGCGGCTGACACGATCAAGGGTCTGCTTCCGGTGCTGGATGACTGCGAGAGGGCGATGAAGATGCTGGAGGAGAACTCGGCCGATGAAGTGGCCAAGGAAGGCACTGCGTTGATATTCAACAAACTGATGGGATATCTTAAAACCAAGGGACTTGAGGTGATCAAGGCCAAGGGCGAGAAGTTCGATACGGACTTCCACGAGGCTGTGGCCCAGTTCCCGGTTCCGGAGGAAGACAAGAAAGGCTTGGTGTATGATGTCGTCCAGACGGGCTACACCCTTTCCGGAAAGGTCATCCGCTACGCCAAGGTTGTTGTCGGAATATAGGAGATAGACGAATATGGCAGAAAAAAGAGATTACTACGAGGTGTTGGGGGTCGCGAAGACAGCCAGCGCCGATGAGATAAAGAAAGCCTACAGGGCTGCCGCGATGAAGTGGCATCCTGACCGTTGGGTGGACGGCACCGAGGCTGAGAAGAAGACCGCCGAGGAGAAATTCAAGGAAGCTTCGGAGGCATATTCAGTGCTCAGCGACCCTGACAAAAAGGCAAAATATGACCAGTTCGGATTCGCTGGTGTGGACGGCCAGTCTGGGCCGGACTTCAGCGGAGGGTTCGGAAACCTGAACGACATCCTGAACGACCTGTTCGGAGGAGGCTTCAGCGGATTCACCGGCTTCGGTGGATTCGGCGGAGGTCAGGGACGCACTCAGCAGCAAAGGGTTATGAAAGGCCGTGACATCCGTACAAGGATTCGTCTTACCCTTGAGGAGATCGCCAGCGGAGCGGAGAAAGAGATCACAATCGAGCGCAACAGACCTTGTCCTGACTGCGGAGGACGTGGAACGAAGAACGCCTCCGACGTCAAGACCTGCCCGACCTGCAACGGCACAGGACAGACACAGCGTGTGGTCAACTCGCTGTTCGGAAGGACGGTGACATATTCAACCTGCCCACAGTGCGGCGGCGAAGGGAAAGTCATCAGCAATCCTTGCCGTACCTGTGGCGGCACTGGTTTAGTCCGCAGACGCGAGACCGTGAAGGTCAAGATCCCGGCGGGTGTCGAGGATGGTATGCAACTGACAATCAGAGGCGAAGGGCACGCCGCCCCTCACAACGGTGTGAACGGTGACCTGCTCGTTATCATCGAGGAGATTCCTCACTCATCATTGAAACGCGACGGCAAGAACCTGTTTTATTCTACAGTGATTTCCGTTACCGACGCCATCTTGGGAACCGAGATCACGGTACCTTGTCTGGATGGGTCATACAAAGTGAAAGTCGATCCCGGCACCCAATCCGGCACCGTGATGAAGCTTCGCGGAAAGGGACTCCCTGCCGTGAGCGGGTACGGAAGCGGAACAGGAGACCTCTACGTGAAGATTCTGGTCTGGATTCCAAAGAGACTCTCCTCTGATGAGAGGAACGCCCTGGAGAATATGAGGACAAGCCGTTCGTTCACCCCGGATCCTTCCCGTGACGACAAGGCGTTGTTCGACAAGATGAAGAACATTTTCTAAATGAGAGGCAAACTAATAATCGGCGTAATGGCCTTCCTGTGCGTTTCGTGCGGGAGGGCTGTTTCCGTTCTTGACAGCGACTTCAAACTGGATCACGTGCTGGAGGTCGAAGGCCGCCAGGGGGTCGCCACCGATGGGGATTTCTACTATATTTCCGGATCCACCGCACTCTATAAATATGATATGGAGGGCAATCTGGTCGCCAGGAACGAAGCCCCGTTCAAAGACCTTCAACTGGAATGCAACCACATCGGCGACATCGATGAATATGACGGAGAGATCTTCGCCGGTTGCGAATATTTCCTTGACGGTGTCGGCAAGAACATCCAGACCGCCATCTACGATGCGAAGACCCTTGAATATAAGCGTTCAATCCCTTGGGTTCCGGAATCCGGCCAGGTCGAATGCTGCGGCCTCACCGTTGACCGTGACCGCAAGGAGGTCTGGATGGCCGACTGGGTACAAGGCTTGGAACTTTACTGCTACGACCTCAAGACCGGGAAGTACCTCAGGAATCTGACACTCTCCCCCGCCCCGAGACTCCAGCAGGGTATCTACTGCGTGGACGGGCAGATGCTCGTCTCCTGCGATGACGGTGACGCCGAGAAAGACGAGCCTGACAACCTTTACAAGGTAGATCTGGAGACAGGTGAGGTAACGTTGTTCCGCACGATGGACGATTTCATCCTGACCGGTGAGATAGAGGGGCTTACGATGAATCCCAAGAACGGTAATCTCATCGTGATGTCCAACAGAGGCGCAAGGATCATCCTCGGCATGCCGAAGGGCTTTTACCCAGGCTACGACCGGGAGATCCACAACATCTACATTTACACACCAGAAAATAACAACGAACGATAATGGCAAAAGTAATCACATTCGGCGAGATCATGCTCAGGCTCTCCACCCCGGGCTACCTGAGATTCTCGCAGGCAAAACAATTCGAGGCCACTTTCGGAGGCGGTGAGGCCAATGTGGCCGTGTCTCTGGCCAATTTCGGAATAGACACGGAATTCGTCACCAGATTCCCCGATAACGACATAGCGCGAAGCTGCATCCGCGACCTTCACTCCTACGGGGTAGGCACGAAGCACTGCGTCTTCGGCGGAGAGCGCCTGGGAATATATTTCCTTGAGACCGGTGCAGTGGCACGTCCAAGCAAGGTAGTTTACGACCGTGCATATTCATCAATCTCAACCATCCAGCCGGGAATGATCGATTGGGAGAAGGTCTTCGAGGGAGCGGACTGGTTCCATTGGACCGGTATCACTCCGGCGATCAGCCAGAGTGCGGCGGATGTCTGCCTTGAGGCGGTAAAGGCCGCGAACAGACTTGGAATATTCGTGTCCTGCGACCTCAACTACAGGAAGAACCTTTGGAAATATGGCAAGACCGCGGCTGAGGTTATGCCGGCCCTCGTGGAAGGCTGCGACCTCATCCTTGGCAACGAGGAGGACGCCGAAAAGGAGTTCGGTATCAAGCCGGAGGGATTCAACGCCTAACAGACGGATGGAGCCATTGACCAGAGTCGTTTTGAGAGCGTCTGCAGACAGCTTATGGCAAGGTTCCCGCGCTGCAAGAAGGTGGCCATCACCCTGCGCGGCTCGATCAACGCCAACCACAATACCTGGGGCGGGGTAATATTCAATGGAGAGAGACTCTTCCAGTCCCGCCGCTATGACATCACACACATCGTTGACCGTGTCGGCGGAGGAGACTCGTTTATGGGCGGACTCATCTATGGCCTCCTGACCTACAAGGATGACCAGCAGGCGATTGACTTCGCCGCGGCGGCATCTGCGCTGAAGCACACCATTTTCGGTGACTTCAACCAGGTCAGCGTCAAGGAAGTGGAGAATCTTATGAAAGGAAACGGCTCAGGCCGCGTGTCAAGATAATTTTACGGATATGTCAAAATACAGAAAGCTTGAGACCTTGACGGCGATGAAAGAGACGGGAATAGTCCCGGTCTTCTTCAACAATAATGTGGAAATCGCCCAAAACGTTGTCAAGGCCTGCTATGAAGGCGGCATCAGGGCCTTTGAGTTCACAAACCGCGGAGACTTCGCGATCGAGGTTTTCAAGGAGTTGTCCAAGTTCGTTTTGGCCGAGTGCCCCGGGCTTATCCTCGGTGCGGGAACCATTCTGGACACTCCAACGGCAGCTCTATACATTCAGATGGGCGCGAACTTCATCGTGTCACCGTCTCTGAACCCGGAGGTCGCCAGACTGTGCAACAGACACGGGATTCCTTACACCCCTGGATGCGGAAGCGTCACCGAGATCTGCAACGCGCAGGAACTCGGCTGTGACCTCGTGAAGGTCTTCCCTGCCGGAAGCGTAGGCGGACCGAAGTTCGTGAAGGACGTTCTCGCACCTCTGCCTTGGTCTATGATCATGGCCACAGGAAGTGTGGAGCCGACCGAGGAGAATCTCTCGGCCTGGGCCAAATCCGGAGTCACCTGCGTCGGGATGGGCTCTAAACTGTTCCCGAAAGAGATGATCGCGGCCGGAGAATGGTCAAAAATCACCGATTTGTGCAGATCAGCGCTGAAATTTTTCAAATAATCTCAAAAAGTTTTTGGAATTAAGAAAATATTCGTACATTTGCAGTCCGAAAAAACAAGAGCAACCGCTTACGGGTCGTTATCAAATGTGCGTAATGTTGCCACAAAATTTATTGAGAGATGGATTTGATTAAAGTTGTAGAACAGGCTTTCGCTAACGAGAAAGTCGCTACGTATCCAAAATTCAAGGCCGGTGACACAGTTACCGTAACCTACAGAATTAAGGAAGGTGACAAGGATAGACTCCAGAAGTTCAGAGGCGTGGTTATCCAGCTTAGAGGTGCTACTCCTCAGACAAAGACCTTCACAGTCCGCAAGATTTCAGGAGGTATCGGAGTTGAGAGGATTTTCCCGATTCAGTCACCATTCATTGACAGCATTGAACTGAACAAGGTCGGCAAGGTTCGCAGGGCAAGAATCTTCTATCTGCGTCAGCTTTCCGGTAAGAAGGCAAGAATCAAGGAAAAGAAGCTTGCCATAGTTAAGGAAGAGCAAGCATAGTCCTTGTAGAGATAAAGTCGGAGCGGGTTTCCGACAAACTGGTCCCCTAGCTCAACTGAATAGAGCATTTGACTACGGATCAAAAGGTTACAGGTTTGAATCCTGTGGGGATCACAAAGATGCGAGGCTATTGAACACAATCAATATGTCTCGCATTTGTTTTGCGGAATTAGCTCAGTTGGTAGAGCGTTGGCTTCCCAAGCCGAAGGTCACGAGTTCGAGCCTCGCATTCCGCTCAGAGAAAACGGCAAAGGTAATCCACCTTGGCCGTTTTTGTTTTACAAAAGACGGTATATTCTGTACACGGAAAGGCCTTCGCACGTACATTTTCTATCCCGTAAAACAACTGAAGACCGCTCTTACGGGTATGCAGAACTTTGCGCACCTAAAACAGCTTCCATTTGATAGACAACAAGTTGGCGTCCCAGGTGCGCTCATATTCGCACACCTAAGAGTCGGAGAGCCCGGCACAGAGCGTTCTATCGGTGTTCCGGACTTCCAGGTGCGCGTGGTTTACCGCACCTGAAACGCCATTGACCTGACAGTCAGCGAACTGCTCTTTCAGGTGTGACACCTGAGTGTTATGGGCATATCATAGAATAGTCTGCGGGGCCTAGGGGCCACGCTATATGTCTCGCAGATCTTAAAGGTACGTGTTGCCATTTTGCAAAACGGCGGCATACGATTATGCTTCCACGCCATTGTGAGGCCGGGCCGTATGCCACCTACGGATCCGGAAACCATAGGCGGCATATCCACAGGCCTCTCGCTGTACTCAGGGAGGGTTTGTTTGCCGCCATATTCACATAATGCTGGTGTCGCCAGCTCGTATATAATTGTTCGGCGACTGCCTGCACGCCAGATTAGTCAACTGCTATATAGTTACCATAGTTAAAGATAACATTGAGACAGGTTATGCCAACTTCATCCCGCTTTGGACTTTCGGTCTGATGTATTAAGCGCTTACTGATTTAGCAAAAAAACTTCAATGTAAGACTCTGTGAAAGCCATAGTGACGAAGAAAATTTCCAACACTATGTCTTTCAATAAATTACGATAAAAGAAAAGTTAGACGGAAAACTTCAGGTAAAACTATTATCAGATAACTTTGTCAGTAAAGAACACAAGTTATGGATCATAGAACCATCACACGAAAGAATAATGCGGGACATCTCATCCTATCCGCGCTTCTCCTATGCCAACCCTTGATTCTTTCAGCGATAAATCCGCAAAGGGAATATTCGATTCCTATTGAGGAACGAGGGAAGAACTTTGAAGAGTTACAGGTGGAGACCACAGATGGCTTTAAGATAAACGTATGGCATTTGCCATCGGAAAATGGGACGCCTCTGATCATTTCCGAATCAGATGCCGGGAATATGGGCGACTGGGTGCATCTTGGGCGATTCCTGCAATTGTACGGCATCGATGTCTGGCTCTATGACTATCGTGGTTTCGGCGCAAGCTCAGACTTCTCCATCGAACGGAACCAGTTGTTCCACACGGAATTTGTCTCGGACCTGTCAGCGGTCTCGAACTATGTATATTATCGAACTGGAAAGGTTCCCTACCTTATGGGAATATCAATGGGCTCGCTGATAGTGGATGAGTTTCTGAAGAAAACTGACATCCCTGTAAACGGCTTGATCTTCGATGGCTATGTCGGCGATCCGAACAAATGGGTGAAAAGGTTAAAACAGCTGAAAGGGAAAACAGTGAATATTCCCAACGGATATGTCTATTCCAAGCCTAAAAGACGGAAAGTCAAAATTTTATACATAGCTGCGACAGAAGACAGTTTCTCATTGCCGGAGGACATCCCTTATAGGAAATCGAAAGACACTCAAATAAAGACATTCGACTGCGGTCACATTATGGCCTTCTGGGACAACACGATGGACTATGTCACGGCAATAGTGGATTTCATTAATCGCACAAGAGAATATAGTACGGAACTTTCGGTCACTACGATGGTTGGTGAGCTATGTCGAACCACAGGCTCAGTGACCAGAACGGAGAAGTCGGCAAAAATCAATCCAAAATATTCTTAGATAATCAGTTATGAAAAAGTATCCACTAAAAAGATGGCTGATGAATATGTTCCCATATTCAACGGCAGTGCTCTTGTGTCTGGCAAGCGCCATTTCTTGTGAAAACAAGACTCAGACAAATTCATTTGACTACAGAGATTTTGAGAATGCGCCCACGTTGTCGCTGTCAGAAGTATTCGAGCCAATAAGATTCATCCCACTTAAAACAGACGAGGCCTACAATCTTTCAAACATCCTTAAGGTGTGTATGTCGGAGGATTCCTTTTATCTTCTGACCGTAAATCCTTTGGGAATATTCCGTTTCGCGCTTGACGGCTCTCTGATCTCAACAATATCTGTGGAGGGACGCGCCGAGGGTGAATATCTGATTCCGACGGACATCGCTTACAGCAAAGCGGACAATGTCTTGTATGTCGCGGACATCGCCAAGGGAATAATGAAGTTTTCCAGCGATGGCACATATCTTTCAACTATCTCTACTACTACGAGCTACAAAAACCGGCAATTTGTGGTTTCCGATTCCGGCTCAATAATCGAGAATGTGCTGAACATCATTGGGAATGAGCGTGATGCCATAGTTGAGCTAAGCCAGAAAGGAGACACACTCCATTATATTCCGAATACCTTCTTTTTTGACTGTGAGACCCCCTTCGCGCTTCCGAATCACCATTCCCTACGGAAGTACGCAGATGAGATATTGTTCAACCCGGCGTGCCGCGACACTATCTATTCGTACAGCGCGGGACGGTTGACCCCGAAATATTCATTCTTCTTCCCTCACTCTGTCACAAAGGAAGACTTGAGGGACTTCAACAGCAATGTCTCAGACACGCAGTTTATCGTGGAATATGCGGAAGACAACAAGAATCTCTATCTCAGCATCTTCGACAGGAGCTGGGATTATAAACACTTTGTTCTGAAAAAGTCTGACGGAATCATTTACAAGGGAGATTTCAGACTCTCTGACAGTTTTGGCACAGAATTCAGCCCGAGATGGCAATGCGAGGGTTGGCTGATTGATGTTCTTGATCCTTCGACTATTAACCATGCATACTACCGGGACATCACCGATGAGGCCCGTCAGAAAGCATACACCTACCTGTCATCCGTTGGCGTGGATGGAATCACTGCCGAATCGGATCCGATCATTATGCTCGCAAAGACTAAATAGTTTGTCCGGTAAACAAGCGTTTCACCGGAGAAACGGCTGTCATCTCCCGCTTTGTCCGGGCAGAGAGGCTTTTACCGGAGGAAATATGTTATTTGCAAACTTTATCCGGGCAAAGGCACTTATACCGGAGAAAAGTCTGACAATCTGGCGGCAGGACGGGAACGGAATGTCAGGCAGCAAGACGGGAGCGGAGCCAGATTCCGAGGTTGGTGTCGTGCTCGGTCAGGCCGAGTTTGCGGCGGATGTCACTGCTGATTATGTAGTTGCGCTTCTTCTTGAGATAGTTGCCGACATCCTTGCCTTTGAGCCCGAGGACATAGAGGCAGCAATAGCCGATCTCCCAATCCGTCAGGCCGTGGGACTTCAGCTCGGACACGAATCCGGGATGGCTGTCACGGAAGAGCACCATCGTGGAACGCAGGAAATCATCCTGATCCGAGACCAGGCGGTCAAGCTCAGCCTCCGCTGCCCTGTCGAATGAGCAGTCCGAGGAAAGCCTGGACGCTAAGAACTTGTCCAGCACCGACATCCTTTCCCGGATTATGGCCAATGCCTCATCGTCCGGCTTACCCATCAGCTCTCGGTGGGTTCTTCTGAACAGCCTTACGACAACAACCAGAACCGCAATCACAATGACGACCAAAAGGCAAAGCAGCCAGATGGACTTGCCACGGTCCACAATCGCCTGCTTGTCGGTATAACGCTCCTCGATGATCTTCTGTCTCTGAAGGGCAAGGGTATCCTTGTGGACAGAGGCGGCGTTCTGATCGATTATATTCTTGTAATAAAGGGCTTTCTCTTTCATCGCCTCATCCCCAGACGTGGAATAATAGTCAACCGCGATGTTGATTATGCTGTCGGAGGTGATCTCCATTCCGACCTTTTCCAAAGCGATCGTGTAGAGCAGGGCGTGGCGGGCACGGAGTTCCTTCGTGCCAAGCAAACTTCTGTCCAAGGAATCCAATGCGATGAAAGCGCTGTCAGGCTGGGTCTCCAGCCGGGCTTCGATCTCATCCAGAAACTGCTCCGCCGTCCTGAACGAGCGCGCACAGGAAGCGAAGCACAAGGACAGGATGGCAATGAATATGACGGTTCTAAGTCTCATCCGGCAAAAAGTCACTTATAGGATATACAAATCCGCGGCAACGTATCGTTAACGCTTACGAATTTAGCAAAAAAAAACAGCAATGTAAGACTCTGTGAAAGCTCCTGCGACGAATAAAATCTCCAACACTATGTCTTTCAATAAATTACAATAGAAGAAAAGTTAGAAGGAAAACCTCTGGTAAAACTATTATCAGATAACTTTGCCGGTAAATACTTGTTTATGATGAAATCTAAAAGAACACTTTGTGAACTGGTAGCTATTGTTATCTGCATTCAGGCTGGAGCATATCGCTCTGTCGCTTCGACAGGCTCAGCGACCGGGCAGGTTGACACTATGAAAGCACTGGTGGCCTCCGGGCAGACCGACACCCTGAAAGCCGCTGTGTTCACCGGAAGAAGCGTCAAGCATTTCAGCGACCACCAGAAATTCTACCTGAACAAGGAAGACCGGAACACTCACGCGACCGCGCTGGAGACCCTCAAACTGATCCCCGGAATCCTGGTCAAGGACGATGAAGCCACACTTCTGAACGGCAAAGGTCTGACGATCCTCCTCAACGGACTGCCGACCACCAGCGCTTCCCTATCCCTGCTCACCCCGGCGGACATCAAAAGCATCGACTTCTACCAGAACGCCCCGGCAAGATATTCATTCGCCGGCAGCGGCTCGATGGTCAACATCATCACCCGAAGACCCGGAATCGGCGGCAGCCTGATGCTGAACCTAAAGGAGGCGGTCACAACCCCTTGGGGCAACAACGCCGTCTCCTACCGCCAAATCCTGAAAAACACGATGATCGGCATTGAATATTCCGGGAAACCGACCAAAAGCGGCGGCTACGGCATCGATGAATTTCTTGAATATGAAGCCGGCGGCAATCTTTACACAAAAGTGAAAGAAGGTCTGGACACGGATTTCACGCGGAACCGGCACAACGTTTCTCTGGATCTGGTCAGGATGAAAGACGAGAATTGCGCCTTGAAAGCACAATTCACGTTAGGCTACGAGAAAAAGGACTGGCCCGTAAGCCAAAGCGCCCTCAAAACCGTCACGAATCTGACAACCCAAGAATCCACGACATCTGAAGTAACTGACCACAAGGACGATTGGTCCGAATATCTCTCCCCGGCACTCGACATCTACTGGAACCGCAGATTCTCCGACAGACACGAACTGTCTGTAAACTTCGTCGCCACCGCCTACGACACCAAAAGCCGCAAAGGGTTTTATGAATATGCCGGAGCGACTCCCCTGTTATCCTCGACAAGCCTGACCGAAGGGCGGAAATATTCAGGAATCATTGAGGCCGTCTATGGATGGACGCTGTCCGAGAAACATAAGCTTGGTTTCGGAGCCAGAACCACAGCCAGCCTTGCCGAGCAAAACAGTGGTAACGGAGAAGTCACCGTCCGTTCGGACATCAACACCGATCTCGGTAGACTGTGGTGTGAATATTCAGGAAACGCAGGAGGGTTCAGCTATTCTGTCGGAGCGGCTATGGAACATTTCGGCTACGAAACCAAGGCATCCGGAAGGCATGACTACATCTATTTCCGCCCGCTCGTCCAGCTAAACTACACATTCAACGATCACTCCTCGATGTATTTTAATTACTCAAGCAATACTTCGACTCCGAAGATCGGATGGATGGGCGATGCGTCATATTACAAGGATGACAAATGGCTCGTGAGGAGCAACCCTGAACTCGAAAGTTACACAACACGGGATGCGATGATTGGATATTCATTCAACAATTCTTGGCTCTACATCAATCCATACATCCTTGTTTATCACAATGATAATCAAATAATTCCTATTTTCAGCCACACTGACGGGCTGCTTGTTGAAATGGATGAGAACTCGGGTAATATGCTTGCCGTGATGGCCGCTCTCGGAAGCAGGATCAAACCCTTCAGGAATATTCCCCTCTCGCTTACCGTCTATGTTATGTACAACGACCAAAGGTTGACAGGAGGCGGTGCGGACAGATCGGTCAAGAGTCCTGGCGGAATGGCGATGTTGAGATATTCAGGAAAGAAATGGACAGCCGAGGCCATGTACAACCTGCCCTTCAAGTCCATCAGCGACATCGGCGTCTCGAAGGGTGAGAACTACGGCCACTTTGAGTTCTCTCGCATGATCGGGAAAAACCTTCGCCTCGGAGCCGGAATGCGCTATCCGTTCTACCATTGGAAAGTCAGTGAGGGAACCGCGCCAGGATCGCTTGTGACAATGAAAAACACAAGCAGGATGACCAGCCAGAAAAACACGGTCATCCTTACTTGTGTCTATAATTTCTCCTACGGAAAGAAAGTCCGGACCGTCAGCAAGAAAATCAATAACTCCGACAGCGACTCCGGACTGTTCTAAAGCGATTATTTGAACACAGGATAGGATGCGGACATCTCCCAATGGCGAAGAGCCACATCCGGCTTGGTCGGAAGGATATCCTTCGACATCGCGGCGAACTCCTCCGCACCTTTGCTGAGAGCCTCGGCGAAGCTTACCGCAGTCTCACCGGTCGAGGCGACCGCCACAGGACCGTCCTTCATCTGCTCCAATGTGAGCAGACTTCCGGTTGTCACTTTCCAAACGGTCCCGGCCTTCTTATCATTGGCCACGACAACTCCAGCCTTGGAGGCATTGCAGACGGTGTTGCCATAAACGTTACGTATGTTGCCTATCTTACTGTAACCGACAGCACTGCAATACGTTCCGTTGGACTTGATACTCTCAATCGTGGAGTAGCAGTTCACGACGAAACTATTATTGCCGACAAACCCGACAACACCGCCGATGTTGTTGTTGCTCGACTCGATACGCTCGATCCAACTGTAGCAGTTGATGACATAGTGCCCCTGTGCCACCGCACCGGCCACACCACCACAGTTCTCGGATTTCGTCGCGTCAGCGGCAAGGATCTTTCCGCCGAGGTTGGCGGAGTTCACGATGACTCCCGTGTTCATTCCGGAGATGCCTCCGATGCAGGAGGCTCCATCCTTTCCCGTCAGAGTTCCTCTATAGAATGCGCCGTCAATCAATCCGTTGTTGGTTCCGGCCACTCCGCCAAGATTCTTGAATGATGACGTGAATGAAGCCTCCACAGAAATATTCATTATCGTTCCGGCGTTGACACCGATCAGACCGAAAGAATAGTCGTCAGTCTCATTGGCAGCCGTTATCCCGGACAGTTTATGCTCCCCTCCGTCAAGCACACCGTCAAACTGTTTCCAGATTGAAAACTGCTTCTCAGAGAAATCAATGTCATTGAGAATCTTGTAGTACGCGGACCTTGAGAACTCCGGTGACTCTTCAGCCGGATCCATCGACGCGGCGATCTCATTCCAATCCGAGACGCTGTTGACAAGGTACGGTTCCTCTGCGGTGCCCTTTCCTTCCACCTCGTCAGGAATGTACGTGACGGCAGCCGTCACCTTCACCGGACAATGGTCCGACGGATAGATGCTCCCGTAAAGACTGTCATCCACCTTGTAGGACTTGACATCAATCTCTCCGTTCACATAGATGTAATCTATACGTCTGCTCTCCTGGGAAAGATCCACTGACGGATTATGGCTCTGGAATGTCCCTAATGGTCCGAAGACCTTGTCCGAAGGGGCAGCCGACCTGGAATCAGACCAGTAAGAACGGAAAACCCGCGAAGCCTGGTCGGAAGGAGAAGCGTTCATATCACCGACAATGACGGACGGCATCCCTTTAGGATTGTACATTTTCGCGCGCTCCACAAGAAGCGCCGAGGCCTTCGCCCTCGCATCCGAAGAGAGAGGAGCGTGGGTCACCATCATAAAGAATGATTTATTGTAGATTCTGTCCTTTACAACAGCACAGGCCGCCACCCTATGGTAGGCTTTCTCGTCCCAACCGTAACTGATGATATCCGGGGTCTCCGACAGCCAGAAATAGTGTCTGTCAGTCAATTCAAAACGTTCCGGGTTCCAGGCCAGTCCGACAGCCTCGCCGCCACGGGCGTCCTGAGAGTCCCTGCCGACAAACCACCACTCGTACTTGCCTCCCTTGTTCCCGACAAGCACAGGCAATTCATTCTGTATGGTCGCGTCAGCCTCCTGAAATCCGAATATGTCGAAATCATTATCCACGATTGACCGCGCCAGGACTTCACGTCTGGAAGTCCAGGAATATTCAGCTACACCCTTTGTGGATATCCAAAGATTATACGAGCCGATTGACAGTTCCTCACCCTCCTTGCCTGGTTCGTCACCAGGTTCTGGTGTGTCATCATCCGACTGGGCATATTCAGTGTTCAGGACTGTCGGAAAGTCGTCCTGACAGGCCGTGAACGACAGGCAGGCCAGCGAAAGAGCGAATAATGTTATCTTGTTCATAATTGATTATTTCTGATAATTGATATGTCCAGGGTTCTGTCCGTACTGCCCCCACGCCGACTCAGCCGGTCCTGAAACTCCAGGGAATGATATTGAATATACCTTAAGGACATCAGCCGCGGCGTCCTTGCCCACAAAGTACGACGCTCCGTCCACTGATGAGATGGTAGGCGAGCCGTCGATGCTGTCAGCCACTTTTCTCTCGTACACGATAGACGCCGCTGTCCCGCCGTCCTTCAAAACGTGATAGACACCATCCATCGTGCAGAAATGAATCTGACCGAGATTGTCTATCGCGGGCACGCTCTGGCTCTGCGACTCCAATGAATATGACCACCTTACGGAGCCATTTGCCGCATTCAGCGCATAAAGGTTGTACGGAGCCGCCTTGTCCGTGATCACATACACCGTCTGGCCGTCAGCGCTCAGCGATGCACCGGTCCTGTTGAAGCCGGCGTCAAGAGTCTGGGTCCATTTGGCGGTCTTGACAGTCTTCGGATCAACGGCGGAGCAGTCAAAGCAGGCGATGTTCCAGGTTCCATTCTTAATTGTTCCGACAACATAGACACAGCCATCAGCGTCGATGCAGATCTGATTCTGGTTGCCAGTCAAGATGCCACCTGGAGTCAATGACGCGTCGTAAGGCACCGCTGACCAAGTGAAATCAGGGTCTGAGACCATAAGACCATAGCCATAGTTGCCGCTCAAGGACATAACAGCTGTGTTGTTCTTCAGCAACGCGGCGGCTGAATTGACTCCACCTTTGGACGGAGTCACCGTGGCGATGACCTTGCCGGTGTTCTTGTCAAAGGCCTTGAGGCTTCCTGACGTGCCTCGGTTGCCGACAGCGACAAAGTCAGGCGTGATCGCAGGAGTCATAAACGAAAGTCTTGCACCCTGAGCGTATGCCGTCGTGTTTTTCCATAGCGGAGTCGTCCCGTCGGAGCCGTCAAAGCAATACATAACGGACTTGGAGGTCGCCGGACCGCCTACGCCATTGGCTGCCCAATAGACTTTACCGTCGGAATCAACGGACGGATATGCCACATAGCCTTTAGCATAAATGCCGTCATTCGTCTCGGCGTCATATTCCCAAACCTTGTTTCCAAGAATGTCCAGGGCCAGGATCCTGCCGTCACCGGAGGCAAAGAATATGTTTCCCATTCCGCTCACAGCCACGACAGACGCCGGGCAGTTTGCCGAACCGGAAGCCACTGGAACCGACCAGTTTACAGTAAAGTCATTGACATCCGCTCCACGGACGAACAAAGCCTTTGTCAATGAGGACTCCGCGCCCCTGTCATCCACGACAGTCAGAGTGACCTTGAATATTCCCGCGGACGCGAAAGTGAACGACGCCTGCGCGCCTTCCGCTGTCGTTCCATCCGGGAACAGCCATTTCCGTGAAATCACCTCACCATCCTCATCCTTCGATTCATCAGTGAATGTCACCGAATCCCCGGCCTTGACCGAAAGCGGTGAATATGAGAACGCAGCCACAGGAAGAACGTTCGCCGCGAGAACCTTGATGACATTCTCGGCCGTAGCCTTGTTGCCGTCCGCTCCCCAGACTGTAAGTTTGACCGTATATTCACCCGGAGTCTTGTACAGGACCGGATCAGGGTTGGCATCCTCGGACCAGTTCCCTTCTCCAGAGAATCCGAAATGCCAGAAGTATCTCGCGACCTCAGTACCTTCCACCTTGGTCGTGTTATTGAAATTGAGGTATGTCTCCCCTGCCACGATGTCACCCTCGACTTCGTATGTGAACGAAGGATCCAGTTCAGAAGTATAAACCGGCTCGCCTTCCTCTTTCTCGGAGCAGGCCATCGCGACCGCGCCGAGCAGTATCGCTGTTAAATATTTTAAGCTTTTCATTATCTTGTCATTAACGTTTTCCAATAGATCTCAGATGTTTGTCCATCTCAACCGGGTAATCGCACTGGACCATATCCAGTCCTGCGCCCACAAACTTGTCTATCAATGTCGTGTTTCCTTCCTTGAAAGCCTGACCGTTGTCATCAAGAATGTTGGTGATTGTAAGTCCGGCAGCCCCTGCCGTCCTGAGCCACGAGATATCGCTCTGCAATGTGGCCGTGGAGATCTGGACGAAATAGAACGGACGAAAAGATGTCATCGCCGCAAGCTGCTTGCTGCTGTTCGCGTGTGGAGAGATGATCGCCGGGCAAGGCTGTTCCGTAAGCCATTTCGCGTTGGAAGTACCTGAATTGCCGACATAGAACTGAACCCTGTCCAGACATCCGCACTCCTTCACGACATCATAGATCTTTGAGATCATCTCTATGTCCTTGTCCGTGTCGGAGCATTTGTCCAGATTGAACCATACCTTTCCCCTTAGTTCCGTCAGGACATCCTTCAATGTCGGGACAATCTGGTCCGAGACCTTTCCGTCCGTGGTCTTGATGCGGTACTTCTTGATCTCTTCGTACGTGAACTGACTTATATACCCTCGGTCAGAGGCATAGGAACTGTAGTCCGTGAAACGGCTCAGATAGTTATCGTGCAGACAGATTACAACCCCGTCTTTAGTCACCTGGGCGTCAGTCTCGATGAAATCCACGCAACCAGACTCCACGCATTTCCGGAAACCGGCAAAAGAGTTGGGAGCATATTCGTAGCCGGCATCGACATTGCCACGGTGAGCCATAATCCAGACTTTTCCTTTGTTGAAATTCTGGCATCCCCAACTAAGGCTTTCCCCCTCGACCTTGACTGTCCGAGACATATTCAAGGTCTTGCCTCCGGTCATTGAGACCTCTGCCTTGACCTCATACTCTCCGTCAGCGGAATATTGATGGACAGGAGACAGACTTGTCTCTGTGGTTCCATCGCCGAAGTTCCACGACACAGACTTGATTCCAGGCACAGATGTCACTCCGAACGTCACCTTTTCCATTCTGGCCGGCCAGACATTGCTGACAAGGACCGCGGCTTCCGTGTCCGAGACCGTCACCTTTGCCGTCACCTCCTTCATTCCGCCCGCTTTCAATGTCAGGTATGCCTGAACGTTATAAGACCCTGCATATCCATAGATATGGGTGACGGAGGAAGCTCCATCGGAACTTTTTGTGCCATTGTCTCCGAATGTCCAAAGGATCGACCTGACATCGTTCTCCGCCTCAAGGACAGAGAAGGTCACCGTCTCCCCTTTCAGCGGAGATTCTGGAGTCCAGACTATCTCGTAGCCCTCAGAGACCGGAGAATCCGGCTCACCGGAGGTTCCCGAACACCCGGAGATGACAACGGCCAACGCCGGGATGAGATATATCAGTTTAGTTGCCATAACCAGGATTCTGATAAAGTCCATCCGGATTCTGGATCCGCTCATTGTAAGGGATAGGAAGCAGCAGATCCTTAAGGCCGAAATTGCTGTTGATGGCATTGTAGTGGGCGATCATCTCCTCTCTGGAATACATCCTGAGGACATCCTGCCACCTGAGCCCCTCCTGCATAAACTCGTGCAGACGCTCATCATAGATTCCTTGGCGAAGGTCGGCTCCGGACCAAGCAGGAAGCCCTGCCCTCGCGCGGACCATATTCATCCAAGTCCTCGCCTCGTCTGCATTGCCCTGCCAATAGCAAGTCTCGGCAAGCATCAACGCGACATCAGCGTACCGCAGGACAACCCAATTATTGCCTCCGAAACCATCGGTGCCGCAATCGAGGTCAACATATTTCATAGTATGGTAATATGTCTGGCCGGCGGTCTCGAAGCGGCGCAGGAAACCTTTGCGGACATCCCCGTCCTCAAACGAGTCGTACACGGCTGAAGTGGTGATGTTCTGCATATTACCAAGTTTCTTCGATGTGACTCCGGTGCTGTTTGGACCGAACAGCCAATTCCAAGACGAGCTCAAAGACTCGTTCCCTTGAATGCAGTTGATCTGGAATATGTTCTCGGGGCACCCCTTCTGCGTGCTGAGTGACCAGATGTCTGAATATCTCACATCGGTCAGGCTGCTGAACTTCCTCAGATCCCAAGCCTTCCTAAGGTTCGTCTCCGCTGATTTGAGCAGGTCATCCTTCCCGCCGGCGAAATCCTCATCACAGGCCTGCTGAAGGAATACTTTTCCCAACAGGGCATAAGCGGCCGCCTTGCTGGCCCTTCCGCACTCTGACACGGACGGGAAATCCATAATCGGACTCGATACCACTGCTTCAAGGTCCTCGGCGATGGCTTTATAGACATCCGCCTTGGGTGCCCTGACATTGTTGGCCTTGACCTCGGATGTCGTCGTGAGATCCTTCAGCACAAGAGGGACATCCCCCCACTCCGTAACAAGATAGAAATATGTCAACGCCCTGAGGAACCGTGCCTCCGCCTCGCAGACATCTCTGGTGTCAGCCGACTGCCACGTCACATCATCAATGTGCGCAAGGACCTTGTTCGCCCTTGAGACAGTCTTGTACATCTGAGCGTAACGATTATAGACATAAGAGTTCTCCTCCGTCAGCGTGAAGTTGTAGAACTGGTACGGGATTCCGCTCACGGCACCGGCGTCCTTGACGATTGTGGCGTTGGCTCGAACATCCGTGAAGTAGTGGTTGTAAGTGAAATAATAACTCTGGGTAAGTGCCGAGTATATTCCATTGACAGAGGTTTCCACATCACTCTCCGTCTTGTAGAAGTTTCCTGTGGTCACGGAGTTAGGATTATATTCATCCAGGAAGTCACAGGAGCCAAGAGCCGCCACCGCGAACACACTTATCAATATATTTCTTGCTTTCATAATGTAATCGTTTAAAATGTCAGATTAAGTCCGGCGGACCAGATTCTGGACAGAGGATAGCATCCCCAGTCGAATCCTGGCATAAGGTTGCTGCTCTTGTAGGACACTTCCGGATTGTAGCCACGGTAAGGAGTGATGGTGAACAGATTGTCGCCGCTCAAGTAAATACGGCAGGATGCGATCTTTATCTTCTCCATCCATTTTGAAGGCAATGAATATCCAAGGGTGACATTCGTGCACCTGAAATATGAAGCGTCCTCAACATAGTAAGACGAAAGCTTCAGCGAACCGTTTGTCGTGGATATTCTGGTTGCTATAGGAACATTGTTCCTACCTGGCTCTGCATCGGAGATGTAGCGGTCCTTCGCGATGGCGTACTGGTTGGACGATCCTTCCATATTATAAAGGTAATAGTCCTGGAAGTTGATCACTTCCCCACCGTATGAATACGAGAAGCTTGCCGCAAGATCAAAGCCGTTCCAGCTGAGGTTTGTGGAGAAACCGCCCGTGAAATCAGGATAGGCATCCCCGATGATGGTCTTGTCGTCAGTGTTGATGACTCCGTCCCCGTTCTGGTCTTTCCAGATGACGTTACCGTAGGAAAGGTTGTCCAATGAATATGATCCCACCGCAGGTCCCTTGAGGACATACCCCTCAGGGAACTTGTTGCCGTTGGCAACGTACACCTTCCTGTCCAGCAGCGCGTTGGCATAGTCGGCCTCCGACATTATGCCGATCGCCTCATAGCCATAGAACGAGCCTATAGGGTAGCCCTTCTTGGTGATATGTGAGCCCACGGACCTCTCTGTGACAGATATGATGTCGTCCAGACCACCCATATCCACAACCTTGTTCCTGTTCACGGAAACGTTGGCGCTTAAGTTCCAGTCCACCTTACCTGTGAGGACCCTTGTGTCCAATTGGACATCGAAACCACGGTTGCGGATCTTCGCCCCGCTCATATTGGTTGTTGTGGATGTGGAGCCGGAGATCACGGAGATCGGAGCCTTGTACAGGATGTCAGAGGATATTGAGTTGTAATAGTTCGCTATCACATTGATCCTGTTGTCCAGAAATCCGAGATCCACACCGATGTTGGTCTGGGTCGTGGTCTCCCAGCCAAGCGCGGTGTCTGTAAAAGCCCCCTCGGCGGTCGCGGAGACAGCCGTGTTGCCGAACGCATAGCCACCTGTGGAGATCGACGCGATGCTGGAGTAGTTTCCGATGTTGTTGTTGCCGCTCTTTCCCCAGCTGGCACGCAGCCTAACGGATGCGATATCATCAAGTTTATCCTTCAAAAAAGGCTCATTGGACAATGTCCATCCGGCCGAAACCGAAGGGAAGAATCCATACCTGTTGTCAACTCCGAAGCGTGATGATCCGTCAGCCCTGACTGTACCGGTAAGCGCATACCTTCCGTCATAGGACCAGTTGAGACGGGCGAAGTAGGACAAAAGCGCCCACGCAGCCTTTCTGGTACTGTAGAGAGAGATGTCAGATGCGTTCGTTCCGTGAGCGGTGACCTCGTGGATCCTGTCATTGGCGAATCCTTTCGCCTCGACACCAACGCGGTCGTAGGTCTTCTTCTGCATCGTGTAACCTGCCAGAGCGTTGATGCGGCTCTTGCCGAAGTCCTTCTTGTAATCCAGTGTGAACTCACTAAGTTTGTCAACGTCATACACGGATGTCGTCCTTCCAACATTGTATGCGGACAGCGCCGAACTGTAGGCAGGAGCGCCATCACGGCCTATACTCATCGGACGATAATAGAAATAGCGGTAATTGTACCACTGCTGTCCGAGCCGGGCCTGGAACTTCAAGTCCTTAAGAATCTCGTAAGTGAAATTGACATTGAGATTGTGCCTTGAACTTTTCTCACTGATGTCCAATTCGTTGGCTATCACAAGAGGGTTTTCCGGAAAGTTGATGCCCCAGTCGTCACGCATCTTGATCATCGCGCTTCTGGCATAATCACCGTTCTCGTCATAGGCCGGCAGGTTCGGCAGGTACATCAGCGCACTCTGGATGATGCCGTCATTGATCATTCGGCCTTCGGCCTGAACCACCTTGTTCTTGGCATCATACATTGAATATGAAAATTCCGCCGAGAGCCTCTTGGTCAACTTAACATCCAGATTGAGTCTGGCGTTTGTCCTCTTGTGGTTTGACGGGGAGATGATACCGTCCTGGTTCATATACCCGATGCTGGCCATATACCTTACATTCTTGGTACCCCCTGTAGCGGAGACATTGTGCCTCATCATTCCGGCGTTTGAGAACACAAGATCCTGCCAGTCCGTATTGTACTGCTGCTTTACAGGAGTAAGAGTCGTGAAATCAAAGAACATAGGATGGATACCCACTTCCGAGAGTGAGAAACCTTTCGCCGCCCTTACGGTGTTGTCGTCATTCGGGCTCCACTCCACACCTGCGGCGGTAGCGCGGAGACGGTATGAATTGTTTCTGGCGGCGATGTACAAGTCACGGAACTGGTCAGCGTCAAGAAGTTTCACCTTCCTGTCAAGTTGCTGGATCCCATAAGAGAAATCGTAGGAGATCTTAGCCCTGTCACCCTCCTTGCCACGCTTGGTCGTGATCAGGACAAGACCGGAAGCACCTCTGGATCCGTAGATCGCGGCGGAGGCGGCATCCTTCAGGATATCGATGCTCTCGATGTCGTTCGGATTGATATAGACATCCTCGGAGGCCGGATAGCCGTCAATCACGTACAACGGCTCGGAACTGGCTGAAAGAGAGTTCACTCCACGCACACGGATCTGCACACCCTGTCCCGGAGCGCCGCTTGTCTGATGGACTTCCACGCCGGCCACCTTTCCGACAATCGACTGCCCCACAGTCGGAGATGTAAGCGACAGTTCCCCTGCCTTAATCTGCGCGACGGAACCTGTGAAGTCGCTTTTACGCATAGGGGTGTAGCCGACAATCACAGATTCCTCAAGCGACTGCATATTGTCACCAAGGACAACATCCAGTGTCTGCCTGTCGGCCGGCACACTGACACGCATATCCGCGAAGCCAAGACACAGAAACATCAGCTCCGACTCTCCGTAAGGGACCTCGATGCTGTACTTTCCGTCCAAATCGGATGACACACCATCATTAGTGCGAGGATCCACAACGGCGACTCCAGGCAAAGGTTGTCCGGACTCATCCCTGACCACACCGGTGATGGTCTTCATTGTAACCGGCGTGTCTTTTCTCTCAGCCTTTTTCAGCAGGATCTGTTTCCCGGTCAGTTCGAAGCGAACCCCACGGGGAGTGAAAATGCCTCTCAGGACATCCTCCAGCGGCATCTTGCGGCAACTGAACGTGACAGTCCCGGTGGAAACGACAGAATCGTCGAAGATGAAAGTGTAGTCCGTCTGCTGCTCGATTGTTCTGATGCAGTCCACGACACTCGCGTTTTTCAGGTCGAGTGAGACCGCACCGCCCTTCCCTTGCCCGTGAGAGGCAATGGTGACAAGGCTGAACAGCAACGAACTCAAGATAAACATTAATCTCTTGTTCATACTGTTATTAGTTATGTAAAAATGAGTTCTAGTTCGTAAGTTTTAGTGTGACTTTCTCACCGTTGATGTCGTAACTGAACGGAATCAGTCTGTCCAGTTTGTCCAACATCTCCCGCAGGGATTCTGTCTTGATTGTCATCCAGAACTGTCTCCCGGCATCATATTCCCCGGACACTGTTATCCGGACCCCGTACCAGCGTTCCATTGACTTGAGGACCTTGTCGAATGAGGCCTGATCTATCACAAGCTCGCCCATACGCCATATTCCCTCAATCCCGGCGTCGCATTTCACCAGAGATTTGTCGCCCGTGGTCTTTTCCAATGTGAATTTCTGCCCCGGGAACATCTCGGCCCATCTTCCACCCTCAGGAGAGAGCACATCGATGTGACCTTCCTCCAGCGCGACATCCACCTCCGGGTCTTCGTCATATCTCCTGACATTGAACCTGGTGCCATAGACCTTAACGCCAAGTTCACCGGCATCAAGCAAGAACTTGCTGGTCTCGGATTTCGCAACATCAAAGAACGCCTCTCCACGGGTCAGGGAGACATTCCTGTTATTGACATTATAATCGGCAGGATAGGTGATCTCGGACTCCGAGTTCAACCAAATACGGGTGCCGTCCGGAAGTTCGACCTCGGATTTCTGCCCCGGCATCGTCCTGACCGTTATCATCTGCGAGGCATACAACTTTTCCGTCCTGTCCACCTTGACAAAAGCGAACGCAAGCACGGAAACCAACGCGACAGCGGCTGCGATACCTGCCACACGCCTGAATATGCCGGCTCTGCGAGTGTGACGGCTTGATGAATATATACGGTCTTTCAAAGACGACCAAACATCATTCCTCACCCGGGAATACTTCTCGGATGAAGACACCGCCGACCATTCCTGCGACAGTTCCTCAAAAATCTTTCTGTTTTCCGAGCCTTCATCCAACCATCGCTCAAGCGTCCGCTCTTCCTCCGGCAGACACTCTCCGCTGAGATACTGGGCTATCAGCTCATACGGGATTTTGTCCATATCTGTTATCTGTGTTGTCACAATATAGACACTTGATTCCGGAAAACCCTTAAAAAGATTTAAGATTTTTTTTCACGTATTCACGGATCTTTCTGAGAGCAATGCCCATCTGCGATTCAATCGTCTTGATGGAAAGCCCTTTGGCCTCCGCTGTCTGCCGATACGACTTATGCTCCATCTTCACCATACGGAAAATCTCACCGCAATTCTCAGGAAGCCTCTCCACTGCATCATTGGCGCACTTGATCAATGCCTCCGTGTCTGTCACGTCAGGCTCATCCGACTGCATAGAGAGCTCAGTGAAAACTTCCGAAATAATCCGTTTTCTGTTCGCCTTGTCCCTCAAACGGTTGTACAATGCGTTTCGAGCGCAAAAATAGACATATCCCCTGACATTGGAGATAGATGAAATATCTATGCCTCCCTGAAGAAGTTTCAAGAAGACATCCTGAAGAATATCCTCGATTTCCTGACTATCCTCGGTCACAGAATGAAGATACAAGTAAAGTTCGTGGAAATACTTATCATATATTTCCTTGAACTTTACATTGTTATCATTTATTCCTGATTCTTTGGACACACCTGTGGAAAATAGAACTAAGCCTCAGGGATCTCGTCGTTGGCGGATATGGTGAACGGGGACTTGCCGGAAGCCACGGTGAAGTCCTCCTCCTCTTTTGGAGCCGGAGCAGGGACCTCGTACATTCCAGGACGGGAGCCGGAGGTGAGCTGATTGAACTCTTCCTCGGTGATCATCTTGCAGTTACCGTTAAACTTGGCATCCAACTCAACCTGAAGCCG
>UMGH01045399.1_pt1 | contig 30437 bp, 25 predicted proteins | sample 1965231 | NCBI WGS metagenome assembly UMGH01 (sample SAMEA4836068, study PRJEB28245) | human gut metagenome | biome: gut microbiome; material: fecal sample | place: Denmark | collected 2008 | reverse complement strand
ACAATAGTCCGGTCAATACGTAACCGCGGAGACGCTTACTAAACTTTTTCAGGACTAGACAGAAAAAAAGGCCGACCGGGGAAAAATGGTCGACCTTGAAATTGTTTAAGCCCGGCAGCCAAAAAGACTGGCCCGAAGCCGTATGACGTATTCTGATTAGAATCTTTCGAACTTCACTGAAGGGAGTTTGGCAACACCGATGTTAGATTTGCGGGCGAAATCAGCAACCTTCACTGAATATGGACTTGCTGAAGACGTGCCGAGTTTACCGACTGACGCACTGATACTGATAGTGCATTTACCGGAGATAGCGAAGCCGTTGCCATCTTTGAAATTGAATGTTACATCATATTTCTCACCTGATTTAGCGAACACTACTGAACCAGAATGAGGAACAGCATACGCGGTAACACCCTTAGATGTGTTATGATAGTAGATTGTCGGAATCAGTCTGACCCTACCGTCACCTGTATCTTTCAATGCACCAGGAATAAAAGTATTCGGTACAAGATCAGCATTATCAGCTATACAAGGATATGTTCCTGAAAGATCAAGTGTAGTAAGATCCGCATAATCAGTATAAATACCAAGAGCAAGAACATCCTGGCCATCAGAAGTAGGACCTGTAAAATCAACCAGAGCCAATGCACATTCTTTCACTTTTTCCATCTCATATATTGTTGCCGTTGCACTTGTAAATACAGGATTTACGTCACTTTCCAATGTAGAATCAGCAGCCTTGCTGTAGTCCGCAAGGAAAACCTTGTCACTCTCAAACACTCCACTCATTGTGGATTTGTCATCAAATGTCACATTGTAGGAAACTTTAACAGTACCGTTCGACTGGAATTCAGATACAGTAAGCTCAGCGGAAACGACCGCCTTCTCATCTGTATTGGTTTCAGAAATCATATTGGCATAATATGAATTCGCGATATTGATAGTATATTCCTTATCGGTTTTGCTTGTCTTGTATGAATGACCGAGAACTGACTTGCAAGCAGTCTCGTAGTTATCACTGAAAGGCACACTGGTAACAAGTTCAACGACCTTCAGAGGATAACTCTGGAATTTACCGGTTTTCTCATCAGGAACCTGATTGAACAGGCAGACAGCAACATTAGCAAGTTTTCCGCCAGTGTTAAGGCCGTCACCATAGTAAGCGAACATAACTCCCTTTACCTCATAGCCGGAGCCGCTGACGGAAGAGCCTGAGCCTTCGTTCTGAAGAACTGAAACTACAACCGGACTTACGCCTGGAGCCTCAAAAGTAATGGAAGAAGTTCTCATTTCAGCCGTATTGTTCGCTTCAGCGGAAACTACTACAAATGAGTCACCGGTTCCTGACTGAGGAGTTACCTTCACCCAAGAATCAGCAGCTGTGGCAATCCATGACACGCCGTTTGCTGAAACTGAAATTTTCTGAGAGCCGCCTTCACCATCGAGAATGACTGACCTGTCAGAAACTGAAAGTGATTTGTCATTACTGCTTGAAGGATCGCATCCTACTGCCGCAGTAACGAAGAGTCCGGCCGCAACTGCATAGGCTGCCGCACGGAGAGTGTTAAAAATAGAAAGTTTCATTATCTAATTATTAAGTAATTAACCATCAAACAACCCGCTAATATATGAATATTTTTCTAAATTCAATACATTTTAGAGCACAAAAAAAGAGAGAGGCCGACGACATCACAGCCGCTGGTCTCTCTCGTGTCGGATTCCAGACGCGTACTACTCGTCTCCCGGATGAATCGCGCCCATAGGGCAAACACCGGCGCAAGTGCCGCAATCAAGGCAAAGGTTCGGATCAATGTGATAAACATCGCCTTCTACAATAGCACCTGCAGGGCACTCGCTGATGCAAGTACCGCAAGCTACGCACTCTGATTCAGAAATTTTGTAAGCCATAATATTAAAATTCTTTTGGTTGTTGCTTTTATACGAATGCAAATGTATGTGAAATCTGTCAAATAATCAATAGTGGTTAGATTTTTGCAGGAACTTAAGCCGCAATGATGAAGATTTACAAATATCTGGCTGCGACTATCACCGCAGCCTTATTTTCGGCGGCTCTGTACGCTCAGGTGAAAACTGACGGCAAAACCACTGAATATGACGGGATTGTGCGTTTCGACAAGACCATACACGACTTTGGCGACCTCACTGTAGGACAGGGAGAGCAGAGCTGCACGTTCACGGTGACCAACATATCTGCCAAACCGGCTGTCATATACAATGTAGTAAGCAGTTGCGGCTGCACCAGGGTAAAATGGACACGCGAGCCGGTTCTGCCGGGAAAGTCAGGCACCATTTCAGCCACCTACACCAATGATGAAGGCCCCTACCCTTTCGACAAGACATTGACAGTATATATTTCGGGAGTAAAGAAGCCGGTGATACTCAGACTCCGAGGGATAGTCCATGCCAAGAAGTTGTCGCTCAATGAATTATATCCCGAAAGAAGAGGAGCATTGGCCCTGCGAAAATCATCTTTCCAGCTGGGGAACCTGTCACAGGGCGGCCAGAAAAGCGACGGAGTGACTGTGGCCAATGTCGGCAACTCCCCTGTCAGGATTTCATTTACGAAAGTGTCGCCTGGACTTTCAGTCTCCATTTCGCCGAACCCGATACCGTCCGGAGCCACTGCTAAAATGACATACATCGTCACGGCAGACAGGTCAAGGTGGGGCAGAAACACTTATTTCGCAACTCCTGTAGTGAACGGTCAGCCACATAAAGCATTGAGCATAAAGGCTTTCACGAAGGAAGACTTCTCTTCCTGGACAGCAGAGGAACAGGAAAACGGAGCCCAGCCGATATTTGACGCGAGCACTTACCATTTCGGAAAAGTCCGCAAAGGCACTGCTGTCACAGCAACATTCTCTTACAAGAATATGGGTGGCGGCAGTTTTCACATCTACAAATGCGATGCGGAAAACAACAGCGTGAAAGTGCCGGCAGAGTTCATTGACACACCTTCCGGCGGAAAAAATTCTTTCAAATGCACACTTGACACTGGCAATCTCCCTGTCGGGGACAATGAAACAGCTATAATTCTGACGACCAATTCACCGCTCAGGCCTGTCATAAGCCTCTATATCGCGGGAACCATTTACCAATAGACCTATGTTCATCTTACCTCTACACATCCACGGAGAACTTCCCCACGCGCCACACGATATACCTGACGCACTCATAGATGCATTCAAGGAAAGTATAGAAATCTGCGCTCTCGTGATACTGATGATGACATTGATAGAGATTTTCAATGTCTGCACTCAGGGAAAAATGTTTCACAGTCTCGAGAAGCACAAAGGCAGACAGATCGTGACTTCTGCGGCACTCGGTCTCATACCGGGATGCCTCGGCGGATTTGCGGGCGTATCACTCTACTCTCACAGAATGATAGGATTCGGCGCACTGCTGGCCACGCTGATAGCCACTACCGGCGACGAAGCATTCATAATGCTGGCGAAATTTCCAGGCACTGCGCTGATGATGATGTGTGGGCTTTTCGTTCTCGGAATCGGCATAGGCGCATTGACAGAAATCATTGTCGGGTCAATGCAGAAGAAGGGCAAGATGATGAACATCGGCGCTGACAGGAGTCGTGACGACAATTACGAGATCCATTCCTGCGACTGCGGCCATCATCACGACGGGGAGAAACACAGCCATCACGGGGAGGACGGACACGATGACGAGGACGAGGACTGCTGCCATCACCATAACGAGGACAGCCACGGTGACGAGGAATGCGGTCATCATCATGACGAAGCGGGCAACCATCACGAGGAATGCTGCCATCATCACGAGAAGGGCGAAGAGCACGGCAATCATGCCCACAACTTGCGCCACTTCATAGAAGAGCACGTATGGAAACACGTGATAAAGAGGCATTTGCCTACGATTTTCGCATGGACATTCGGCGTACTCGCGCTATTCGGGATATTGTCCATCTATATCGACATCGAGACTTGGATCAAGGGAAACATCTGGCTTATGCTCGTGATTGCAGTCGCTGCCGGACTGATTCCGGAGTCGGGTCCGCACCTTGTTTTCGTGTCAATGTTCGCTGCGGGGATTCTTCCGTTCCCGGTCCTGCTCGCCAACTGCATTTCCCAGGACGGTCACGCCTGCCTGCCACTGATCGCCGAAAACAAACGCAGCTGGCTGACTGTCAAGCTTATAAAAACAGTCATTGCAGCAGCAGTCGGAGCGATAGCCATACTGATATACCTATAATCATTATACTATGTACAAGTACACGAAAGCTGAAGACAGATATTTTCTCAGCATTGACAATCATTGTGAAGTTGCTGCAGCATTGACCGAGTTCTGCAGGAAAGAGAACATCATGGCAGGAGAGATTTATGGTTTAGGAGCCGTGAATGATGTGGTTCTGCGTTTTCTGAACCCTGCCACCAAGAAATATGTGGACATGGAGTTCAAGGAGCAGATGGAAATGGCAAATCTCACCGGAAACATCTCCGAGAAAGACGGCAATGTGTATCTGCATCTTCACGCAACGTTCGGACGCTCAGACTGTTCCGCCATCTGCGGACATCTTTTCTCCGCAGTCATAAGCGGGGCATGTGAACTGGTCGTGATACCTTCAAAGGCTCATCTCGGCAGGAAATTTTACGAAGATACAGGGTTGAACATGTACGAATTTTAACGGAAAAACCGTAAATTAGAGGATTCGATTTTATTTCGTTACAAATTATTACACACAATAATAACATGAACAGAATCACTACACTAATTATTGCGACAGCATTGACCTTACCGCTGTCGGCAGCAGCTCAGAATTGGGCTCCGGCAGGCGAAAACATCCGTACAACATGGTCAGAGCAGGTTTCTCCTGAATCCTGCCATCCGGAATACCCGAGACCGCAGATGGTCAGAGGCGACTGGAAATCATTGAACGGACTGTGGAACTATGCCGTCACCAAATGCGGAGAGCCTCAGCCGGCAGAAAACGACGGCCAGATACTCGTGCCGTTTGCCATCGAGTCATCATTGTCAGGAGTCGGAAGAATCCTTCAGCCAAATGAGAACCTGTGGTACAGCACCACATTCCAGGCCAAGGCCCAGAATGGGATGAGGACGATGCTCAACTTCGACGCTGTAGATTGGAAAGCGGATGTTTATGTCAATGATATATTCCTCGGAACGCACACAGGCGGATTTACGGAATTCTCGTTCGACATCACCCCATACCTCAATGTAAAAGGCGAGCAGAAGCTCGTGGTGAAAGTCGCAGACAGCAGCGACAAGTCATTCCAGCCGAGGGGCAAGCAGGTGCTTTCTCCTAAAGGAATCTGGTACACTCCGGTTTCGGGAATCTGGCAGAGCGTATGGCTGGAGACAGTGCCGGAAACACGCTTCCTGAGCTATGAAGCCATAGCCGACATTGACACGAAATCATTGACGGTCAAAACATTGACAAAAGGAACAGCCGAAGGCGACATCATATTGGCAGAAGTGCTGGAGGGCGGCGTCGGATACTCTCCTGAGAAGCCGGCCGAAAAGGTCATCGCAAGCGCTAAAGCAGCTGAAGGCAAGGCGGTTACAGTCACATTGCCGGAAGTCAAGACCTGGTCTCCTGATTCCCCGTACCTTTATGGACTGCGCCTTTCAGTAATTCGTGACGGCAAGGTTCTGGACCGGGTGGAAGGATATGCGGCAATGAGGGAAATTTCCGTGGTCACTGACTCGCACAACTACAAGAGAATGGCATTGAACGGAAAACCTCTGTTCCAGTTCGGCCCGCTCGACCAGGGCTGGTGGCCTGACGGACTCTACACAGCTCCGACTGACGAGGCATTGAGATACGACATCGTCAAGACTAAAGAACTGGGCTTCAATATGATACGCAAGCACATCAAGATAGAGCCGGCAAGATGGTACTTCCACTGCGACCAGCTCGGAATGATGGTATGGCAGGATATGCCGAGTATCGCGGACAACTCCACCAACAAGTGGGTTTACGACAATTGGGACGAGGGCACAGACACTCCTGTACCTGACGAATGGAAGAAGAACTACTATAAGGAGTGGACTGAGATCATCGGAGCCAGACGCTGCTTCCCTTGTATAGTCGTATGGGTTCCGTTCAATGAGGCCTGGGGACAGTTCGATACTGAGAAAGTCGCTGAATACACCAAGGAACTCGACCCTACCAGACTTGTTAACTCGGCTTCAGGCGGAAACCACAGAAAATGCGGCGACATTCTCGACGAGCACAGATATCCGGGTCCTAAACAGCGTTTCTTCGACAGCAATTACGTCACTGTCCTCGGTGAATACGGCGGAATCGGCCTGCCTCTCGAAGGACATCTGTGGCAGAAAGACCGCAACTGGGGCTATGTACAGTACAAGAACTCAGATGAGGTTACAGATGTTTACGTGGAATATGCGCGCGACTTGGAAGAAATGGTCAGAAGCGGCTTCAGCGCAGCAGTCTATACACAGACCACTGACGTGGAAGGCGAGGTGAACGGCTTTATGACTTACGACCGCAAAGTCCTGAAAATGGATGAGGCGAGAGTAAGGAAAGCCAACCTTTCAGTAATCGAATCCATGGAAAAGTAACTTTTCCTCACAAACAGACAAAATATGATAAAGTTGCAGACCCCGGTGGATATTCCGGAAAGCAAGATAAAAATCAGTTTCGATGACAGCATCCTGCTGCTCGGCAGTTGTTTTTCCGACAATATCGGCCTCATAATGAAGAACATGAGGTTCCGGGCCTGCACCAATCCTTTTGGAACATTGTACAATCCGGTTTCCGTCTGCAATGCAGTTCGGAGGCTGGATTCTGCTGTTCCGTTCGGCGAAGACGAGTGCGTGCAGATGGGTGCCGGAGCGCAGCTTGTCTGTTCATTCAGCCACCACACCGCGGCCGCAAGGGCGACAAGCGCAGAGTTTCTTGTCAACGCGAATGAATCCCTTGCCGAAGCATCGTCCTTCTTCCGCGAGGCTTCCACGATAATCATCACGCTCGGCACGGCCTGGACCTTCCGGTTCAATGCCACAGGCGAGATAGTGTCCAATTGCCTGAAACGTGATGCCAAAGAATTTACCCGCGAAAGGCTCTCGATGAAGACCTGTTCGGTACTTCTCAATTCTCTTGTCGGGAAGTACCCGCAGAAGCGTTTCATATTCACAGTCAGCCCCATACGGCATCTCAAAGACGGTGTGCACGGCAACCAGATCAGCAAAAGCACCCTGCTTATGGCCGTGGAATCGGTAGTTGAGAATCATCCGGACCAATGCGTGTACTTCCCTGCTTATGAGATCATGATGGACGAGCTGAGGGACTACCGTTTCTATGCAGAAGACATGGTGCACCCGTCCCAGCAGGCTGTAAACTATATATGGGAAAGATTCTGCGATTTCGCATTGCCCGAAACTGAACGGGCAACACTGGAAAAGAACAGGAAAGCATTTCTGCAATCGCAGCATAGAATCATTACGAAACCGCAAAATACTGACAAATAAATGTTTACAGTTATCGGCTGCATGTTCGGAGGCATTGCCTTCGGATGGCTCCTGAGAAAACGGGACTGTCAATGGATTTCCAAGGCGACGACCTTGCTCATATGGATTCTGCTGTTCCTACTCGGCGTGGAAGTCGGCGGTAACAAGAAGATCATATCCGCATTGCCCTCACTCGGACTGGATGCAGTCGTGATTGCTACGCTCTGCACGGCAGGAAGCTGCGTTTTCGCATGGATTCTGTGGCAATATATAAGCAGGAGGAAATCGAGATGAAAGGCAGCCTTGTCATTATCAGTTTCTTCATCATCGGCATTGCCGCAGGACTGTCCGGCCTGATTCCCTCAGGCCTATCTGAGGGCAATCTTACGTTCTATGCCCTCTGTGCCCTGCTTTTCTGCGTGGGTGCGGGAGTGGGAAGCGACAACAGTTTCATATCCAAGTTCAAGACTCTGGACCTGCGGATGTCGCTGCTTCCGGTCGGTACGCTTCTCGGTACATTGGCAGGAGCACTTGCCGCTGCTCTCCTGCTGCACGGCCGAAGTGCAACAGACTGCCTGGCAGTAGGTTCAGGCTTCGGATACTATTCATTGTCCAGCATTTTCATTACGGAGTACAAGGGAGCGGAACTCGGTACCATCGCATTGCTCTCGAACATTGTCCGGGAGATGTTCACATTGCTCCTGTCGCCGCTGCTGGTAAAAGTGGCAGGGCCATTGGCTCCGATCGCCGCAGGCGGAGTAACTTCGATGGACACGACATTGCCTATCATCATGGACTCTTCCGGCAGGCAATATGCTGTGGTTTCGCTGTTCCACGGCTTTGTGCTCGAGTTTTCAATACCGTTCATCGTCACCTTCTGGTGCACCCTGTAGAGGGCTCGGAGGCCTGAAAATCCAAGCTATAGCGGGAAACTTGACTTTATTTCCTATCTTTGTGGTAGCAACACAGAACTCCCGCTACATCATGAAAGAAGACCATATACTCATAGAGCAGCTGAATGCCTCGTCTATTGAGGCGTTCTCGGCGTTGTATGACAAGTATGCGGGAATGGTCTTCAATTTCACCCACGCCATCCTTAAAGACACTTACCTTTCCGAAGACATCACGCAGTCCTGCTTCGTCCTGATGTGGATCCGCAGGACCTCGATTTCCCCTGACGGAAACGTGCCGGCATGGCTTTATGTCGTAGCCCGCAATGCCGTGTTCAAGGAACTGCGCAGACAGGTGACCGCATCGAAATACATTGACTATGTGTCGAATAGCGACGGTGTCCGGCAGGAAGAGTTCGAGACTGGAGACACGGCCGTCATATTGGCGGAAGCTGAAGCTGCAATCGCCGCCCTGCCTGAATCCAGACGAATGATTTACAAGATGCGCTTTATCGAAGGGCTGTCCGTCCACGAAATAAGCGAACGTCTGGACATTTCTCCCAAAACCGTGGAAACCCAGATCGCAAGGGCGAAAAACGCTATCCGTCAGAGGATTTCAGAGCTTCTGATGCTGGCGGTAATCTTAAGTTGAGCAAAATTTTATAATTTTTTCAATTTTCTTGTAAGGTTTTATGGATTCTGTGGATACATATAGTAAAACCACAGAATATGGAAACCGAAAGATTTCATTCACTGATAGAAAAATACCTTTCCGGAAAGACTACAGCCGAAGAAAATGCGAAGCTCCGCGCCATGATGGACGAGGATGGTGCTGCGCAGGCTTTCGACGAATACGCATTTTCCCAATGGCAGAACGCAGGTACCGGAATGTCCGGCATCCAGAAGGAGAGAATCCGCAGAAAACTGCTTATCGGAATCAAGGCACAGAAGAAACTGCTGTTCAGAAGAATATTCAAGTGGACTGCGGCGGCTGCCGTGGTCGCCATAGCTGTCGTTACAGGATTCGTGGCAGGCAAGGGCAGAGAGGCCGAGGCCAATGTCTTTGAGTGCATCGCCGCGAACGGTCAAAAAAGCACGATTTCACTCCCGGACGGGACAAAGGTAATGCTCAACTCTGGCAGTTCGATCCGTTATGCATCTGATTTCAATGTGAAGAATCGCGACATTGACCTGAATGGCGAAGCTTATTTCGAAGTCGCCCGCAATGAAGAGATTCCGCTCGTCGTATCAGCCAGGCAGATGAAGGTCGAGGTTCTCGGAACCAAGTTCAATGTAAGAGCTTACAATTCTGAACCGGAGATAGTTACGACATTGGTCGAAGGCTGCGTGAAGGCGACTGCAGACGGCAGGGAAATGATCATGAAGCCGGCAGAGGAAATAAGCTACAATGTAAAAAGCGGCGAGATGAGGAAATATGACGCGCCGAACAAAAACCACCTCATCCCTTGGCGTGACAATGAACTCTTCTTCAACAATAACAACCTCAAGGAGATAGGAGCAATTCTCGAGAGAATGTACAATGTCAATGTCATCTTCGAGGACGAAAGCGTGACGGCTTTCTCCTACACGGGACTTGTGAGAAACAGTTCTCTGAACAATGTGCTTGACCTTATCACAGCGACATCGCCGGTGGAAGCCCAGATGTACTACAACACGATAAAATTCAGCAGACGGCGCACGGGACGCAAATAACGCCCGAGTTCCGGAATGCCTGACCACCATGTAAATACAAAACAATAACACCAATAACAATAATAATGAAAGCAAAACTTTTAATCATCACGTTGTTCTTCAGCGTATTGATGAATGCGGCACCTCTGCACGGACAGATAAGTGTCTCATTCAAGGACGTTCCTCTTACGGAGGCCCTTGCTACATTGGAGAACGAAAGCGAGTACAGCTTCTTCTACAGTAACATGCTCCCTGACAAAGATGCGTTGGTAAGCATTGACGCGAAGGACAAGAGCATCGAATTCATCCTCGACAGAATTTTCAGCGGCCTGGCCATCTCATATGAGATAAACGGCCATCAGATCGTGCTCAGCGAGGAGAAGAAAGACATTGACAAAGAAACTAAAGAGGCGACATTCAAGGCCAGCGGAACTGTCATTGACAGTACCGGAGAGCCTATAATAGGTGCAGGCGTGCTGATTGAAGGAGCAAAGGGCGGCACCATCACTGACGCCAACGGAAATTGGGAACTCATAGTACCTTCAGCCCAGACCAAGATCAGAATCAGCAGCCTCGGCTACAAGGAGCAGATCATAGTTGCCGGTTCAGCAGCTGCGAGAAAAGTGGTCCTCGCTGAAGACACTCAGATGCTTCAGGAGACCGTCGTTGTCGGCTACGGCGTCCAGAAGAAGGTCAATCTTACCGGTGCGGTGGCGATGATCAATAGTGAAGAAATGAATGCAAGACCTATTTCAAGCGTCGCTTCAGGACTTCAGGGACTTCTCCCGGGTGTGACGGTCGTAAACTCCTCATCACAGCCAGGACAGGCAAATACCACCATCAGAGTACGTGGAGTGGGAACCATCGGTAATGCCAATCCTCTGATTTTGATCGACGGTGTCGAAGGTGACATCACATCCATCAACCCGGAAGACATCGAAAGCGTATCAGTCCTCAAGGACGCGGCTTCCGCAGCAATCTACGGAGCCAGGGCAGCAAATGGTGTCCTTCTCGTGACCACCAAGAAACTCGCCACTGTAAAAGACGGCGTCACAAGAATCAACTTCTCAGCCTATGCCGGAATACAGACTCCGACAAGACTGCCGGAGATGTGCGACGCAATCGAGTTCATGACCCTCGACAACGAGGCAAGAAAGAATGTAGGAAGCCCGGCAGCCTGGCTTCCTGAACATTTCGACAAGGTGCGCAACAACTCGGACCCTAACTATTTCGGAAACACCAACTGGGTCGGCGAAGTCCTCAAGAAGGTGGCTCCTCAGCAGAACTACTCTGTCAGCCTCAACGGAACCCTCGGCAACAGCGGTTACATGCTGTCCTACAGATACTTCGACCAGGATGGTCTCACAGCCGGAAACAGCACCGGAGAGCGCAGGCACAACATACGTTTCAAAATCAACACGAAACTCATCGACAGAGTCAGCATCTCATCCAACATCGGATACACCACCACAAAAGTGACTTCTCCTGTAAGTTCGCTCACCAGCGGCGGCGGAGCCATCTACAATGCAATGCGAATCGCGCCTAACTCCCCTCTCCGTTTCACAGACGGCTCTTGGGGTTATGGCGGAGGCAACACCAACCCGGTGGCTGTCCTGTACGACGGCGGCAGGATCAAGACAGATGCAGACGAACTCTCGATAATGGAAACTGTCAAAGTGGACATTCTCAAGGGCTGGGACGTCAGCGCGACATATAACCTCACATCCTACAACGGATTGAAAGACATTCTCAAGAAGACCATCACTTTCGTCAATCCGGACAATGGGGAGACCAACAGATACCAGTCACCGAACTCCATCAAGAACATTGACTACAGAAATATCCAGCAGACATTCATCCTTCAGAGCAACTTTGACTTCCACTTCGGAAAGCACAACCTCGGCGGAGTTGTCGGTATGTCCCAGGAATGGTACACTGCCCGCATGTTCGAAGCTTCAAGAAACAATCTCAGCACAGAGCAGGAGCCTACCCTCAGTCTTGGAGATCCGGAGACAATGAGCAACGATTCCGGCTATTCTTCATGGGCAATCAGATCCGGTTTCGGCCGATTGAGCTATAACTGGAACGAGAGATATCTGCTCGAGTGCAACCTGCGCTACGACCTGTCCTCACGTTTTCACAAAGACAACCGCGGCGGACTCTTCCCTTCTGTTTCAGCAGGTTGGAGAATCACTGAAGAGAACTTCATGGCAGCTACCAGAAAGTACCTCGACAACTTGAAGATCAGAGCGTCATGGGGTATGCTCGGAAACCAATACGTAGGTTCGTCAAACTATCCTTACCTCTCTGTCCTTCAGGCATATACCTCAGGCATTTCCATGATCGGAACCAAGGCAACCACAGGATATGTGCAGACAACTCTCTCCAATCCTAACCTGTCTTGGGAGAAGATTAAGATGATTGACCTCGGACTGGATCTCGCTATGTTCCAGAACAGGCTCACCTTCACCTTCGACTGGTATGACAAGAAGACCGAAGGCATCCTTCTCAAATTCAACTATCCTTCACAGATGGGAGCAAAGCCTTCAGAACAGAATGCAGGAAAAGTGAACAACAGGGGTTGGGAAATGGACTTGAACTGGAGAGACCAGATCGGAGAATTCCAGTACGGAATCGGATTCAACCTCTCTGACGTCAAGAACAAGATTGTCGATCTCGGCGGAAACCAACCGGACCTCAGCGGCTATCAGATCCGTCAGGTCGGATATCCTATCGATGCTTTCTACGGTTATATAGCAGACGGTCTCATGACGCCTGAAGACTTCAAGATCAACAATCCTGAGACCCACACCTACAATCTCCCGAAGATTCCTGTTGTCATGGGTTACAAATACCAGCCTGGTGACATCAAATACAAGGACCTGAGCGGCCCTAACGGGGAACCTGACGGACGAATCATGCCGGAGTATGACAGAACAGTAATCGGAAGCAGCATTCCTCGCTACACCTACAGCGTGAGAGGAAATCTCGGATGGAAAGGCATCGATTTCAGTTTCGTGCTCCAGGGTGTAGGAAAATGCGACGGATACCTTGAGGGAACAGCCCGCCACGCATTCCAGGATATGGCAGCTTATCCACAGAAAATCCACATGAAGAGATATGATGTGGTATCCAATCCTAATCCGAATGCGCCATATCCGCGTCTTACCTACAACACTGGATTCAACCAGAACACCTTCTCTACATACTGGCTTGAAGATGCGTCCTACCTTAGAGTAAAGAACATCCAGCTCGGCTATACATTCCCTGAGAAATGGATGAAGAAAGCGAGAATCGACAATCTGAGACTTTATGTGTCTGCGGACAACCTCTTCACTTTCAGCAAGTTCTTCTACGCATACGACCCTGAGACACCTGTTTCCAAGGGAGGATACTATCCGCTCGTAAAAACAATCGTATTCGGCGTCAACCTCAGTTTCAAGTAGAAACATAATCATCAAGAAATTTGAAAATACAGTCAGATATGAAAAAGAACATACATATACTTCTGATGGCCGCAGCATTGATGCTGACTTCCTGCAACGATTCATTCCTTGACAGGATACCGCACGACAAACTGACGGACGCGAACTTCTGGCAGACAGAACAGCACCTTCGCAGTGTAACCAACACGTTCACCAACAGTCTTGCCGGAAAGGAATGGCTCAACAGGACCGAAATCGCAGGTGACAGCGCTCCGTGGGCAGTATCTACAGCCTGGAGAAACATCGGCGGAGGATATTTCTCCTCCGACATCAGCCAAATCAATTCCGTTTGGTATGCGGCATACAGCGGCATCGGCAAAGTAAACTACTTCCTCAACAACTACCAGCGCGCTACCGGTGTAAAGGAAGAGGTGAGAGAAAGATATGCCGCAGAGGCATATTTCTACAGGGCCTACAACTACTGGGTTCTCACAAGCTTCTTCGGCGACGTTCCTCTCATTACCGATGAACTCAATGTCGATTCTCCTGACGTGTACAGAGGAAGAGACAAGAGAGAAGATGTAATCGACAGAGTAACTAAAGACCTCGAGGACCACTACAAGGCTCTCCCGGAATACATTGCGGCAGGTTCGGAAGACTTCGGACACATTTCTCAGACTGCTGCCCTCGCCCTTTTGAGCAGAATCTACCTCTACAATGGAAGATATGCGGATGCCATTTCAGCATGCGAAAGGGCAATGAGTTCCTCCTATTACAAACTCTACAGCACAGGACATCCTGAAAGCGACTACCTTGACCTCTTCACCTACAAGGGCAGAGCTTCAAGAAACAGCGAAAATCACGAAACCCTTATCGCGTTCGTCTATAATTATGACCTCGGCGAGACGGCAAGGACATCACACAACCTTTCAAGGGAATGTTGGGTGCCGGGGGACTATGCCAGATTCGTTCCTACGGCAAGCATGATAGAGTGCTATCTCACTAAGGACGGACAAATCTGGAATCCTGACAGCGTGACCAAATACGAAGATGTATTCAAAGACAGAGACCCGAGAATGACTATGTCCATCCTCACCCCGGGAACAAAATGGGAAGGCGGAACAAGCGGCGATTTGCTGAATACAGACAAATCAATCTTCACATATCCTAAATTTGACAATAACAAGGATGGTTGCATGACCTATACCGGCTACTACACGAGAAAGTATGTCGAGCCCGAGACCGTCAAGTTCGTAGGACACGACGACAACGACATCATTATCATAAGATACGCTGAAGTCCTTCTGAACTATGCAGAGGCAAAGGAAATGCTCGGACAGCTCACCCAAGACGACCTCGACAAGAGCATCAACCTTCTTCGCGACCGCGTCGGAATGGTTCATATGACTCTCACTCCTCCTGCCGGTTCAGACATCCGCACTGAAATCAGGAGAGAGCGCCGTGTGGAGCTCTTCCTTGAGGGCCACAGATACTTGGACATCATCAGATGGAAACAGGGCGAACTTCTCGGACAACCTCTTCTCGGAGTAAGAAAAGACTATCTCGACCAGAGCAGACTCAAGATCAAACTCTCAGAGCTCAAGTGGCAGTCAGTAAACGGCAAGGAGTACCTTATCCTCGAATCAAACAGGACATTTGATCCGAATAAGAATTATCTTCTCCCTATTCCGTTCAAACAGATGCAGCTGAACCCGAATCTCGCTCCGAACAACCCGGGATGGAACTGATCAAACCAACAAGAACAAAATGATTAAGACCCGAAATATCACAATTGCATTTGCGGTCACACTCATGGCTATTTGCACCTCCTTCCTGCAGGCTTCTGCAGGAGAGAGGTTTGGCCTGAGGGTAATGTCAATGAACATCAAGGAAGGTGCACTCTACGCCGACCACAAGGTGGAACCTTATGCTGAGCTTATCAACGAATACGCTCCAGATGTCGTATGTCTCCAAGAGGTGGACCACTTCACAAAACGAAACGGAAACACGGACTTTCTCAACGCATTGGCCCAAGCTACCGGAATGTTCCCATACTGGTGCAAGTCATTCACCTATCAGGGCGGCGGTTTCGGAGTGGCTCTGCTGAGCAAATATCCTTTCCTCAAAGCAGAAAAGATCATCAGCACTATCGCAGGTTCGCGTGAGCCGCGAAGCGCCGGATGGATTTATGTCCGCTTGCCTCAGGGTGGTACAGTGAGAGTTGCCACGACGCATCTCGCACTCGAATCTTCAGAAATCACGATCCGCAATTTCGTTGACGTGAACAAGAAAATCTTCGAGCAGGACAAGCTGACTCCGACCCTGCTGATCGGAGATTACAATGCTGAAGAAGACAGCGACCCGATCAGATATGTCAAGAACACTTGGCAGGAAATCGGAGAAGGAACCGGCTTCACCATACCTTCCGACAATCCGAAAGTGAAGCTGGATTACATTATGGGCTATCCCAAGAAATGGAAGTACGAAAACTACAAAATCATTGCAAGGCCTGACATGTCAGACCACTGTTTTGTGATGGCGGACCTGATTTATGAGGGAAACTGAGATGAAAAGAATCATATTGACTACAGCACTTGCAGCCGCTCTACTTTGCGCCTGCTCAAAAAATACAGAGAGCCCAGAGGGGCCGGACACTCCACCTTCATCCCAACTGCCCGAACCGCCGGCAGAGATGAATACCAACAACACGTTTGCAGTGGATTATTTTACCGACCTCAAAGACAAGGACAGTTATTTTGCACGCAGGGACGTGAGCATAGCAAAAAACCACATCCTCGGTGCGGAAGGCAAAAAGGCTGTGATATTCTTCTTTGACAGAATGGACTTCACCGTAGGAGACTCTAATCCATTCATGAAGATTTGCAGGGACAACAATATCTGGCCATATTTCGTCCAGCAGGAGCCGACCGGAATGCAGGTAACGAAAGGCTGCGGAATCATCACGAAAACGGCAATTGCCGATTTCGACGGCATATACGATTCAGACGTATTCCTCGGAGGAGCCGATATACACATACAGACAGGTATTCCCGGCAGAACAACCATCTATACCAGCAGAATCGACAAGATGGCGCAGCTGGATGAAATCTTCAGCAAAAAGAGCTTGAAGCTTTCGGAAAATGCTGTCATAATAGGACGGGTGAAGAACGGACTCGAAAAAGAACTTGAACAGAAAGTCGCATCGTATTCTTGCCGTTCATTCATTTCTGAAGGTGTAGAGGGATGGAGTCTCTACGTCATCTGTCCGCCTGAATACGTTTGCAGGACCGCTGAAAGCAAGAAAACGGTAAACCTTGATTATTACAGAATTACTATCGAAAAAATAAAATTATGATCAAAAAACTCAGATTTGTCACAGCCGCTGTTGCACTTCTCTTCTGCATGAACAGCTTCGCAGGAGACGGCAAACTGCGCGTGATGAGCTACAATCTCAGATTCGGAGAAATTGCCTCAATGACGGAAATCGGGTCTTATATCAAATCTCTTGACGCCGACATTGTCGCGCTTCAGGAATGCGATTGGGACACGCATCGCGAAAGAGCTCCGAAACAGAATGGAGTCAAGTTCATCAATGAACTCGCTCAAGAAACCGGAATGTTCGGAATCTATGGCAAGACCATCGACTACCGTGGCGGATATTACGGCATCGGACTGTTGAGCCGCTACCCTATCGTCCGCAGCGAAAGAGTCTTCCTCCCGAACATCGGAAAGAAGGAACAGAGAGCAATGCTCATAGCTGACATCCAGCTTCCTGACGGACAGATTATCACCTACATCTGCACTCATCTGGAAGTAAGTTCTGCGGAATTGAGACTTGAGCAGGTCAAATTCATCCAAAAGAAGGTGAAGAGCATCAAGAATCCAGTATTCCTGGCAGGTGACATGAATGCACAGCCTGACAGTCCGGAAATGGCATTCCTCAGAAAAGGTTGGGATGATCTTACCAACAGGGAACTGACATACAGCACGATGAAGCCGTCCATGAAGATCGACTACATCTACAGCAGAAAGGGCAATGGTGTAAAACTTATCGAAACGAGAGTCGGCAAAGAAAGAATTCTCTCTGACCATTTCCCTGTAATAGCTGACATTGAAATGAAATAATTTATTATCAACCACATAAATTACAAAAATCATGAAAAAAACATTACTTTTCGCAGCAGCACTTACTATGTTGTTAGCAAGCTGCGACAAAAACAATGACGGCAAGAAGGAACTTGATGCAGAGTTCGCACTTGAAACTGTAGAGGCACTCACCTACGGCGAACCGGTCGCACTTACAGGAACCATCACCAGCAACACTGCTATTGACAAGGTTGTTTTCACCGGTGCAAAGAAAGCAGAAGACGGCACATTCGCAGTTGTCGGAGAAGCTCAGGAAGGAAGCATCGACGGCACTACTGCATCTGTAGAGTTCTTTGCTGATTCGAAGGACATCAACGCAATCGAGGTTGTTCTTTCAACTTCTGACGCTGCCAAGAAGTTCTACTTCGACGCTCCGAAGGTAACAGGAGAGCCAAAAGGCGATGTCTATTTCAACGACTCTGCCGTACTCTACCCAGACAACAAGGTTGAAAACCACGAGAACAGCCCTGAGAAGTATCCGGACGAATTCACCGGAGCAGGTTCTGACACCAAATCATTCTTCTCAATGCACGGAGTGAAGGTAGGCGGCAAGGTCGAGCACATCCTCAGCCTCAACGATCTCCTCGCTGTGGACGGAAAGAACGCCAGCTTCTGCTTCCTCAATGTTTTAGAGAATACAGCAAAAAATGTAGTTCTCTCAAGCCAGAGAGGTTATATGTACTCGGGAATGAAGAGATCTTCTCTTGGTGGCGGAACAACAGGACGCCAGTGCGACATTTACAAGTATGGCGACCATCAGATTATGGACGAGAATGTTGACATTAATTTCACAATGAGATATGTCAGAGGATCATGGGCAGGCAAGAGCTATCATCCTGAACTCTTCACAGCTGTTGACAATATATTCGTCAATCTCAAGAAAGCAGAAACCAACCTTGAGAAGATCAAGGCTTTCTATGCGCTCGGCGAAATCCAGAGAAAGCTCGACAACTCCACTCTCGGCGTAACTGAGGAACCTACCAGCCTCGGCGGCAAGACATATATCCGCAAATGGGTTGGAGCAGGCAACGGCAAGTCACTTGAGGAAGTTCAGCGTGCAGGCGACTACATTATCATCCGTTCAGTAAGACAGGCCAAAGGAGAAGAAACTCCACGCTACTATTACGGACTCATCCAAGTTATGATGTTCGAATATGATGACGCCCAGACCTTTGTAGAGAAGGATGGCTTGAGGTTCATTGATCCGGAAAAGGCGAAGGATCTCTTCATGAAACCAGTCTATCTCGACATCAAGACCCAGTGCGAAATCGCAGAATAATCCTGCAGGCACAATAAAGGCGGGGAGGACTGACCTTCTCCCCGTTTTCCAAGTAATAATACTAAAATCCAAACAATCCGGTTCAGCAATGAAAAGAATCATCGGAATAATCGCATCGTGCGCAATCGTGCCGTTTGCACTGTCCTGCAGTGGAGGCAAAACGGCTGAGGAGAATTACGTCAATGCCTCTGAAGGAGTATTGACAAGGACAATAGGAAAACTCGAAAATATTTCGCTTCAGATGAGTCCCAAGACGGCGGAAGGGCTGGACCGGTATGAAATCGAAGCCACAGGCGGCCACCTCACGCTCAAGGGCAGCAGTCCGAGCGCGATCTGCTACGCGATGGACAAATACCTTCGCGACGCATGCGGCTCGATGATATGCTGGAGCGGGAGCAAACTGAACATCCCGCAGGAATGGCCTGACTGGAAAGAAGAAGCCACATCCCCGTATCAGCTGCGTTACTTCCTGAATGTCTGCACATTCGGATACACAGCACCATACTGGAACTGGGACAGATGGTCTCAGGAAATCGACTGGATGGCCCTTCACGGAGTGAACATGCCTCTGGCAAGCGTGGCAGCAGAAGCCATCGCAAAACGGGTATGGCTGCAGCTCGGTCTGGAGTCTGATGAAATCGACCGGTTCTTCACAGGAGCAGCTCACCTGCCGTGGCACAGAATGGGTAACCTGAACAGCTTCGATGGCCCGCTCAACGACAACTGGCACAAATCGCAGGTCAAACTCCAGCACAAGATACTCGACAGGATGAGAGAACTCGGAATGGAACCTGTAGCCCCGGCATTCGCAGGATTCATCCCTCCGGCATTGATGAAAAAACATCCTGAAATCCAGGCAAGACAGCTCACCTGGGGCGGCTTCCCGATTGAGGACAATGCCTGTGTGCTCTCCCCTGACTCACCGTGGTTCACCAAAATCGGAAAACTTTTCGTACAGGAGTGGGAGAAAGAATTCGGCAAGGCAAGATATTGGCTTTCAGATAGTTTCAATGAAATGAAGCTACCTGTAGAGGAAGGAGACACAGTCGGCAAGCACAAGCTGCTCGCAGAATACGGCAAGTCCATCTACAGTTCCATCACCGCCGGCGACCCTGATGCCATCTGGGTTACTCAAGGATGGACATTCGGCTACCAGCACGATTTCTGGGATCCGAAAAGCCTCAAGGCAATGCTCTCCGAAGTACCTGACGACAAGATGATCATCATTGACCTCGGTAATGACTATCCGAAATGGGTCTGGCACACCGAGCAGACCTGGAAAGTACAGCAGGGCTTCCACGGAAAGAAGTGGATATACAGCTATGTGCCGAATTTCGGAGGAAAAGTCCTCCCGACCGGTGACCTGGACATGTACGCCACAGCATCGGCAGAAGCGCTTGCTTCAGAATATGCGGACAATCTTGTCGGCTTCGGCAGCGCCCCGGAAGGCCTTGAGAACAATGAAGTAGTCTATGAACTGCTTGCAGACATGGGCTGGACGAAAGACAGCATTGACATTGATCGCTGGCTGGAAGGCTACTGCCGAGCACGCTACGGCTTCAGCGACGAAAGGATGAGGGAAGCGTGGAAATTATTGCACAAATCCGTATATAGTTCACTATATTCATACCCGCGTTTCACCTGGCAGACGGTTGTGCCTGACCAGAGGAGAAAGAGCCGCCACGACATCAATGATGACTTCGGAAAGGCAGTGGAAATCTTCCTCAGCCTGTCGGACAAATACGCAGACTCACCTCTCTATTTCAATGACGCCATCGAATTTGCCGCACTCTGGCTCGGGGAACTCGCTGACAGACATTATGAAAAGGCCCTGAAGCTCGGACGCAATGAAAAAGGCAGGGAAGAATTGAGAAAGACCGTCGCCATACTCTCCGACGTGGACCGCCTGCTCGCTTCCCATCCTCTCCACAGGCTCGACAGATGGATTGCTGACGCAAGAAATGAAGGCAGCAGTATCGAAAAGGATCATAGGGAGGCCAATGCCAAGAGGCTCATCACCACATGGGGCGGATGGCAGGAGGACTATGCGGCAAGATTCTGGTCCGGACTCATAAAGGACTATTACATTCCGCGGATCGAAATCCATTTCTCCGAAAAGCCGGAGATGATGGAAGAATGGAAAGAGGAATGGATCAACACTCCTTATCACAGTAATACGAAACCATTTGACTCTCCTCTGGAGGTCGCAAAAGAACTCATAGCAAATGAAAAGTAGCACATCCGGGATGGCGTGGATATCACGCGCAGCGATCATTTTCACGACATTGACACTTGTCGCTTCAGCTCTTGTCGGCTGCGGCACGGACAAGGCGACACAGACCGTATTTACAGAAAAAGAACAGGTCAATGCCGTGAAAGGCCTCATTGACCGTGTCACTTCCGGCAGGTCAGCAGACTTCATCGTCCGTCTTCTTCCGGAACGTCAGGACAGTCTCGACTACTTCGAGTTCAGTGCCGAAAACGGAAAAATCGTACTTGGCGGAAACAATGGAGTAAGCATCGCAAGTGCGCTCGGGCAGTATCTGCGCGACTTCTGCGGATTCCACCTGAGCTGGTGCGGAAGCAATACCGTTCTCCCCGAAAGCCTGCCTCTGCCGGAGGAAAAGGTGACGAAGACTTCACCGTACAAATGGCGTTACTACCTGAACTACTGCACATTCAACTACAGCATGAGCTGGTGGGACTTCGACAGATGGCAGAAGGAAATCGACTGGATGGCATTGAACGGTATCAATATGCCGCTGGCCATCACCGGTCAGAACTCCATCTGGCGCAGAGTTTACCACAAGCTGGGCCTTACTGACAAAGACCTCGAGTCGTTCTTCAGCGGTCCTGCATATTTCAACTGGTTCTGGATGGGTAATCTGGATGGCTGGTGCGGTCCTCTGCCTCAGAGCTTCATGGAAAAGCACGAGCAGCTGCAGAAGCAGATCCTCTATCGTGAAAGGTCATTGGGCATGACTCCGATTCTGCCTTCATTTACAGGCCACGTGCCCCCTGCATTGATCGAAAAATTCCCTGACGTGAAGGCGAAGAACACGCAGTGGGTGAATTTCCCGAAAACCTATGTGCTGGACCCTTCCGAGGAAATGTTCTCAGAAATCGGAAAGCTGTTCCTCGAGACGCAGACAGAGATTTATGGTACAAACCATTATTACACAGCCGATACCTTTAATGAAAACATACCGCCGACAGATGACCCCGAATATCTGAAAGGGGTAAGCGCAAAGGTTTACCACGCGATGTCTGAGGTGGATCCGGAGGCCGTATGGGTTATGCAGGGATGGATGTTCCATCACGAAAGGCATTTCTGGCATGACCCTCAGATTCAGGCACTTCTGTCTGCCGTGCCGGATGACAAGATGCTGATTCTCGACCTGTGGAGCGAGAGATTCCCAGTTTGGAACCGTACCCATGCCTATTATGGCAAACCTTGGCTCTGGTGCATGCTACAGAACTTCGGACAGAACATAACATTGTCCGGAAACGCGACTTCCGTGGCGAACGACCCGGCTGCTGCATTGGCAGACTCAACTTCCGGAAGGATGAGCGGCATCGGTCTGACTCCGGAAGGCATCGGACACACCCCTATCATCTACGCGCTCATGCTGGAAAATGTATGGAACGAAGGTAGGCCTGTGGACATTGACTCATTTATAAAGAATTATACGACAAACCGTTACGGCAAGTTCTCTCCTGCAGCAGTCGAGGCATGGAAGGGCATTTTCGCCACCGCCTTCGAGAACAATGTGAACAATGGCGGTCACGAGTCCATCATCTCAGGACGTCCGACCTTCGTGGAGAACCCTAAGGGCTGCACGAATACCAACAAATGTTATGAGCGGACAGACCTCGTAAAGGCCTGGAAGTCACTGTATTCCTGCATTGATGAACTATCAGGGAGCGACGGCTACAGGTACGACATCGTAGATATCACCCGTCAGGTGCTCGCCGACTATGCTTCGGTGATTCAGCAGAAGTTCGCCGCAGACTATAAGAATGGTGACATGGAGGCGTTCAAGGCCAATGCAGAGGCTTTCGATGCCCTGATTTCGGATATGGACACGCTGCTGGCCACAAGAAAGGAATTCCTGCTCGGCGTATGGCTCGAAAGTGCCAAGGCCATGGGTACAAATGCCGAAGAATCAGCGCTCTACGAGAAGAATGCACGAAATCTCCTGGGCACTTGGGGCAACAAGGACTGCAAGCTTTTCGACTATGCCTGCAAGCAGTGGTCCGGTATGATGGACGGCTATTACAGACAGAGATGGGGTATGTTCTTCGAGGATGTCCTCGCAAATTGGGGGCACTTCGACCAGAACGAGTTTGCCCAGAAATGCAAGGACTACGAATGGAACTGGATTTCCGACACGACATGCTTCCCTACCGAGAAGAGCGGGGACGAAATCGAGGTCGTGAAAAAACTCTGGAACAAGTACAATGCAGATTTGAGGCATGAATAATCTACAGCCAAACGGACGTCTCGCGTCTCTGGATGCGCTCAGGGGCTTCGACATGCTTTTCATAGCAGGTCTCGCCTACCTCATCAGAGCCATCTGCTGTCTGTTCCCTGGCGGGGAATCCTGCTGGCTGGAAGCACAGATGCACCATGTGGCATGGGACGGTCTGACACATCACGATACCATATTCCCGCTATTCATATTTATAGCGGGAGTATCGTTTCCGTTTTCCTACGCAAAGCAGGTAAGCGTCGGCAGGACCAAGGGCCAGATCTACCTGAAGGTGTTCTGGAGAGCAGCCATGCTGGTATTTCTCGGCATGATATGCAACGGACTGCTGAAATTCCAGAGCGGACCGCACAGGTTTTTCAGTGTACTGGAGCGAATCGGCGTGGCAGGGATGCTGGCTTCCATTCTGTATATGAATTTCAAGCCATGCTGGCGAATAGTCATCGCTGCATTGATCCTGGCAGTCTATGTGGCCGTCAGCTTCATTGTGGCTCCTGATGCGCCGGCAGGAACATCGCCGCATTGTGTCGAGGGCAGCATCGCCGCGTATATCGACCGGACCTTGTTCGCGGGCCGTATATACAAGGAAGGCGTCTATGAGCCTGAAGGGCTGCTGAGTACGTTCCCGGCTGTAGTTACGGCAATGCTGGGAAACTTCACCGGCGAATATCTGCGGCTCAGCAAGCACAGCGGAAACAAGAAATGCCTGTATATGCTCGCCGCTGCCGCTGTCATGACTGTCATCGGACTGGTCTGGTCACATTGGCTTCCACTGAACAAGAAGCTGTGGAGCAGTTCCTTCACGCTTGTCGTAGGTGGTTACTCTGTAGCGATGCTTGCGCTTTTCTATTGGATAATCGATGTCAAGGGCTATCAGAAATGGGCTTTTCCGCTGAAGGTGGTGGGCATGAATTCCATCGCCATCTTCCTGCTGCCCAAGTTCATTGACCTGAAATATACTGTCAATTTCTTCTGCGGCGGACTGTGCAATCTCGTGGGAGAGGGCTGGGACAAGGTGCTGTTCTGGTCGGCTTATCTGCTGCTGAATTATCTGATTCTGCACTTGATGTACAAAAAGGACATATTTATCAAGGTATGAAAAAAATAGTCATCGCATGTGATTCCTATAAAGGATGCCTGTCATCCTCTGAGGTTGCCCGGGCTGCTGCTGAGGGCGTGGCCGAGGTGTATCCCGACTGTGAAATCGTCCGTCTGGCTGTAGCTGACGGAGGGGAAGGCACTGTGGATGCGCTCGTGGACACATTAGGAGGCCACCTGGAATGGGCTGAAGTCTCTGACCCTCTGGGCAGGCCTGTCAAGGCAGTTTATGGGGTGGCAGGAGATCTTGCCATCATTGAATCAGCTGCTGCCTGCGGACTTATGCTTCTGACCAAAGAGGAGCGCAATCCACTGATTACCACCACCAAAGGACTGGGCGAGCTGATATTGGCCGCCATCGACAAAGGCTGCAGACGCTTCCTCATCGGGCTCGGCGGCAGCGCGACCAATGACGGCGGAATGGGAATGATAAGCGCAGACGGGTTTCTGGAAAGGGCCCGCGGTCTGTCGTTTACGGTAGCCTGCGACGTGGATACTCCATATATAGGAAAAAATGGGGCAAGCCGCGTTTTCGGTCCGCAGAAAGGGGCTTCGGAAGAGGATGTGGAAGTGCTGGAGGAAAGACTGCGCGGATATGCATTGAAAATACTGGCTGACACCGGCATTGACGTAAGCGATATGGCCGGTGCGGGTGCCGCAGGCGGTCTTGGTGGGGCTTTCCGTGCGTATTTGGGGGCGGAACTGAGGCGTGGTGTGGACATGATTCTGGACCAGATCAATTTCGATGAAGTCATTGAAGGGGCAGATCTTGTCATCACCGGAGAAGGCTGCTCGGATTACCAGACATTGAAGGGAAAAACCGCTGCCGGCGTTCTCGAGAGAGCAAGACGGATGGGGATTTCTGTCGCGCTCGTGAGTGGCGCCATCAGAGACGAGCAGATGCTCCTGAAAGGCGGTTTCCATATCATCGAGGCCGTAAGTCCACAAGGGATGAGCCTGGCTGAGGCAATGCGTCCGGAAACTGCCAAACACAATATTTACGAAACTGTCAAACGTTTACTGCTCAATGAATAGCGCAATTGCAGTTGCAATCGGTCTTACGCTTGCAATTATTCTGATACTCAAGAAATGTCACCCTGTCTATGCTCTGATTCTCGGTGCTGTCGTCAGCGGATTGCTTTCGGGCTGGGGTTTCGACCTGACAATCAAGGAAATGTTTTCCGGCGTGCGGGACATCTGCCCTGCCATTGTCAGGATTCTTGCTGCCGGCGTGCTGACCGGTGTGCTTGTCAAGACCGGCGCGGCTGACAAGATAGCTCTGACCATCGTGGAGAAGGCAGGACGGCGCAATGTCTTCCTTGCATTGGCCCTGTCCGTATTTATCCTCACCGGCGTGGGCGTATTTATCGACGTGGCTGTCATCACTGTGGCTCCAATCGCCATAATGATCGGCAAGAAGATGGGCTTGTCCAAGGGAAAAGTGCTTCTGGCACTGATCGGTGGCGGGAAATGTGGAAATATCGTCTCCCCTAACCCGAACACCATCATTGCCGCGGAAAACTATGACGCGCCGCTGTCGTCAGTTATGGCTGCGGGCATTGTCCCGGCACTGGTCGGAATGGCTGCGCTGATTTTCATCATATTGCCGATGCTGCCTGACAAAGGTTTTTCGGATATGAAGGATGCGGAGGGAACTGACTGTTCCAAGACTGATTTGCCGTCATTTATGGCAAGTATCACTGGCCCGCTTGTGGCTGTGCTGCTGATGGTCCTGAGACCGGTTTTCGGCATCTCCATTGACCCGGCCATTGCTCTGCCGGCAGGCGGTCTTGCCGGGGTTCTGGCGACGCGCAAGTGGAAAAGCACGCTGGAGAGCATGAGTTACGGGCTAGAGAAGATGTCCCCGATTGCGGTGCTCCTGGTGGGTACGGGTACGATTGCGGGTGTCATCAAGGCGTCTGCGGTAAAAGACCTGCTGATTAGCCTGATTGCAGGATGGGACGGCGGTGCGGCACTGATTGCGCCGGTTTCGTCGATCCTGATGAGTGCGGCTTCGGCCAGCACGACTGCCGGTGCCACGATTGCATCTGCTTCGTTCGCGCAGACTGTTCTCGCTGCCGGGGTCAATGCTGTCTGGGCGGCGGCCATGACCAATGCGGGTGCCACAGTCCTGGACCACCTTCCGCACGGCTCGTTCTTCCATGCCACAGGCGGTTCTATCGGAATGGACCTCAAGGAAAGGCTCCGGCTGATTCCTTACGAGTCGCTTATCGGACTGGTGCTGGTGAGCATGACGGCCGTCATGATGCTGATAATGGTTTAACAAAGTGCTGGAATGATTATGAAAAGAATTTGTCATATGTTGCTCGCTGCAGCATTGTTGGCAGCTGGCTGCACAAAAGAAGATAACGGAGGCCCGATAGACGAGCTGGTAATCGGTATCAGCAGTTCCGAAAGCAAGGTTACCCTCGGAAGCGAAAACACAGGACAGTTCAGTCTCCTGTGGTCCGAAGGTGACGAAGTCGCTGTAACAGGCGATGCAGGCCAATCCGTTTTCCGTCTGAAGTCCGGTGCCGGCTCGACAAGAGGAACATTTGAATACAAAAGCGGCGCACGTGGCCACAATGTAATCAAAGATGTCATCTTCCCTGCCACCAATGCCGGAAACGTTCCTGCCACACAGAATTACACGACAGGTACTTTCGACCCGTCTGCCATGACTCTCACATATCACAATCCGTCCGGCACCAGAGAGCATTCGGTAATGCTCGAATGCAAGTCGAGCGTTCTGTGTTTCCAGATGAAAGGCATCGACAAGCTGAGCAGCATAGCAGTCTCTTTCAAGAACGGCAAGACCTACACCCTCAAGACGCTGAATGCGCCCGTCCTCGACAAATCCAAGGCCGCGCCATTCTACATTGTCGTACCTTCGCAAAAGTCTGACCGAGTGGATGTTACATTCACATCAGCGTCAGGGTCAATGAACAGAAGCCTCCTGTCCAAGGAATTCATGTCTGGACATGTCCACCGCTTCGCCCAGCTCGAATTCAAGGCTGACAAGAAGTACAGAATCATGTCCTATAATATCGGCCAATGCTCTCAAGGCGGAAATTCCAGCACCAAGTTGATCGCCGATGTCACCAGGGAACTCAAGGCAGATGTCGCGGTAATGAATGAGGTCAGAAATATACCCAATGACGCGGGCTCCATTGCCAAGGACTTAGGCTGGGAAAAGTATTATGAAAGCGCAAGGCTCGGTATGGGCAACATGATTACCTATAACCCGAAGATTCTGAAGCTTATAGGCAGTCCGACCTTCCTCAAACTGAATAAACTGGAATCTTCAGCTGTCAAATATAATGAGGACAGAGTTTGCCTGTTCATGGAATTTGAGGACTTTATCCTATTAGGCTCCCACCTTCAGAAAGACGCTTTCACGGTTCACGCCAAGAAGATTACCGACAAGGTCAAGGCTGAGTACGCGAAGAAAGGCAAACCGGTGATTTTCTGCGGGGACATGAACACCAGACCATACGCAGTAGAGTTGAAGGACTTCACATCCGAATGGCGAGTGCTGTCCAGAACGGACCAGTCCACATTCTACAATCCGGACCAGCCGGACAACCTGATCTGCATCGACTACATCTTCCTCTGGAGAGGCGGATCTGATGTATGGGTAACAGAGGCAAAGGTATGCAAGCAGGTGTCATGCTGCACCATCACTGATGCTTCCGACCACTTCCCCATCTACGTAGATGTCACCGTAGGCAACAGCAGCCTCCCGCTTTTAGAGGAAAAGGTGTCGCTCGGCTCGTATAATGTTGTAGCAGAGAACTATCAATGATAAACATTTGTCTATTCTTACCATAAATCACCTGAAGTATAGGTAATATTACGTATTTGATATAATTCATCTTTTGTATATCTTTGGCAAAATGACTTAATGAATTATTATTCAATTTCAAACGATAACACTATGGGACGATTTTTATCCACCCTACTTATTCTCTCTTTGTCAGTTCCACTGCTCGTGAATTGCAAGAAAGATGTGCCATCTGTCGAAAGCTTCAGCATTGAGCCGTCCACGCTTTATGTCAATGACGAAGGAACTCAGCAACTTGATGTGGTAGTGCTTCCTGAAACAGCAAAAAAAGGAAAGTTCTTTTCTTCACTCGTCTGGAAATCTGATGACGAGAACATAGCGAGTGTCGATGAGAATGGTCTTGTGACCGGCAATATGAGGGGCAATACCAGAATTACTGCATCTACACCTGACGGCTCATTGATGGCGAGTTGTGATGTTGTGGTGCAACTTGTTCTTACAGATGAAAAAGATATCACTAAATACTTTGAGAAAAATTTTGCCTTGGCGTTGAACTTTGAAAACAAGATCAAGGATGCAAGCAAAATCACTTATGGTGAAGTAACGGAAATCAAAGGATTCGACGTGCCGAATGTATATCACGAAAAAATCATCTCTGCTTCAGGACTGGAATTTTTAGAAAATATAGAAACCTTGGACCTTAGCGGTTGTGTAAATATGGAGTCGGTGAAGTTTGGCACACACGGGAAATTGAAAAAGTTAGTTGCTAAAGGCTGCCAGCTGACATCCATCGATTTACGAGGCTGCCCTGCTTTGGAAAACATTGATTTGTCCAGCAACAAATTGAAGTCTTTTGATGCAAGCGGTTTCCCGAAGTTGTATTACCTGGCGATAAATGACAATGAGCTTGAGGACATCAACCTTAATGGTTGTGTATTGTTGAAATATTTATTTATACGCGACAATAAGTTGAAAAGTATTGATATCACTTCAATTAACCCATTGAACGACTATAATTTCAATTATCTGTATAATCCTGGCGAGAACGGGGAGTTCAAGATAATCAATAAAACAGAAACTTCGCGTCTGGTAAGTTGGACAATGGTTGCCGGCGACGAGAAAAGCCGTGTATGGGCGTACAATTATTCTGACAATGCTCCTAAAATCAAGACTCAGACAGATAAAGTCTCTACAACAAATGATGTTCCGGTGACTCTATCTGTGGAGTTGGAGTCACAGTCGACAAATGTTGAGTATTATTGGTGGCACTGCCGAGAGGCAAAGAATACGGATACAGGTCAGCTTGTGTATCAGATATACAGTAAGATTGAGGACAAGTTCGACACTGATGGTGGAGGGAACAAGTCGATTATCAGTGGCTCAAAAACCGGATCGATTACATTTACAATAGCCGGGCTTCACTATAAGAAGGGGGATGAGCTGTATATGTTAGTTGTCTATGACAAGGATGCTGCGACCATTACATATAGTAAACCTATGACTATAACATATAAGTAGATTATTGGGGCCGGGAAAAACCCTTCTGACGTGCATAAAAACGGCTGATTTACTCACGATAACACAGTTTTCGGACATGAAAAAAATCGTAAATTTGATTAAAGAAACAAGATTGACAACTGGAATATATCTGAAAATAAGGTAAAGATACTTTTCGTATGCCTGGGGAATATATGCAGAAGCCCGATGGCGGAGATGATAATGAAGAAAATGGTGAAGGATGCGCGGCGTGAGGAGGAATTCGAGATAAGTTCGGCGTCTACTTCGGATGAAGTCATAGGGTATGACATCTATCCGCCGGCGAAGGAATGCCTCAGAAAACATGACATTCCGTTTCAAAAAAGGGGTGCACGACAGGTGACTGATGAGGACTATTCATATTATGACCACATCTTCGTCATGGACTGGGCCAATCTGAGGGATATGAAACAAAGATTCGGTGTTGAGTCTGGAGAATTGATAGTAAGTCCAAAAGTGCGAGACTTTCCACTGAGGGACAAGAATGGGATGCCATCAATGAAGAAAACAATAAGATGGCAGTGAGCAAGGCATAGAGGTAGGGCGAGTCGAAGGTCGCGAGGAGGAAAAGCAATCAATTGCGATTAACTTTCTTCAGTTGGGAACGCCTTG
>UMGH01033948.1_pt1 | contig 30592 bp, 25 predicted proteins | sample 1965231 | NCBI WGS metagenome assembly UMGH01 (sample SAMEA4836068, study PRJEB28245) | human gut metagenome | biome: gut microbiome; material: fecal sample | place: Denmark | collected 2008 | reverse complement strand
TGTTTGAGACCAGCGCGTCTACCTATTCCGCCATCTGGGCGTGGCGCGTTATGTGGGTGCAAAAGTACGCTTATTTCTTGAAATGACCAAGTGGTTTTTGTTATTTCTTGATTTTACGATAATTTAATGTGGCTTTTGGTTGCCGTTTCATTAGAGTTTTCTATTTTTATTGTGCGTTTCGCGGAGAAGAATTACAGTTTTCAACGCGAATTCAATGGTATGTGTAATGAAATAAAAACATGACGATATGAGCAAGAATTTTTGTGTAATACTCGCGGGTGGGGCAGGACGCCGTTTGTGGCCGGCAAGTTGTGAAAAGATGCCCAAGCAGTTTTTGGATATTTTCGGCACGGGAGAAACGCTTTTGCAATCTACTTACAGAAGATTCGTGAAATTTCTTGACCCTGACAATATATACGTGTCCACGAACGTCAAGTATATAGATATCGTGGAGAGGCAGTTGCCGGAACTTCCGCGCAGACATATTCTTGCAGAACCGGTAAGACTTGGCACGGCTCCTGCCGTGGCTTGGGCAAGTAGCCATATTGCCTATAAAGAACCGGACGCGCGAATTGTTTTCAGTCCTGCAGACCAATATATAACCCGTGAAGACGAGTTCGAAAAGAATATTCGCCATGCACTTGATTTCGTTGCTGACCATGAGGTGGTAGTAGTGATGGGTGTGCGTCCAACAATGCCTGCAACAGAATACGGTTACATTCAAATGGGAGAACAACCCGATGAAAAAGGACTTGCGCCGGTAAAATCATTCACCGAAAAACCTGATGATTCTTTCGCAAAGATGTTCATGGAGAGCGGAGAATTTCTTTGGAACACCGGTCTTTATGTTTGGAATGCCCATACCGTTCATGCTTACGTGGCGGAACTTATCCCCAACATACTTCCTCATCTCAAGGAATTCGTGAATCTTTCGCGTGAGGAAGAACAGGCTTTTGTGGAGAAATATTATCCGTCGAATCTATACCTGTCCATAGAACAGGTAATTCTTGAGCGCACTTCAAATGTATATGTAGAAAATTGTTCGTTTGGGTGGGCAGATCTCGGAACATGGGAAAGCCTTCACCGCGTAACAACCAAAGATGAGGCGGGAAACGCCGAACTTGCCACGCGAACCATTATGCACAATTGCAAGAACAATGTAGTTAAACTATCGGGCGGGCGTGTTGCCGTGATTGAAGGGCTTGAAAATTTTGTTGTGGCGGAAAGTGGCAATGTTCTTGTGGTTTGCAAGCGCGGCGATTCCAATCGCGTTAAGCTTCTTGCCAATGAAGCGCAGATGAAACTGGGAGAAGAATTCGGCTAAGGCAGAAAAATTGCAAATTTTCTCCTTTCAAATTTGCGCGTTTCGAATAAAAACCGTAATTTTGCACCGCTTAATGGGAATCAAATCCCGAAAAGCCCGGACTTGTAGCTCAGTTGGTTAGAGCAACAGACTCATAATCTGGAGGTCATAGGTTCAAGCCCTATCTGGTCCACACTGATAATCAGCAACTTAGAAGAAATTCAAGTTGCTGATTTTTCTTTTCGGGAAAACAATGGGAAAACACAGTGATTTTGAAAACTCCATGATTTTTGATAAACTTGACATCATATCAGCCTAAGTAAGACATGTAAATAAGGTTCCTCAGAGTATCAGAATTGTGATGGGAAAACATATTTTCATTTGTATGGAACTAATGAAATCGGATGCTCTTCGAATAAAAACATAGCTATCCATAACTGTTTTGGAACAAATTGAACGTGGGCTATTATGGCAATTAGTGCCATAGCGAGGATTTCTTTATCTCAGACTATCTCTGATTACACAAAACAGTCTGAAATAGAGGAACAATTAACGACTTAACTTTTCAGAATAATTACTTTTTCCCTAGTAATTTGCCAATCATACCAGGTTTCTTAATATACCCTGATAGTTTGGTTGCTAATGCTGTAATGCGACTTTTGATTTCGTCATTAACAGCCTCACTATCTTTGATACCGTCAAGTTCTCCAATCAAAAGCTTGAGCATACTTTGGTCTTCAGTCACAAGATTGTCCAACACATTTACAACCATATTCAGGTCTGATTCCTGATTGATTTTTGTCTTCATCAGCCGTACAACTTCTTTCTTTTGACTGGCATTTCCTTGTTTCAAAACCAATATCAAAAAATCCTCGTTGTCTTTGTACACATTGGATGTGTTTCTGTTGAAAGTTGATACGGCATATTTAGCAATAGTAACTGGCAGCGCGTTAATAGTTTCACCTTTGGTGACGCCACATATACAGTTACAATACTTAAAATTTGGCTATCTTTCACCAGTCTTATAAGTAGATTTTCTGCATTCTTTATTGAGGCGTTATCTATCAGACTATGAATCTTGGATTCAACCTCTGGAGCAGTTACGGCAAAACTACCATCACTCTTGCGTGTCAGAAGTATTTCAATTATAGAAATGTCTGCGTCATCATTATAGTCATCTGCCTGAATGAGAATACCTGATAGCGTATCAAGCGGAATCCCTATTGAATAAATCTTTAATGCATTTTCGATAATTGAATACTTGCACTTGCCAAATAACTTATTGACTGCGGAGCTAATATCTACTTTGCCACCAGATGTGCGTACTATTCCAAAGCACAAATCTGTAAGCGTTTTAGCTTGTTCCTCATCAATCTCTTCAAGAATAGAATGCTGGGTATCGAACTGAGTTTGAGAAGGCCGTGAAGGGTTTGGTATCCCTCGTTTCCCGATCAAAAGGTCATAGAGTTGCTTTGATTCAACTGTAAGCCTCGAAGTTTCAATGGCTTCAAAAATTGGCAAAAGGTGATGAACAAAGTCAAGATATTGTTCCTTCGTCTTACCCCTTGTATTGCCAAATAGTTCGATGAATTTTGAAAATAATGAAGTGAATGTTTCTCCTGAGAGTTGTTTGTTTGCCTTAATGCACCAGATAAGGTCTTCTATGCGGTCATCATCATCACAGGATGACAAGTTCTCTATCTGCTTGCCCACAAAGGAATCTCCAAAGAGGTAATGAATGTGGTTATCGGCATAAGTAAACCCCTTATCAATTATATGGTTAACATAATAGTTAGCCACCATATCAGTAATATCCTCACAATCCTGCTCTGATGTATAGTGAGTTAAATAACTCTGAAGATGCTTTTCGAAGTCAGTGCTCTCGTGGCTCTTTTCATTATTAAGATATTCAATGACTGCACTTCTAAGTGAAGTCATGCCTAAAGCATTCATTTGACTTCCCATATAGTTCAATGCATCCTGGTCTTTGATGATTGGTATGGCTGCTGAGTAATGAGTAGCCAAATCTGTCTCGATTGTAATAAAACGTGACTCGTCAAACACTGATGCTTTAAACAACTGACTCAGAAAATCTATCCACATTGTTGTTTGAGTCGCTGCGCCATACTTAACTTCTGTATTTAGCTTCTCAAGAGCGTAATCAACCACATTGTCTTTCTGTTTTTCATTATTCTTCGTAAAATCAATTACCTTAGTCACGTCGTAGGTTGTTACTGCTCTTTGAATATCTGCTGGCAAATCGCTGAATATAGATGACGTATTTGTAAAGATTCGTTGCAAGATCTCTATCGATGTCTGCTTCAGAATCACATCTGCAACTCTCATAAATGCCATGAGGGATTCCTTTGTCTTATCATCAAAACCCTTTAACATATCCCCGCTAAACTGCCGCACAAAGTCAAGATTCTTGGTTGTTTCTTTATAGAAAGAAGGATACTCTTCACGTAATATCAAATAATATCAAAGCAACACAAATAGCAGTTTCATGCTTTTCTGCAAAAGCCTCTTCATAAAGTGCCATATCGCCACTTAGGTTATTCAGTAACTGGATTATTCTACGAGGGTTATCAGCAAATTCCTTCGCAACCATAGACAGCGTATCATTATTGAATCCCAGATTGTTTTCCTTATCAATTTCATGAGCAAAATGCAATAATTCAGTCTCTTGGTGTGGCTTGATACGGAGTGTCACATTAAAGAACTTACGCAGGAATTCTTCTTTTTCTTTGTTGATATCAATATCGTCCGCTTTATTCCATTTACGAAAGAGATGTTTTTTTAAGGCTTCGTCATCTACTGGTACGATAAACACAAGATTGTATTTCTCATTGCTAAGAAATGTCTTGACGTCCGTGAGCATTTGATAAGCCAAGTCACTTGGACAACGGTCGATATTGTCAATAACAACAATCAATCTTTCAAGTCCTACAACAGACACTTCACCGACTTCAACATAATCTTTAATAGCGCTCCACGTCTTCTTAAACCAATTTTTCTGTTTCAGGCACTTGCTCATCATCTCTTTAAAACAAGCCTCGAATTGCTCTGGCGCGAACAATGCAGGTTTGCTGATAGAGACTCTTAATTCATAGAAGCAACCGTTAAGCAAAGTAACCACTAATGACAAAAGCGTACCAAGAGTAGTTATACCAACCTTCCATTCTAATTGAAGAGGTGTCAGCCAGAGTAGAGCAAAAACAACAGCAACTACAATGATTCCTATCGAAAGGCCTTTTGCTGACAACACGGTTCGCGGTTCTTGATCAACCAATTCAGACTGATAGAACCTTGACATCTCTTTAGTCTGCCGCATCTTTAGATCTTGCTGGACCTTTAAGAGAAACATCCTGCGAAAAGAGTCATTGGCATACTTCCAAGCATCGTATGTAATAAACTTAACATCGCGTTGCTTTTTTTCAATCTCATTCTGAGCCGTTCGGATAATAGATGACTTTCCTGTCCCCCATCCTCCGAACACACCAATGGTGAACACCTTATCCTTGGGAGCGTTCTCAATCACTTTCACAAGATTCTCAGCGTATACACTGGTTTTCAGCAAATCAGTGGTTGAACTGAGAACTCTTTCATCATCTTGGATAAATGGTTTCATCATATCTTTTCTATTATTTCTGTTTCCCAATCAATTTTACTTTCGCTTTTTTTGCCAATAATTCTTTCTCTATTGCAGGCAACGAAGCCACAAACTTATCAAACCGTACTTTACCCATGCGTTCATACAGGGCTTTTCCCAACTGATACACCTTGGTCTGCAATAACTCCGGCATATAACCGCCGGGGTTGGTATCGGCATGGCTGGCGTTCTCAATGGCTTTCAACATTAAGGGCAAGTATTTGATGTAATAATATCCACCCTTCTCTATGCCGTCAAGTGACTGTTTGGCATCCTGTGCCGTAGTAATGTTCAATCCTTTGAGGTCAGCAAGCTTATGATATAGAAGCCAAATCTCAATGCTCGGATTACTAATGACCAGATGCCTGTTGTCTTTCTGATTGCAGAATGAATGAAGTTCCTCGATCTGATCCTGTGGCCACTTGTCCTTGTCAATTACGCACCATAGGGAGTCACCATATTCTGCATTCAGCTGGTTCTCACTGATATAATCTGCTACGCGAGCCAGTACTTTCGATGGAGCAGAGCCCTCACCATCCTCAATAATATCCACCTTGATGCGGTCTGTACCATCGAATAGGCGAAAGTAGTCCGGTTCCCGCTCCGTACCCTCGCAAGCAATGGCAAAGAGCGAGTAGTCGCGTACTTTCTCCTGCGGCACTTCCCGTGTATAGCCTCTAACCTTGAATCCCATAAGCTACTCCCAATCCAATTCGTTTAACTTTGCCAAAAAAGGGATTGCTCCGAAACGTCCGTTCAAGTATCCTTTCTCAAGATTCAAATCTGTGCGGGGCTTGAACTCATCAAGCGTATAAAGATGAGTATTCTGCGTTTCGCGGTCTTTCTCTGCAAACCAGATTTCATCATTGCGGAAAATCTCACCATTAAGCAACCCTGCATCGTGGGTGGTAAAAACAAGTTGGCCTTTCATCTTTTTGTCGGTCACGACGCGCTTCACCAATGCTCTGACTAACGAAGGATGCAGACTGCGGTCCAGTTCATCAATAATGTATGTGCTGGTCATGCCTTTAACCTCCTGCATTACGGGCAGGAAATCAAAGATGCGCTGTGTACCGTCAGACTCTTCTTTCAACTCGAAGTCATAACTGTTGGCACAGACCCTATGCACAGACTTAACACGACGGACATAGTATTTATCACCCTCGCGTCTGATGCTGATAGTGAAAGCACTAGCCTCTACCATAGCTTCCATACTATCGTCTTGGGCTTTTGAGAGTCTTCTCACTATCTTCTCCACACCTTGCACTAACTCCGGCCATTCCGAGATGCTCAATTTGAAAGCCTCCAAGTCTTCATCCTTTAGAATCAATTCATCAATACCCAGATCTAATGCGGCAATCAATTTTTCTGACTGCTGTTTGAAGGTTGGATTAGTGTATCGATTGTCGAAAATGGAAGTTGAGTGGGTCTCAGGATAAATAACATGTAGCTGAGACACAATCCACATATAGGCATCCTTCATCTGTGCTTCCTTGACAACATCGTACTTCGATAGCAGCAATTCGTTACTCTTCAGAATGTTTTCTTCCAGGAGAGAGACCAACATTTTATTCTTTGCATCCTCTTTCTTGGTGGGCAGCAGAGTAATCTTTGTCTTCCCTGTTACATTGTCCCTCTTACGTTCAAAGATACACTTGGGCGTTCTCTTTGTTGAGTACAGCCACTCTTCTACACAAATATTCCCTCTATAGCTCACGCCGTAGGAATACTGACCTTTTCCTGTCTTAAACTCGATTTCAAGAGTTACTGGTTCTTTCGCGCCCGCATATTTATTTGTGTCTCGCGAGGCGACAGGGGGCAAAGAGCCATGAATCACCATTGTCTGAAGTCGACCTATCGCCCTAACAAGACAGGATTTACCCGCACCATTTGCTCCGTAGACGACAGCAGTACGCAACACGGGAACGCCAGGAGCATCGTTATGCACATGCCAGTCTTTTCGACGTACGTTCTGCGAGGGCAGCATATTGAACTCCGTCTCTAGTCCGTAAGACCTAAAGTTCGTGATTATAAATCTAATAAGCATAACTCTATCTGTTAAATTCGATACAAAGTTACGTTTATTCCGTTATATAGCAATGGTATTTTTATATTTTTAACACAAAAATCACTTGTTTACAACGATAACTTCGTTTTACATAGGCATATTTTGATAAACTTGGCATCATATCAGCCTAAGTAAGACATGTAAATAAGGTTTCTCAGAGTATCAAAATCTCGGTGGGAAAACAGTTGGGAAAACAAAAATAAGACCACCTTTCCCTATCAAGCAGACATAATCACTTGTACATTGAGGTGTTTCCTAAAACGGATATACCTCTATTATAATCCTTCGTTAGATAGGATAAAGTTCGAGCCGTATGACTCACCTTTGAGTTTTGTGGCTCTTTTTGTATGCCTCTTTATCAAGAACGCTTGTTCGCCCCTATTTTTCAGCCTTTTACCTTATCCAATCCTTAAATTGTGTTTCAAAACCATACAAATTAAACTTACTCAGTTTTTGGCGTATAGCACTCATAATTCCTTCATGGATTAAACAGACTACCTTTGCCTTCGAATTCCAAATCACGGGAGTTCAAAGATGGTTCATGAACCAAGAAAGTATGTTTAATCGGAACGTTAGGAAGTACAACTGGCAGACCACAAAAAGAATTATGTTTTTATGACTCGTTTAGTACCAATAGAACAATTGCTGGAGAAGCCCATCTGCATGATGTCGGGACAAGAGTTTGTCCTGCTCCTCCAAAATGCTGAGAAGCAAACGGCAAAGGTACCTGCCGAGGTGGTGCCAGAGAAACATTATGAATATGGTATAGCAGGAATCGCCAAAATCTTCGGGTGTAGCATCCCTACCGCAAATCGCATCAAGAAGAGCGGTGTTATTGATGCAGCCATCACTCAGGTGAACCGAAAGATTACCGTTGATTCCGAACTGGCCCTGAGCCTTGCCAAGGAGGCTGGTACTACCATATCTATTAAGAAGTAATATGGAAAACGATTGGAAAAACAGCCTATCGTTTGACGACAAGGGTAATCTGACAAAGAGCATTAGCAACTACAGGGCCATCTTCACTCACGATGAGAATCTGAGCCAGATTCGCTTCGATACTTTCTGTCAGGACGGCATCTCCTTCTCTCCGTTGTTCCTCAATGTCAACGGCAACAAGGTGGATGAGGAGTCGGTAGGAAAGATTCAGGACTATCTGGAGCAGACCTACCAACTCCGCCTGACTCAGAACAAGGTATTTGAGTTGCTCAAGACAACAGCTTCAGAGCGCAGCTATAATCCCGTCCAGGAGTTTATACGCAAGGAGATGTGGGATGGTATGCCACGTATTGAGACTGCCATTATCGACTATCTTGGTGCAGAAGACACTCCTCTTGTCAGGGAACAGACCAAGCTGTGGTTTGTGGCTGCCGTAGCTCGTGCCTTCGAGCCTGGGTGCAAGTTCGACAATGTACTTACCTTGCCTGGGTCACAGGGAATAGGCAAGAGTACTTTCTTCAAGACCATTGGTGACCGATGGTTCAACGACTCATTCTCCTTCGCCAGCGGTGACAAGGAGAAGGTGGAGACCATCACCAACGGATGGATCATTGAGATAAGCGAACTCAACGGCATGAAAAGAGCCAATGATGCAGAGGCTGCAAAGGCATTTCTAAGTCGTAGGAGCGATTCCATGCGACCCGCCTACGGGCGTAAAGTAGTTGAGTTTCTGCGGCACAATGTCTTTGCTGCCACCACCAACGAGACCAATTTCCTACAGGGTGACAACGGAAACCGTCGTTGGTGGATAGTCACGGTGAATGGCAATGGGCATGTCTCTACATGGTTACAAAAATTGCAGTCTGAGGTGAACCAATTGTGGGCAGAGGCTTATACCTATTATGCTAAGGGTACCAACCTCTATCTCAGTCCCGAACTGGAAGCAGAGGCAAACGCCGTACAGCTGAACCATTCAAGCATCCACAATGACCCCATTCTTGATGACATTCGTCTCTATCTGGAGCGCATGGTGCCAAGAGCCTACACCTCTTGGAGCATCCCAATGCGTGCTGCCTATCAGAAAGGTGCATATACCGAATCTTCACCCGACGGCAAGCCAGAGGTGTTGCTCAACATGGTTTGTCCCCGACAGATCATAGAAGAATTGCCCAATGACTTGGTACGCCGAAATCCTGCCAAGTACACCGCGCAGTACATCAACCGACTAATGTCTCTGGTAGATGGGTGGGAACGGAGCGAGCAAGAGAAGGTCAAAGGCTTGCACCCTGCCTACTGCGACAAGACGGGACGAGCAAAGCATCCCTGGGTGAGGATAGGTTATGCTATGCAAAGTTTAATAGAAGGGAAAGAAGAAAGCATAGAGCCCGAACTTCCATTCTGACCTCATAGCATTCTACTGTCCCTTTGTCCCAAGAATTTTATCAACAAAGAAAAAAACAAGAAGTGTTTTCCCAACCGAGGGACAACTTGGGACAAGTCCCAAGCACTCCCCACCTTTGGATTGCCGCTCGCTCCAACTGTCTGTTGGCCGATTCTACAGATTATAATGTTGGCGGAAAGACAACAAACATTCCTCTTTTCAAAGCAATGTCAAATTTTAAAATCTGAAAAACAATGAATAACAATTCCATTTCACTACCTTTTACCAAGGTAAACCTTACTCTCACTTCCGAGGCGACAGACTTCCTCTCCGAGACAACAAACGGCACAAGCCACTTTGCCATTCTCGGACAACTGATAAAAGACACGTCCGTTACACCCAATTCCACCTCCAAGCACGGCAATCTTATCACGCTCGATGTGGGTCAGGTGGAGTGTTCCATCCATTCCTACTGCGCACGTTTTGGCATCGGGCGCAAAAAGTTCGAGGGCATCATGCGCAAGATGGAGCAACACGGCATCATCCGTATGCACCGCTCGCGTTTGGCTACTGTTGCCGACATGACCTGTATAACCTCATGGCTCTTGCCTGATGGCAGTACCATGACTAACGGCATTGATGATTATCCGGCAGACCATTCCAATGGACAGCCAGACAACCACGATGCCAGGCCCCATGACAGCAGTCATATCTATGATGGTAAAGCGGATGCTGCCTCCGACCGCAACGAGCACCGAGACGATGCCGTAGTCATGTCGTCGGACCTCTTCGCTGGTCAGCTGCAAAGTGAACCTCCGAGCCCAGATTGGTAGAACCCCAATGTGGCTAAGGAGCCTTCGCTCGCTGATTTGTGGCAGAAGGAGTTGAGCAAAAAGGATGTCGCTAAATACGACGCCCTTTCAGAATGAATGAGACGTTTTTTAAGGAAGCAAGTTTGTGTTTTTGGTCGCCAAAAACCACGTCAGCCACTATACGTCCACGTACAGTAGCTTCCTTTGATGCAACGGGCTTTGCCCTGCATGGTGTCAGGTATGCTGTTGCTACCTTGTACACCACCGAGCTAGACGATAAACTTGCTGTCCTTAAAACGTCTTCTTTCCCTGCCTTTATATATAGGTGTCATTAGATTGTAGAACAAAAATAAAACAGATTGTATATGGAAGAAAACTATAAAAAGAACGGAGGCATCGACACCCGCCGTGCCGGAGGGAGGCCGAAGCTTGCCAAATATGAACGTCGCAACCATCACCACAAAGTGAGCTACAACGACGAGGAAGAGAACATCATTCAGTATAAGGCGGAACAGGCTGGCAAGCCCGATGACGTTTATCTGCACGAGGCTGGGCTGGATGCGGTTGTTCAGGCTCACATGAGTGACGAGAACATAGAACAACTGAGAGACGTGTGTGGCATGGCAAACAACACCAACCAGATTGCACATCAAGCCAATGCTGGAGGGTTCTCCTCTGTATGTAACAAGGCTGAACAGCTTATCATCTCTTTGACTGAGCTTATCCGCAGAATCCTTCGCGGTGGCGACTTATCAGAGCCTACAAGTGCAACAGACGACTGTATCACCTATTAACTAAAGAAGCAACTATGATTTGTAAGATAAAACATGGGCAGAACTTCCAGGGGTGTCTTGATTACATCACTGGGAAATACGACAAGGACAAGAAAGCCAAGGTCATCATGCATAGTGAAGGTATTCCGCTTTTGGACAACAAGACTGCTGCCCAAATCTTTGAGGCATACGCTACAAAGGGGAGCAACAATATCCTCGAACCTGTGGGACACTATGCCTACTCTTTCCATAAAAGGATGGTAGCAGAGTGACTGACGAACTTATACGTAAGATTGTCCGTGAGCACATGGAACTGATGGGCATCAAGAACACCGAGTTCATCATGACACGTCACTATGACACCGACCATGACCATGCCCACATGATGTGCTCGATGGTGGATAGAGAAGGGCACGTTATCAGCACAGCCTATGAGAAGGAGCGCAATGCACGTATCTGTAAGTATCTCACCAAGAAGTACGGACTCTACATCTCCGAGGGAAAAATGAACGTCAACAGAAACAAGCTCCGTGGCAGGGAGAAACTGAAATACCAGTTCTACGACAAGGTTATGCGCTGCAAGGCTCAGTCAGCAGACTGGCAACAGTTCGACAAGGCACTTCGTGCCGAGGGATTGAAGCTGCGTTTCCACTACAACAATGTCAACGGCAAGTTGATGGGCGTTGTCTTCACAGATGGAAAATACACCTTCAGCGGAAGACAGCTCGACAACGAGTTGAAACTCTCTGCCCTCACAGAGAAGCTTGGAGACCTGAAGCAGATAACCCATGACAATGTGCGTGACTGGTATGAGGATTACCGACAGCAACTCCACTATATCAATGATTGGCAGGGCTGCAAAGCCATCGACCACGCATACCCTGACTTCGACAGGTTGTTCCATAATGGGAAACTACCATCTGGCGGTTATACGTCAACTGACGGCCTGTTGTCCCATCTGTCCTTGGAATACCAGTCCGATTTCCAAACGGAGCATGAAAACTCTAAGGACGGTAAGACCTCCTTTGTCGCTCTTGAATTGTTGTGCGACCTGTTGCTCATGCCATACGCCCAACCACTCTCCATCGGTGGTGGAGGTGGCGGCAACAACCGTGGCTGGCGCGACCTTGACGATGATGACAAGGAGAAGTACCGCTTTCGATTCAATTACTCACATTCTAATAAGCCCCAATTCAGACGTAAACGATAAGCTATGGCTACAAATAAACAAAAAACTCAGAAAGTGGCTGACAATGATGCAGCTGCACTTGGCTATCTTCGTAAAAGCGATCTGTCCCACAAGGCAGAGATTCAGATGCTCATCACCCTTGCAGAGGTGCATGGAATCAAGATGACCTACAATGAAAAAGACGGCGAAGTTACTGTTGAATGTGCCGAGACCATAAAGGAGCCCGCCCAGACGCAACAATCTTTCGCCCAGATGCAGAGAACGCCGAACCAACCGCCTGACCAACCAGGCATTGATTACGTCAAGTTGGCTAATGCCTTGAAGGAGCATGTAGAGAAGGCCCTGCAAAATGCAGTTGAAAGTTCGCCTGTCCATATTCAGGCTATCTTCGACAGTTCCGTGCATATGGAAAACAACCAGACTGCTATGACAATTGCTCATGAAGAATGGGTCAAGTGGATAAGGGATTTTGGCAAAGAAACCATTTCACGTCTTTCCAATGCGCCATCTCCAACCAGCACTCCACATGGTAAGGCAATAACATTTGGAAAAGATACCGTGTATAAAGTGCCTGAGGACGAACTTGATGTGGACCCAAGCCACCTGTCAGGAGAGACAGAAAAGCAACCCATGAAACACCATCGACTGTGCCAACTCTGGAGTCGCGTTTGGAGCGACATAGTGACCTCATGGTGGAAATGTTTCGCCTATACCATTGCCTTATGCTCTCTTGTACTAGCTGCTGCCTCATGGTACAGACAGTCCCAACTTGAAGCCGTAGTCAAGGAGTACTACATCATCAAGCCAGTCTTGAAGCAAGACCGCCATTACGCCCCATTCATTCACACGATGGATTCCGTCATCCTCAAAGATGGTATTGACGAAGTGTGTGAGAGGGTATATGGCGAGAAACGCTGAGCTACCTTATTCAAAAACCTGATTGGCAAATCACCAATCTGGTTTTTAATTCTTTAGGGATATGTTTCTTTCCTGCTCAGAATCTCCAAACATTAGTGAGCGAAACTCAATTGATTATTAGTCTATCATGTATAATCGCTCGCAAATTCGCTCGTAATTACTCACAAATTTCAAAATTTTACGAGCGACCATTGAGAATTGATGCTCTTTGCTATATTTGTCAGTTGCGACTGACGAATTACAATTGCATCATTGTTTATGCCTTTTCTTTGACCGCTATCAAATGAAATTTGTATGTTGCTTAATTTGCCAATTGCGATTGGCGAATTAAATTCTTCAAAAGTGGGCCACGATATTCTCCGTTGTGTTTTTCTCTTTATCGACCATTTTCTCTGCCAAGGATGGCTTTATCGACCACTTTCTTTCCGAATCATCGATTGCCGTGCCGTCATCGGAATCCACCAAAACTACAGAGTTGGCTATCAGAGAATCCGTCATAGACTTGTCGAAGTCTATCTGTTCCGCGATGCCCAGCTCTTTATGTTGCTGCAGCAGTCCCAGCAATCGGTTTTTATTTTCTTGCGTCATATATTATCAACCATTATATCTTTGTCCCTAGCAATTTGGGTATTGTCAACCGTTCTTCTTGCTCTTTATTTCTTCCACAAAATGTATTTCCCATCAACACATTGCATATCAGGTATCGTCTTGACGATTTCTTCTACTTCATCTTCTTTGATAACCGACCTCCAAGCCGTTCTGCTGATGGCTCTGGCTATATCTCTGATACTGGCCGGTGCCCTGAAATAGTCCATTGCACGGAGAACGGCTTGCCTTCTTACGGCATATAGTGGACTCTTCTTGATTTCAGATGTTTCTCGGTTCAGCCTCGTACGATTGTCCGTCTCGATGTCCTTCTTTGAAGTATCTGAGATCGAATTGCCATTATATGTATACCAAACACCTTTGAATTTTAATTTACATTCCTCAAAAACAGGACTATCAACAATATCCTCCACCTCTTCACTATAATCGGCGGAATTTATAATTAACTGGTATAGTTCAGTTTGAGGATATGCAACGATTTTCTTTGTCCCTTTTATCCAAACAGAACCATTGAAAGACATTCCCTTCAATGTGAAACATTCACGCTTTAGGTTCAGCCGATACAGTTTATTACGCAAATACTTCAATTTGCCGTCCGTTATAAACATAGGATTACCATCTTGGCCCAAAATAAAGGCTCTGTCAGATAAGTTCTTGATGACGAAATCATTTTCGTCAGTTAGGCTTTTGGCACCTTGTGTTGCCAGAGTAGGAACGTCATTCTCCTGCCCATAAGTATAATCTATGAGATCAAGCTTTGCAAGGCGTGATTTGATTGCGACCTCGGTACGGCCAATGAGAGACGCAATTGTGATGAAGTCCTTACCTTGTTGGTAATACAGTCTTATTAAGTTTTCTTCATCTTCGGTCCAAGTCTTACCCCTTCGGCTTTCCGTTGTATTATCTTGCTCTGGAGCAATCTCAGTTTTAGTCTCAATGCCCTTCTCACGCTCATCTAAATAGACATGCTCAACTTTCAAATCATCATAAGAAGTATCCGCATTTTCGGTAGGAGCTACTTCTGGCAGATTCTCTTCTTTGTCCTGAGAATTGTTACCGCGCAAGATTTCAATCGCTTCTCCTATCTTGTCAACAAGTTCTACAGAGCCATCTTCACTTAAAAGTGCCACTTTTACGTCTAAAAGGAAATTCTCATAGACGAACGCAAACGATGGTGCTATTTCACCCTGCTTTATAGGATTGTTGACAATTTTGTCGAACAAATCATATACAGTTGGGCACACTTCCTTGAACATCTCCCTCTCGTTACGGTGTTTCTTCAGAAATGTGAAATACACAATATTTAGTGCAAACTGAACATCCTCATTCAAACATTGGAATTGGCTTATGAGTTCATCATCTATTTTTGCCGACACCACACTCTTTTCGACTTCCTTCTTTGATAGAATCTTTTCATATTCAGAGAGAGCTGTAACTGAGTAGTCAATCACATTATCCTGACTTTCAGCCAACCTTTCAATCTGTTTGTTAGTAAGAGTCGTATAGGTTTCCAGCAAAGCTCTTTTTAGAGAAGAACGTCCAGACGGTAAAGTCATCAGAAAATACAAATCTTCATCGAGTTCCGCATATTTCACGGAATCGACAAGTTTTGCCTCTGAAGGCTTAATGTTAGTGTCGCGCATCAAGGAAAGAATATCTTCCTTCCCTCTGATGGGGACTATATGCCAGAAATTGTCATTCTGCAAATACCAAAATGGCAAATAGGCATCTGGATGGAACAATGGTTCGTTTGGCAAAACCATGTTCCACATTTTCAAAAATGCAGACTTTAAAGTCTCGTCATAACGAATTTCGTTGTCCATCAGGACATTCTTTTCATACAGTTCGATAACTGTAAGCATAAGAACAGCCTTATGGGGAGATTTTCTTCCCCATTTATTATTCGTTTTTAGATTTTTGACGGCTTCTATGTAGTCCATGTAATAATTGTGTTACAATTCTTCTGGTTCTTCGTCTTCTGTTGAAATTTTAGATTGCTTGTTAGTAAGTTGCAGGAAGATGTCGAGGAACGATCTGTGGGAGAAAAAGTAACTTGGATCCGCTTTCAGTTTCTCTTCCATCACTGAGAATCCGTAATTTGCATATTCTTCCATTGTTTCAATCAGATTAGTCACGACTGTGCTGACCTTTATGTCACCCTTATCTAAGGCAATCCAATCAATTTCTGTCTTTGCCACCAATGCGATGAAAATATAAGAACGAAGGCCAGAATAAGCATGTCTGAATTTCTTTGAATCAAGATTTCCCCATTTGTCAATGGGTTGGCCCAGAACTTTTAAGTCTTCACTTGACTCGGAAAGTTGCAACTTCCTATTAGAGTACAGGCCAATGAAGAACGCCATGATGTAGGGCTCATAGCCTGCGCCGAGAACTTTTCCTTTGGCACCAGTATTCTCAGAAGCGCCTATACCATAGTCTGAAATGACTCGTAATACGCTTTGCTCGTACTTCTTCTCGAATCGGGGATTCCTGCGTCCCCAAATATCTATTAGCTTCTCGTCTTTGCCAACGAGTTCTTCTATATTATTCAGTTCTGACATACCTACTTGATTTTTGAGATTACTGTTTGAATGGTACCAAGTTTCTTATCATCGAAAGGCTTTTTCTTCTCGATGCGGAATACACTTCCGTTCACTTCTTCTACTTTGGTTTGGTCAAGAACGACCTCACCATTCTTTTCCTTCAGGAAACTCTTTGTGACTATGATGACCTGTTTGTTCAATTTACTTATTACATTGAAAAACTCACTCTCTTTGGCATCTGTAAATGATGACGTTGGTGCATCAAACAACAACGGAAACTCTGTCTTGTCCTTCTCACTTGACAGCTTACCAATAGCGAAGAGTACGGACATCAGGTAGGTAGTGCGGAGTGCTGTGTTGGGTGTGAAGATTCTCGTGTTGTCGTTATTCATCAGCACGGCCTCGCCCTGTCCGTTGGCTTTCTCGATAATCCGAATCGTACCCTTGAAGTCATTGGAGTTAAGCTTCTCTAAGAACTCGTTTGACTCATCCTCGATGGCATGGAGTAACCTTTTTTTATTGGTTTCCTTAGCAGACTTAAAAGCTTCTGATATTTGGCGAATAATCTGTGCTGTTTTGGCATAGATAGCAGCAGAAGTACCCTCTGCTAATTTACTGAGAGCATCCTGAGCCTCGTCTAAAGCTGCACGGTGCTGCGCCCTCTGCCTCTTCAAGAAGTCAATCCGATTTTCGGCTTTGTTCTTTTGCTCAACCCAGTTAGAGATATTTTCATAATTGGCAAGCAACTGTTCTTCAGTACGGCCGTCTGTCTGGGCAAGTATTCGTTTTTTTTGCTCAAATTCCACATTCAGGTTCGCGTCAATCTTCTTAACCTCATCATGCATTCGGTTGTTGAAGGCAATTGCTTCTTGAATCTTATGCCGGAGGCGGGTAATCTCTGAAAGATTGTCATTGAGTGTTGTGTCACGCTTCTGGAGTTCAACAATATAATTGTTCATATAGAATGGTGCTATCTCCTCGTCTTCTGGAACCTTTAAGGATTCCATGTATTCTTCAAGGCGATGAAGCATAAACTCCCATGCTTCAGAATGCTTCTTGGCAGGGCGACCACAGATTTTACATACTTCCTCATCCAACATTTCCTGCATGACCTTCTGACCGGGAATATGGACTGGTAGTGGAACAAAGTCCGTCTGCATCTTCTTAATTGCTTTTTCTTGCCCTGCCGTAAAGAGATAATTCTGCTCCAACTTCCTTCGCTTCTTATCTACCTCACTGACTTTACTGGAATACTCTTCTGCAATATCGGCAAACCCCATTAGGATCCACATATCATCTAGGAGGTTGATAGTATAGTTCTCGTCAATACGTCCCTGCATCTGAGAACGTTTCTGTGATAGAGTCTCTATCCTGCGATTAACAGCAATAAGCAGTTTTGATGCCTCTTTACTTTGTTCAATGCTCTTCAAAAGACTGTCAAAGTTCACAGCTTCATTTTCCTTATTCTTTATCTCTCGTTCAATATCGGAAAGAGTACCTGTTTCAAATTCAATGGTTCTGTTAAGCTGCTTTATCCTGTCAGTATTCTTCTTATCTAGTTTTTGGGCATTGTCACGAGCTTGGTCGGCTTTCTTTGTAGCATACTCCATGAAAGCAAAGTAAGCTTCGAAATCTTTCACGTCACTAAAGGTTTCGACGAGCATCTTCAATGCATTGGAGTTTTGGAACACGTCAAGGTCACTCTCTCCTTTGAACATTGTGTATTTCCGAATCTCAGAAGGAAGGTCATAGTCGAAGCGTATACCGTCTTTTACGACACGCTCCACTCCGACATTTTCAATGAGAGAGAAAGAATAATTGGAAGTGCTAACTTCCCCGTCAAACGATTTGGTGAAGTGAAACATCTTCTCAAGAATTTTTATCTTACCCTTGTGCTCATATGTCATGGCAACCCTCACGTCATCAGACTCATTGGCAAAAAGTTCCTCTATGCGCTTTTTGGAAATGAACTTGGTATCCATTTTGTTAGTACCATCAGTGCGGAATAGCCATTCAAGGGCCTCGTAGAACGTGGTCTTACCATCACCATTAGATCCGATGATAAGATTGAGCCCGTTTGTCAGTTCGAAAGCATTCTGTTTATAATAGCTTCGAAAATTCTCTATTTCAATCTTTTGTATAATCATAGGATATAGTTCTCGTTGATGTAGTTAAACACAGTCATGTATACTTTCTTCTGATCGCTCTCGTCAGTCGAGCCATCTAGGTATTTGATGATTCTGGCGACAGCAGCCACAATGACATTTTCCGAGTTTAGAGCTTGGTACAAGTCCTCATACTCTGACTTGTCATAATCATAAAGTTCTTGTAACTTAGGGTCATCAAGAACCATGTGCAACATTCTTTCCTTATTACTCATAAATGATTGTTGTTATAAAGATTCAAACCGTAATGATTCATCACATCTCTCAGCTCCATCTCCGAGAACGATGGGTTCTCTGAAAGAAGTGCGAAATTATTTACTCGCATCAGCTCGCCACGAAGAAGAGACTGCTCCATCCTGAAACTGGTGCTATTCGGGTTAAGTTCAGGCACGACTACAAGGTCATGCAGTTCTGCCATCTTCTTGTCTGGATGTGTTCTCAAAACACGGCCACGGCGTTGAATGAATTGGCGGGGATTACCTGTACTAGAACAGAAAATAGCCAGTTCACTGCGTGGTACATCGACACCTTCATCAAGACATTTCATAGATGTGAGAACCTGTAACCTTCCGTCTGCAAAGTCAGACAAGATTTCTTCTCTGTCCTTCTGGCCTGAAACAAACTTTCTTACCGTTACATGGTCATCGACTTCCGTAACCACTTGGGTATATTGGTTAATAAGGTGCTCTGCGTCGTTGTCATCACCGATGTCTTCAGACCTGTCAAAATCGTCATTGTTCCCAATATAGTCGGGCATATTGCCTTCTGGAACATATACTAGGGTATATTTCAGATTTCCTTTCGTCTGATAGCGTTTTTCTATAATATCCCTGAAGGCGTCGAGCTTTCTCTCTGCCTTATGGACAATCCGTTTGCGAGCCAACAAAAGCATTTTCAATTTTTCGTCAATATCATCAAAGCGTCCTTTGTCGAAATTAAAGTACTTGGCAATCCTATCAGATAGCTCCACATATGCGTTCATCTCTTCCTGGGTTAGCTGAACCAGGTGGGGATAGTACATATACTTACAAAGTACTCCCTTATTGATGGCTTCCTCCATACTATACTCATAGGTATAGTTCTCTTCGGAACCAAAAAACTTTCTTAATTTCTCATTGCCCTCATCATCGAACTGACGTTCGGGGGTCGCAGACAGGCCGATGCGCCTAAGATATGGTATGTCTTTCAGTCGTTTAACCAGGGAAGCAGAACCCATATTGTGGCACTCATCGGCTATCAGCAGTAAGCGTTTCTTGTCAAAGCCATTTAAGATGTTGAAAACTTTCTCTCTTGCATATGAGGCATAGGTAGAGATGATAATATAAGAGATTTCTGGCTCTTTATCTGTTCTGTATTTTTCGTTAAAGAGAATACGTTCTACTTCATCTCGCCATGTTAGGTTCTTAGAATAAACTTTGGTGATATTGGAAAAACGGAATTTTCTACATTCCAGCTCCCATTGATTGACAAGAGTGATGGTTGGAACGAGTATAATGGCTTTATAGTAGCCTTTACGCTGATAAATCTCGAAGAGGCAATTCAATGAGGTTATTGTCTTACCTGTACCAGTAGCCATGGCAAACAAACCTTTTTGCTTGTTGTTTTTCCAATTCTCAAATGCGGTCTTTTGATATTCACGAGGACCTTGCGGGTATGGGAAAGAGGGGATTATGTCATGAACTTCACAGACAATATTTTTGCTTTGTTGTCTTTCGCGAATGGCTCTTTCGTATTTAATCTTACGAAGCTTAGCCTCGACATCAAGCAGTTCTTCAATATCTTTATCACCATAGTTGGTCATTATGGCAGAAACCAGGTTCTCCGGAGAGAGATATTCCACGTTTTTCTTTTTTTCATTCATGATGGAGTCGAACTCTTCACGTTGGCTTATAATACGTTTTTGCACCATCATGTCAATGGAATCACTACGGTCTATTTTTATTTCTTCAAGGTTATTGAACAGACCACTGATGGTAAAGTTTGCAGAACCAGTAAAAGAGGTGATACTATCGCCATCTCGGAATTGCCCTGACTTAGTATGACTGATTCCTTTCTTATTTCGTGGCTTGATAATCCTTATGTCGATACGCTTATTATATATTAGGAATGCCAGACACTCAAAGAATTGCTGCTGGTATTCATCGAATGTTTTCCGTAGAGTTCCGAAATTTGTCAGGTCAAAACAGTCGATAACTCCACCGTGTACTCCTTTGCTTATAGCATCTTTATCCTCTTCTGATATGATATGATTGATGACTAACCGCATTTTCCCGCCATTCGATATAAACGAGGCAAAGCCATCAGCCAAAACGCTGATGGTTGCGGAACTGAAATAGCCGAGCTGCAGGTCAAACTCCTTGCTGTTCTCCAAACAATCGTTGAAGAACTTCTCTGGGGAATTGAACTCTCCCGGTCTATAGGTTCCATCTTCTGCCCAATCGACTTCGTAAAGCATACACCACTAATTATATAAAGCAATTCGTACACATGATATCATCGCCAAGGATTTCAGCAAGAGTGTTCCCCTTGTTATTTGCCTTGTTTTCTTTCTGACGGCGGATAATGTCGAGTTTAATTTGACGGATGCGCTCTGGCTTGATGAGGTCTGCAAGACTCTCATTCTGATTCCATGTGTAGCCATCTTTCTCAAATTCCATTGCTTTTTTATAGAGGTCAGGATGCTGCTCGTAGAGCCATATCCACTCTATCTTCTGCTGGAAGAAGCAGAAGTAGCAACCAGAACGGCTACGGCAATAAGTGCCCTTCTCGCCATCTACCTCGAAAGGAATCTCCTCGTAATAGGCAGGTACACCCACGCCACTCTCCCTAAGCAGACGGAAGATGTCGTCCTTAACCAATATGTCTGTATTATCAAGCAATGGGAAGTTATCAAGTTTACCCACTGGATAGTCTGTTGTTTTCAGGAACTCGAACACGGCATGATTGAATAGCTTGATGTCGTAGTCCAGAAGCGCATTCATCTTCTTCGAGTAATAGAACTGCTTAGTGATAGGCTTCTTCACTGTCTCTATAATCTCGTCACGCAGGAATCCTTCTGGGGTAAGCCGCTCGTAGATTTCTACTATCTGTTCCAAGTTCTCATTATGTAGGAACTTGTTGATGACATCGATACTCCAGATGTTCTTGCGGAATGGGAAGATGGCCTGGATATTTGGCTTTGAAGAGATATATCCGTCTCTGTCCTCATCGCCGCGTATGCCAACATATGATACAGCATAGTCATCGCCCACATATTCCTCAAACTTATCCAACTTCATCTTCTTGGTACACCAACGTGCTTGGGGTGACGGCAGGAAACCACCCATCGCTTTAAGGAAGTGATGGAATGGTGTTGGCTCAGGACTACCCTCTGCTGCCCTTAGTCGTTCTATCTTACCCAAATAGGCCTCCAGACGATTGATTAGCGTTTCCGTTTCAGCCAGTTCGCAACCAGTATCTGAATTGTAGTACTCTATCTTCAATGATGGGTACGTTTGCTTCAGATAGATGGCGAGTGCTGCGCTATCCTTACCGCCTGATATGCCTAATATATGTCTTACCTTCATTTGATTTTTTGTTTTTTTTATTTGATAAAGAAAGGAAGTTATTTATTATGAGATGTTTGCGATTTATCTTTTGTTTTGTTTATTTGTTGTGGTACCTTTTTCTGCCATCTTTTCAAAGAAAAAACTTAAAGTAAGGAATAACGTCTATATTTACGTCCTTCCGTATGTTTCAACTCCCCTTTCTTAGCCATTTCTCTTACCATTTTCTCAAGTTCTGGAAAAAGCACATCCGGCAAACGGGTAGAGATTTCGGACAGCAAACTGTTTGGGTGGAATCTTAAATCCTCACAGATGAGTGCCTTCAATCGATACGGCTCAATGGTCTTCAGAGTAGTTGCAAACTGTATCTTTGAATTTGCAACAAATTCAGGATTGATATCATATCTTACGCCTCTGCTTTTACCACGTGATAAAATGATGTTATTAGACAATAATGCATCTACGTATGGGCGAAGACGGTCTCCTGCAGGAAGCTGTAACTCTTTAGATAATTCTGAGGCATATATCGATTTGTGTTGCAATATTACTCCCAATGCTATAAAAGACTTTCTTTTCAACTTAAAATGATCAGATATGTAGTCACAAACACGCATAGCATCTTTTGTTATTATTTTGCGGAAAACACTTACCTCCACATAATCGTCACCTTCTATAATTATCGGTTTTGATTTACCTGATGTTAGAAGTGTCTCGTAAATTAAATCATAGCCAGAGCCTTCAGCTTCCATCAAATGCAAGTCATAAAATAATTTTGCCAAATGAATATTCCTCTTTTTTGTTTCCTGCAAGATATTGTTCACAGTAACGCCAATTGGTAAGACTCCAGGGTTAGTTATTGTCATCCTGTCTGGATATACTTGGATAAATATATCACCTCGTGTAGTATAGGGACGGTGAACAATAGCATTACAAAGTAGTTCTCGAACCACCTTGTCGTCATACGCAGGCACTTCTTTCCGCCATAGTCCCTCAGAAACTTCTGTACTTTCTTTCCAATCAGGTATAGCCTTCCAGATACTTTCCATAAGTTCTTTTGGGTTTTGCCTATAATCATCCCAAACCTTTTTGTCAACTTTGTTTTCTTCTGCATCATATTTTATATACTGAACAATAGGAGAGTAGAGCAATCGGGCTCGTTGTTCAGTTCTTCCAATCCATAAAACACCAAGGTTGGTAAGGAATCCCTCTTCGTCTATCATTTGATAGTATGTCAGTATCTCCTCATATGTTTTCTCTTTTACGAAATCAGATACGCGGTCTGATTCTTTGATGTCTAAAATAAAGTTCCTGAGTTTTACAGCATCTGCCTGTTGCCAATGAACTTTAAGAGAGACTTTCGTTTCCCAACAATAAGCGGGTTTGTCCGAGATAAGCCGACTCAATTCTTCTGGTCGTAGTGGCCTACTTGAATCATGATCTCTAATAAGATATACCCCTCTTGAGGTACAAGCAATAGACGATCGGGATGGATAAACATGCAACTTTATGTATTAACCTCCATTCTCTGCAGTTATGACCTCTGGACGAAGTGCCACATTAATTGTTAGCTCATTGATGCGCTTGATTACTTTTTCAGGAAGATTCTCGGGAATGGTTTGTTGTGCATCAGGCATATCCGCATCGTCCTCAATGCCAATTGCCAGGTATCCGCCATAAGTGTTTGCAAAAGCAACACAATCTTTTGCAATCTCACCAAAATCAGCTGTTTTCCCTTGCACTAATTTCAATGATTTTTTATCGAATTTTACATTTTCTTCCATATCAACTTATGTTATTTCGTTCATCTTTTTATTGAGTATCGACAGCAAAGCGCAAACGTCGATATTGGTGTCACCAGAAAGCATCTTGTTGATTTTCTGTTCAAGGTCATCTGCCTTTGACTTGTCCTTTTCTGGCAGAACGTATGTCTGAGTTCTTACGCTTGTTCCCCTATTGGTTACCATATCGAATGAGTAGGCCTCATTCTTCTCTGAATCACCTATCTTCTGCGAGATGTCTGAATACTTCTCACACTCACGGAACAGATAAACCAGGTCGTCAGCCAACTTGTCTTCCTGTTCGTCTCTTAATGCATCAAGTCGTTGCTCAAGAATGGTGTAGCAGATTGACTGATACCATTGTGTACGATTGTCGTATTCTGTCATTACATGATGATAGAACTCGCGCTGTTTGTCTGTCAACAGATAGGTCTTCACATGGGCCAGTCGTTCGCGCACTTCAACGATATATTCTGAATAGTCATAACTCTGCAATCCAAACTCTTCCACCAGACGTGCCTCGATACGGTCTATCAGTTGGGTGTAGCAAGAACGTAGTTCCTTGATGGCTCGCTGGATGATTCTGCCATACTCGTTGATAAACTCTTCCTGTTTCAATTTTTCTTGTGTGAAGCCAAGAGCCTCTGGTAAGTCCTCGAAGAATGCTTTCTCTGGGTCTTTTGCCTTCGCCAGCACATCACGGAATCTCATCGTTGACTCATGGTCGAACTTACGGGTGTGCTTTGTGTATTCGTCCAGTCGCACATAGAAACTGAGGAAGGGTTTGATGGTCTCGATGAAACTGGCGTTTGTTATAGAGAACTCATCGCCCAGGTTGATGAAGCGTCGATACTGGTTGAAGAAGCCCAACTTCACGCCATCAACAGCAAATTTCTTGATTTCAAAATCGCCAGGATGCTTCTGGAGCAAATCGAAGAACTCCATATTCACGTTTGGCATGAATGCGCCTTTCGATGCATCGTATAGCGCAAAGTCCTGACGCTTGATGAAGAGATAAGTAGGAATCCAGAATTCCAGGAATCCTTGCTTTATCTTATAGGGCTGGGCAGAGAGAACCTTTATCAGCTCTGAAATCTTCCTTGCCTTGTTTTCTGAACTCTTCAAGAACTCTTCACAAGCATCCCACAACGGCATAAAGCCCTTGTTGGTTGGTTTGTCGTTAAAATCTCCATTCTGATGTAGGCCAGTATTCAACAGCAGAGAGGAATAGATGGTTTTCTCTGGAGGGAACTTGTCTTCTGGGAAGCCCATCCCGTTTTCGGAGTAGTGCTCTGTCAGATAGGTGAGGTAGCTCTTACGTGCAGCAGTTATCGTTCCGCTGAGTTTATGCTTGTTGAAGAGTTCGTTGTTCATCACAGGTGTCTTGCTGTAAACCTCGTTACATACCTTTGACAACAACTGGTTGAAGTCTCGATGCGACTGTACTTTTTGCTCTTTACCTGCAAACACCCAGACCACCCTGTTCCTGTAATAAAAGAGGTTGTCGCTGATTGCCTTGTTGAGCAAAGTTTCCTCATACTCCTTCAACTTCTGGATTTCTGTCACAGCCACCCTGTCGTTCTTGTCAAGCACACGCTCCAACAGGTACATGTACTTCTTGATGTTGTAGAGGTGGTCGATGATGTCCTCCGTGTTGGTGAAGTAGGCAAATATCAGGGCATGGTCTGTCTCAAAACTGAACTTCTTAATCTCTTCCAAAGCTTTCTTGTGGGTAGAGAATATCAGCTCTATGTAGCCGTCCGTATCACCAGTTGGTACAATATCGATGGGCTCTTCACGAATCATGTAATCAAAGAAACGTGGCGTGCCTTTCTGATAGAAATGGGCTTTGACAGGAGAGATTCTGCGATTGAAGAAAACATTCAGCTCATCAACAAAGGTGACAGGACGCGAAACCATCATTCCGGCCTCACGTATTTCTGCTTCAAGATCTACGTCAGTTCCCTCGAAAAGCATTAAACGCTTTTTGTAGGCTGCAAAGCGTATGATTTTCTTTGCAGACAACTTCTGAATAATCTCTTTGGCATTTTTTATTGCCATCGCTTCACGGGCATAGTCCGTAAGGTTCCGTTCTGTTAGTTTGAAACCGGCTGTTCCGAAAAGATTCAGCAGCCCTATGGCTTTTACGAGTTTTACAGCTTGCAGCATCTCCTCTTCGTCAGCCCAATCCTGACCTTCAACGCGCTCTATAGAAACCTGGATAGTACTCCAACTCATAGAGTCGGCATTAGCATCTTTCAGATAGGAATAGAAGTTGTAGAGAATGTAGTCGTAAACCTTTTGCAGATTGTATGTTTGGTGCTCTGTAGGCTCGAACTCGGAAATGGAATTGGTGCCTTTTGCTGCCAAAAATGTAAAGAGCGAACGCTCATTCTGGCCATATCGCTGAATAGCGGTAGTGATAGTATAAGCAGAGAAAAGGTCTAACGGATATAGTTGAATTGCCGTTTCCAAGGGGAAATCTTTGGATACATATCTTGTCTCTTTCGCCAACTCGAAAAGGGACTTGGCATTCTCAGCTTCAGATATTGTTCTTTCCTCTAGCAATTGTGCTGATGCCAAATAAAGCAACTGCTCAACAGGCTCCACAAAGGTGATTTCCTTGAAGCGTCCTTTCACCTTAGTCCATTCGTTTGCTTGGGCTTCAGTCAAACCTTTGGCGTATGCACCAAAGTTCTGATGGAGCGTGGTCAGCAGCATCATCTTTCGAGCAGGAACATTGACCAGCTCTGACAACTTCTGCAAGAAATACAACTCCTTCTCAGGATTGTTCTTGGCTGCGTGTTCCAGGACCTTACCAAACTCATCTACCACGATTAGCAGGAACTTGCCTTTCTTCTGGCATTGGGTATAGTAGTTTTTGAGGCTGTCAAGGATGCTGGTGGTATTACCTTCCACATTCAAGGCTTTGCTCAGCAAGGTTGACATCTCTGCATAATCGCCAACAATGTTCATAATCTCAAACGACTTGGCATCTGAGAGATTCTTGGCATCCAACAGATATTTCTGCTTACCAGCCTTTTGCAAATCCGATTCTAATGCTAACAGGAAACTTGATTTACCTGTTCCGTATGAGCCAATAATCGTAAAAGAATGGATACCAGAACGGAAATCGTTCACAATGTTGTGAATAGCATTCTGAGCATTTGGCGTTACCAAGTATTGCATTCCTTCGGCAAAGCCGTTCTCTATATTTGCGGAATTTGTAAAGCAAGACATATAAATGAAGACTAAAGCTAATGAAATGAAATGTAAATAGCTGATATTCAGTATCTATGATGTGATAATGTGTTATGTAAATGTTTCTCGTTTCTTCACTTGATTGTTCCTTTTTTGTATGTATTTTGTTTCTTGTTTGTTTCTCATTTTCGGGGATTTTTAGTACCTTTGCAATACGAAATCAATAAGAAGAAACGGCTATGGCAAGAAACAAGAAAACATCAAAGCTCAAAGAGCCAATCCGTCTTAGGATGAAAGACCTGAGCAACGGAAATAAGAGCCTGTATCTGGACATATACAGAGACGGCAAACGTTCGTATGAGTACTTGAAGATGTACATCATTCCTGAAACGGACGATGAAGCACGCAAGCGGAATCAAGCTACGCTGATTGCCGCTAATGCCATAAAGTCGCAACGCATCATTGCGATGACGAATGGCGAGGCGGGCATCAAGAAACAAGAAGAGAAGCCAAAGGTGTACCTTGTGGATTGGTTGAACACTTTCATGGAACATCAAACCAAGCGTGGAAAGAAAGATGCTCCACAGATAAGAATTGTTATACGTATCATCAAAGAGACCGTTGGCGATAAGTTCACTTTGGATGAAATTGACAAGGCTTTCTGCCAAAGTTTCATTGACTATCTCTTGAACGAGTACAAAACTATACAAGGCGAACATATAGCCGCTAGTACGGCTTGTAACTATTATCGTGTGTTAAATGGGGCGCTAAACGCTGCGGTTAGGGATGAATTGATAAAGATAAACCCATTCACAAAGATCAGCAGTGCAGACAAAATAAAGAAGCCTGAAAGCAAGCGTGAATATATGACAATTGACGAGGTGCGAAAGTTGATAACCACGCCAATGGAAAACGAGGCAGTAAAGAGTGCGTACCTATTCTCTTGTTTCTGTGGATTGCGCATTAGTGACGTAAAAGGCTTGAAATGGAAGGATGTGTTCTGTGATGGCAATCAATACCGTTTGCAAGTTGTCATGCAGAAAACAAAAGCACCGATATACTTGCCTCTTTCATCGGAAGCTATAAAATGGATGCCAATGCAGAACGGGAAAGGACCTGAGGAAAAAGTTTTTGACTTGCCTTCAGTTCCATGCATCAATGCACTGATAAAACCGTGGGCAAAGGCAGCAGGTATAACCAAACATTTCACCTTTCACACAGCCCGACACACGTTTGCTACAATGATGCTGACGCTTGGGGCGGATTTGTACACAACTTCCAAGTTGTTAGGGCACACAGACGTGAGAATGACGCAGGTATACGCCAAAATCGTTAACAAAAAGAAGGACGAGGCTGTTAATTTAGTTAACGGTCTATTCGATTAGGTAACTATGAGACATGACATAATACGGAATTTTACAATCAAACGCAAGACTCTGGCTACATCAGTGGTCAGAGTTTTTTGCGTTATTACATCACATCATAATTAATTGAACAATGACCACAAAAATTGGCGGTCATCTCTCTTTTTGAGAAATGGCAAACAGTACACAGACATTTCGTGAACGACAAGGACGAATTGCACGGATTATGGACTATTCTTCTGGCAGCAAGATTTGGCTATCGGAATGAAGTAACAAATGGCGTAAAGACACACCAACGCTTTGTAGAGGACTTTGCTTGCAGCCACAAGCATGTGAACTGCAACAAGGTGGGTTGCAAGAATGTGCACAGGAGAAATCACAACATTGCCAAGCGCATTCTAATGGAACGCCATGACCTTGCACAACATCTATTCAACAGTGACGCATTCACATTGGAGGACTGCATAAAAATGAAAAACGTCTTTGATACGACGGATGCCCCTCCACCAAACATCATGTCTCATGAGGACGTTTCAGAAACGAAGCGTCCGCTATCTTTCGATTGTCACCTGACCAAAGAACAGATGGTTCGCATTGCCCACTGCGCAAATACGAATCATCTGTTTTGTATATCAGAGGTATCGATTGACGACATGCAATCCTTGTTGGAATGTAAAAGCAACTTCAGCCTTAAAGTAGAGAACGCCCGTAATGTAGCTGTGCTATTCAATGCCCTATTGGAAGGTAACCTCATTGGCTGGAACTGGAAGAAAGCAATGGAGAACGGTGGACATCTGTTGTCAAGGAAGACCGGTAAGCCAATAAGTGCAACAACCCTGTCGAGTGCGCTATCTGACATAAAAAGAAAACCTACGCCAACAAGTAAGCGCATTGAGGATGAGATAAGGTCAATAACAACGCTACGCCCCTCAATATAATAAGGTGTAAGTATGTATGGGACTTTCTGTGACAAAGGAAAGGGTGTCCGTAGTTGGGTATACGGTAAGCGTATCCGCGATGCAGCCTTTTTTTTAATCATTATGCTTGTTACCTTTGCTGCAACATTATTAAACCCTCAAAAATATGTTAGCAGCAGAACGATACAAAAGTGTGTGGAACATGTTTCTACAAGCACTTAACCATGATCCGACAGTGTGTTTACGAGCATTCCAATGTGAGCAACATGTAAATAAGCGTAGTATGGCAAGATGGATGCGAAACAATGGTCTCAGTGTCAGAAAAGCCAAGACTCTTCTACATGAAAGTAAAAAATCGGCAGACAAACAAATGCCGCCGTCTGATTCTATGTTTCTTCCGATAACCGCTGACTTTACTTTAAGTCACAAGGAAACATCAGATATGTTATACGGAGTTTGTTTCACTTTTCCCGACGGCACCCAAGTGAACATTAAACGTGGCACAGCAGAAGCAGTCATGTCATTTCTCAAACTATACCAGAGGGAGGATCTGCCATGTTTGGACTGAATGACGGTATGCGCTATTATGTCTGCCAGCGCTATGTTAGAATGAACCTTGGGATAAACGGTCTCTATAAGTTAGTGTCGCAGGAGATGGATCTGCCTCCGCTAAGCGGGTCTGTGTTCATCTTCTTCAGCAAGAACCGGCAGCAGGTAAAGCTCCTTCGCTGGGATACGGACGGTTTCACACTGTATCAGAAGCGACTTGAAAGAGGTACCTTCGAGATACCCTATTTCAATACCGGCAAGAAGGCTTGCGTAATGCCCTACAAGACCCTATCCGCTATAATGAGCGGAATATCGTTGAAGTCGGTGAGATATCGCAAGAGGCTGAGCATTGACAATTCCATATCTATAAATACTTGATAATCAGTAATATTATCATCAAAATACATGATGATTTATTTGGTAGTCTCGTCTTTTTTTCGTACCTTTGAAGTATGAATAAAGACGAGATTATTGCATTGTTGCAGCAACAGATATCCTTTTTGCAGGAACAACTCCAGGAGGCGAACCGTAAGGCTGACGCCCTTCTGGAAGAGGTCACGTCTTTAAGAAACCTGCTCGAACACAAGTCGGAGGAAGAGGCCAAGCAGAAGCGCATAATCAAGGGACTTGCCAAGATAACACAGAACAAATCGGAGAAACAAACCCCGACACCTGCGTCCCAGGACACAACGACAGACCAGCCTTCGGAGAAGAAGGAACGCGCCCGTACCAACAATGGTGCAAAGCGTAAGCAGCACCTGGAAGTGGAAGTCGTCGAGGAGGATATCGAACCTGAAGACCCGCGCTTCAACAAAGAGCAGGCAAGACTGTACAAGACAAGGGACGTAATACGCTATGAACTCATCCCCATGCGCTTCATCAAGAAGAT
>UMGH01039381.1_pt1 | contig 30606 bp, 21 predicted proteins | sample 1965231 | NCBI WGS metagenome assembly UMGH01 (sample SAMEA4836068, study PRJEB28245) | human gut metagenome | biome: gut microbiome; material: fecal sample | place: Denmark | collected 2008 | reverse complement strand
CTTTTTTTATTTTATCGCAAAATTATTTTGGACACTATTGGCCTTTGAGGTAAATTGTTGCGAATGCTATTTTGAAAAGGATGCTTTTATTGGGGTGGTTGTAAGGAAAAGGTAATCTGTTGTGGCAGAATGTCAAATGAAAACAGAAGGCTTTCGCTGTCGGTTTTAGGCTCTTTTGTCCGTTTTTTACCTTCCTGATACCCGAAAAGGAGGCGAAAAGAGGAAAATACCTTGGCTTTTCTTCATTTCCTGCCTATGAATGTTCATTTTTGCAACGTATTTTTATCCATTCATGCCTATCTTTTTATCCGTCTCTGCCTACTTTTACTCCGAAAACTCGTGAAAATCGTTCGCAAAACCCTTGTCTTTTGCGGAAATTCCCTGCCGAGAACCGAAAAACTTCATGAAGAAAGAATGTGTGTGTTACGAATAAAGGCTGTATTCTTTCTTTTTGATATAGATAAATAAGTTTTAGTATACAATTGAATAGCTTTATTTGCTGCATATATAGGGGGTACATTCTTCAAAAGAGTTTTTAGATAGGTACTTTTTCTCAGACTGGTAAGTATGTATTTATAAAAAAATACTACCTTTGTTGCGTTCCTTAGCTACACGCCGATAAAGGCTTTGTGGGCGGGAACAAAGACATATATTGAAAGGCGTTTACTTGACGTCTTGTCTTCTATGTTCCAAACTTCGCAACTTTAGAACTCTACAAGAAGATGAGGCAGCGGTAGATGCCTACGGGTTTTGTATAAGTATGGTTCCTGTGTCCGTTGGATGCAGGAACATATGTCATATACAAATCGGCGTGGGCTTTCTTCGTTGCTTATCCTTGTAGAGTAGGCAGTGCGAAGGCCTGGAACGTGGGATAAGTAGCAGGTATTGTTCCCACGCTTTTTTTGTTTAATTTCTGTTGTGAAATGACCGATCTTATGGGAACAGGAAAGGTCCTATAAGTAGTATGGAACAAAATAATTGGTGGCGAATTTTTTCACTGTTTGCATTTCTGGCGTTTGCCGCAGTTAGCTGTTGGGCAACAACGGAATCTCTGCATTTGTTACTCCCAAATTGGCCTTTACCTTTATGTTGGATTGTAACTATTGGTTTCTTTGTGATAGCGTCTTTAGGTACAAAGATGATTGTCGATAGTTTGAATCAGGACATCTATTTGGAAAAACGGGGAATTCGTTTGATAGGAGGTATTGTACTTGTACTCATATTTTGGCTTATTTGTAGTATGCCAACCAATACGCATACATTCTTTTATCGGGCTACGATTACAGATATTGCAACACAGGATTTATCTACTACAAAAAGTTATCTTCAACAGTTGAGGGATAACATTAAGACCGCTGAGTTTATTAAGAAAAAGTCTGATCAGTTGGAAAGTGATGTAAACGCACAAGTAATTGCATTGGAAAATGAAATAGATAATATCGCTAATCCAGGATTTGGTGATAAGGCAAAATCTCATTTGGATAAAATTGCAACAACCTTACAAATCTCACATATTCCAGTATTGTCATATACGGGTACGACTCCTAAACAGATTAAGCAATTAAAACAGCAATATCGTACTATGATCTATGAGTTACTGAATAAAAGAAAACAGGAATTACAGATCAACTATAGTTCTCCGCAGGAAAAACTATTCAAACCGGAAGCTACACTTTTGATTAAAAATATCGAAACAATGGAAGAACATATAGCCAATATGGGTGCGCAAGGGACGGTTGATAACAATATTATCGCACAAGCAGACATTGTCTTGAAAAAATCGTATGCTGTGATTCGGAGCTATGCCGACTTTATTGATTTTCGTTCAGAAGCGGATAAAGAACATTACTTGGCGAATGATCAAGTAACAAAGATTTCTCGAATGCTCAGTGTCATTGATGTTTGGAAAGATTACTTTACTGGTCGATTCACAGGTAGAGGATTCTTGTTCTGGATCATTGTTTCTATTTTGGTAGATGTGGCTGCATTTATCTTTTTTGATATTGCATTTAAGAAAAGAGATTATTAATCTGTAAACATAGAGTAGTTATGGCTAAAATCAATTTTGGTGATACATCCAAGAAGAATAATGGTTCAACTCAGAATATATCTGAACGAATAGTAGAAGAAGCCTCTGTAACGAAAGACGGACAGACTAGATCTTCTGATACTATGGCTAATCAACCACCGCAGACAATAAACACAAATACATCCAGTGGCGGAGTACAAAACCAATATAATGATCCTAATAAGATCAATGTTACTATTGCTAATAAAGATGTTCCGTTGGTAATTCTTTTCGGACCAGCTGCGTGTGGCAAGACAATGACATTGGTTCGTTTAACTCGTTATTTGCGAAATAAGAGTTTTAAAATATCTCCTGTAAGAAGTTTTCGTCCGGCTGACGATCAGAGCTATCGGGATCTTTGCGACAATTTTGATAACATGATCAATCAGAGTGATGCTTCTAAGTCAACGGCTCTTATAGAATTTATGTTGGTAGAAGTTCTGAATAACGGAAAGTCTTTATGTCAGATATTGGAAGCTCCGGGAGAGTATTATTTTGATCCACTTAATCCACATAATCCGTTTCCTAATTATGTCAATACAATTATTAATAGTACAAACCGGAAAATCTGGTGTGTGTTTGTTGAGCCTGATTGGGAAAATGATCCGGATAGGAGAAACTATTCTACTCGTATTCATCAGTTGAAGAAACGTATGCGTCCGAAAGATAAGACCATCTTTGTGTTCAACAAAATAGATAAAACGGATTATGTGATAGCTCCGGGAAGGATTAATGTATCACAAGCGAGGAAAAACGTGTCGGATCTTTATCCGGATATATTTGTTCCTTTTCGGAATATGAATCCGATTACGAGGTTCTTTTCTGAATGGAGATGTGATTTTGTTCCTTTTCAAACGGGAGATTTTACTCAATCTGCTACTGATTTAACGTATCAGCAAGGTCCGGAAGAATATCCGGCCATACTTTGGAATACAATTTGTAAACATATAAGAGGATAACAATGGACTTAGAATTATTTATACATGGTGTCCCTAATGGACATAAAATAAACGGTGTGTCAGGCGACAATACCTATTTTACTACGTTTTACAATCCGTCAAAGAAAGAATTTCAAGGTGCGCCTAAGTTTCTTATTGAAATTAGGAATTTGAATGGGACCAATTATTGCTATTATTCTTTTCTGAATTATAATAACGTAAGTGCTAACGATGGGCGATCAGGTTCTTATATTGGTTTGACTATCCGAATAGATGAATATTGTAATGATCCTTACCGGGTTTTGTGCCTATTGTATGTATTGTATCGTCGGTATGTAGTTGGAAATTTGTTTGATGTAAATAGAAACCGATTTTTGGTTTCTGATTTCATAGATGAAAAATTACAACCAATCCGGGAGGATTTAACAGTATTGTTCGAAAGGTGTTTTTCAGGTAATGATTTTGTAAAGATTCAAAATCAAGTTTTTAATGAACAAGGAGAATACATTATTAATTGGAACGATTCTTTTTCGACCAATCTTTGGGAGTGTCTGAAGAAAGGTAGAGTTCTCATTGCTACAGATTATCCTACCTTAGAAGTACAGCGGAATAATGTTGAATGGGAGAAAAGATTAGCTACTTTGCAATCTTCGCATCAGCAACAGCTTAATACGAAAGATGAGGAAATTGCAAAGAGTAATCAGATTATAACTTCTTTGAATGGGGAACTCTCACAACGGGATTCTATGGTCCAGAATTTGAAGGGACAGTTAAATGCTGCTGAAAATAGAAATGCAAATCTTCAAAAGAGTTTGGATAAAGATGTTCTTCATGAGATTGGAAATAGTATTAGGTCTTTCTCTAAAACTAATAAATCTCAAGAAAATAAAGGAAATAAAGAATTTGTAGATGGGAATATTCCGCAGGATGGACCTCTAAGGAAATCTAATAAAGGTGTCCTTCTCATATTGATTATATCTCTACTCAATCTCCTTATTGTTATATCGGCTATTGCTTATTATTTCTTCGTCAGTAATAACAAGGCTAATACATCAGTTGAAAGTAATTCTAATCCATATAAGGAGCAGATTGAAGAATTAGAAATCGAAAAGAATGAGTTAGAAACATTGAATAAGTCTTTGCAGAAGGATCTTAATGTTTTTAATGGATTGATAAATAAAGAAAAGGATAAGGCAAAGATTGATATCAAAGGATTCTCCGGAAAGGGAGAACTGGAATTGAATAAAGAATATATGGCGGAGATTAAAGGCCTTCCTTATTTAATAGGGAAATGGGAGTGTTCTAACAATGTAAAAGCATTGGAAAATACAAGTACTTATTTGAAATTCAAAGTTACAGAAGAAGGTTCTGTTTCCATAACTTATAAGATAGGTGGAATAGTGGTTAAAGAAAGAAAAGAGAAAGCTGATGATGATTGAGCGGAATATACATCTATTAATTATAGTGTGGGGTTTGCTGTTTCTTTCTTGTAACAGCAAATCTCCTCAGATTTATATTGATATGGGGTATTCTTCTATGGATACGACGGGAGTCGTTGACAGTAATACTTTTGATTTTTCTGAAGGTAAGAAAGAATTTATTATCCCATATAAAGAGTCCAAAGGTGTAAAAATAATTGCAGTCAAGGTGAACGGTGTCGGACTGGAAATGATTTTTGATACGGGTTGTTCCGGAACACTTATATCCATTGCTGAAGCCAATTATCTTTATCAAAAAGGATTGCTGACAGAAAATGATTTCTTAGGAATTTCCAAATCAATGATAGCCGATGGTAGTATTGTTGAGAATATGGTTATCAATTTGAAAGAGGTTATTATTGCAGATCAGATTTTCTGTCCCAATGTTGAAGCTACGGTTTCTAAAAACATAGATGCGCCTTTGTTGTTAGGAAATGAAATTTTAAACAGGACAGAATCTTATACGATTGACAATATCAATAGAACAATCATATTTAAACTAAAATAATATGAATGCGGAAGTTTATTTGTTTGGAAAATCAACACAGGATCAATATTTTCAATATCCACAAGATTATACCCAATCTGTCTTTCAAAGTTTTCAACAGAATACAAAAGGGAAAACACAACTCTTCATTCGGAGAACTGGTGATGATTTAGTTTATTATGGCTATATCCGTAAAGTAGGAAACTCCGAAAATCAATATATCGGCCTTTGTTTTGTACTGAATAGTATTTTGATTACTGATGAGAAAAACTTGTTTCAGATTTTTGAGAATATGGTCGGCAATCTTATCAAAAACAATAGATTGGTAGAATTGGATGTACAGGGCGTTCTTGTCTCGAAGTCGTTTATGGCGAAAGACCTGCAAAAAGAGTTCGATTCTTTTCGCCTGAATATTCAGTTGGAGTTAGATGTATTAGATTATACGAACAGTTATTTGCCTCCGCTTAATAATAATATATACTCTTCCGACATTCAGTATTACACACTTGGTAAAGACGATATTGATATTCAAGAGGTTTTTTCTACGTGTGATTTTATCGTCATTAGCAAGAATACTGATTTTAATACCGGTTTCCTTTTAAGATTCAAACAGCATATAGCAACTTGGCGAGAAAGAGAAAAGGATGCGAATAAAAAGTATAATGATCTTGTTGATGAACATAGCCAATTAGCAAATGAATATGCAAAGCTAAGACGGGAAAAGAAGCAAACTGTCTTTGTTGCCATACTTGTTTTCTGTTTGTTGTCTGGTTTGTTAGTAGGACTCACAGTCTTAAACGAAAAAGAACAACTGGTGTCACAGAAAAATCAGCAGATAAGATATCAGGAAGATGTGATTTCAACAAAGAATGAAAGTATTAAGGATAAAGATTTAAATATTGCTGCTTTAAAAATTAAAAATGAATTACTTCGTACAGATATTGAATACTTAAATGGTAAAATCCGGGAGAAGGAAATAATTATTGATTCTCTTAACATGGAAACTGATAATTTAAAACGTAAGCTGTCTGATTATGCTAAAAAGTATAGGTATAATAGTTCAGGAAATACTTATTCGACAGGTAATTCGTCTGAGAAAACAACAAAAAATGACTTTGTAAAAGTCTATAATGGGACTGTTCTTTGGGAAAATATCAATTCGGCTCGTAAAGTGAAAACAATATACGATAATGAAAATGTCTATATTATTAGAGAAGCATCGAGTAAATATTATTATGTGCGTGTAGGTAATGATTATGGCTATATATCCAAGTTCTTGGTGAAAAAATGAAATCGGTTAAAGTGTTTTTGTTATTTGTACTTTCCAATTAACTGAGAAGAACTTGCATCGGCTTATTTAAACTGTTAAAACAGCTCCCGCAATTTGCGGCAGTTCATTAAAACTTTTAAACAGCTCTCGCAAGCATCGATTGGTGTTTTTTGTATTTTTGATAGGTTAAGTTGGAATTTTCAACTTGTTCTCACAAAGATTTTTGTAATTTTGCCATGCGAAACTCCAAACAGGAACTTATGGCGGAAGAATTAATGATCAATAAACAGGCTGGGAAAGCGGACAAATACCGGGAGTTGATGCCTCAATTGGAAGCTCTTGTAAAAAATGAAAAAGATGTAATAGCCAATATGGCTAATATTTCGGCGGCTTTATGGCAGACTTTTCATTTCTTTTGGGTTGGTTTTTATCGTGTAGTGGATGAGGAGTTGGTTTTAGGACCTTTCCAAGGTCCGATTGCGTGTACGCGAATCCGGCGTGGGCGGGGTGTTTGTGGTTCTGCCTGGAAAGAAGGCAAGACTCTTGTAGTGCCGGATGTCGATCAATTTCCGGGACATATTGCCTGTAATTCGGCTTCCCGTTCGGAGATTGTAGTGCCTGTCCGGAATCAAGTGGGCGAAATCACGGCTGTATTAGACATTGATAGTGATCAGTTGGATAGTTTTGACAAGACAGATGTTCTATATTTGGAGAGAGTGGTTTCGTTTTTGTTCAATTAGACAGAATTAATGGTATAAAAGTCAGATCCGGGTGGGGCGGTTATATTTTATTAATAAGAGATGTTTCTGTTCTATACGTGAAAAGATCTACTTTTGCGCACAATTCTAATTCGTGTAGGAATATAAATACGATGGTTAAAATAGTACGATTGACTAGCTTGCTGCTATTCTTCTGGATGATGGGCAGCTTGTATAATACGTTATCAAGTCAGACGGTAACTTCGGTGTCGGGTATTGTGAAAGATTCGATTACGGGAGAACCTTTGTCGTATGTCTCGGTATTGTTTAAGAATTCGACGATAGGAGCCATGACAGATGATAACGGTGCTTTTTCGTTGCAGAACGATAAAGGTTATACAACGTTGGTGGTTTCATCCATGGGATATACAGAAAAGGAAATTCAGCTGAAAGCCGGTAAGAACAATGCCGCTTTAGCTATTATGTTGCGTCCTACTTCGTACGAGCTGACGGAAGTAGTGGTAAAACCGAAGCGCGAGAAATATTCGCGGAAGAATAATCCGGCTGTTGAATTGATCAAAAAGGTGATCGAGCACAAAGATGATAACCGGATTGAAGCTAAGGATGAATATCAGGTAGAGAGTTACGAGAAATTGAGTCTGGCTTTGGATAATTTCAGTCCGAATCTGGACAGTAAGCTGGGAAAGAAATTCAGCTTCATCAAGAATTATCTGGATACATCGGAGTTTAACGGAAAACCGATCCTGACACTTTCTGTGCGTGAGACCTTGGCCGACCGTTATTACCGGAAGAAGCCTAAAGCGGAAAAGATTATTATCAAGGGTAAGCACATGCAGGGTGTGGATAAAACCTTGGACGAAGGTGGTATTAGTGCAAACTTGGAGGAAATCTTTCAGGGTATCAATATCTTCGACAATAATATCAATATCCTGTTGAACCGCTTTGTCAGTCCGTTGTCATCCGCGTTAGCTGTTTCTTATTATAAGTATTATATTATGGATACGCTTGATGTGAGTGGTGTTAAATGCGTAGACTTGGCTTTTGTCCCGGTGAATAGTGAAAGTTATGGATTTACGGGCCGTTTATATGTGACGCTTGATGGCAACTACGCATTAAAGAAATTCACGTTGAACGTCCCTTCGCATATTAATTTGAACTTCGTGGACCGGCTTCGAATCGACCAGGAATTTAAACAGATGCCGGACAGTACATGGGTATTGGATACGGAGAATACCTTTATTAACTTCTATATCGTGGAAGGAACGCAACAGTTCTATGCCCATCAGTTGAGGAGTTATGACAAGTATGCCTTTGAAGTAGCGAACCGGGATTCTATTTTTGGTCTGTTGGGCGAGAATCATTTTGCCCCGCAGGCTAATGCGCAACCAGACTCGTTTTGGGTGAATCATCGTCATATACCGCTGAAAGAGAAGGAGAGTGCCTTGGATGAATTGTTGGCACAGATGCGAAAAGTGCCTGTTTTCAATGTGATTATCAAGACTGCCGAAATCCTGATCTCGGGATATATTCAGACCGGAAAAGACCGGAATAGCAGTAAATTTGACTTTGGTCCGATGAATACGACGATCAGTGCGAATAACTTGGAAGGTATTCGTTTCCGAGTAGGCGGTATGACAACCGCTAATTTGAGCGATCGTTGGTTCGCCGATGGCTATCTGGCTTATGGTGTAGACGACCGTAAATTGAAATACAATGCGACCTTAACGCATAGTTTCAATAAGAAAGAATACCATCCGGGAGAATATCCGCGGAATAATCTTTCGTTGATTCATGAATATGATGTTTATACGCCGGGTCAGGACTTCTTGTTTACGAGCAAGGATAACATGTTCGTTGCTATTAAGGTCGGAACTCCGGTAACGCACATGCAATATATCCGGAAGACAATGTTGCAATACGAAAAAGAGTGGTTGAATAACTTGGGTATTTTAGGTTGGGTTCGACATGAGAACAACGAGGCAGCCGGAACATTGAGTTATGATTTGATGAATACGGATGGTTCGTTGACACATATTCCAGACTTCAACAAGACCGAATTGGGCTTACAACTCCGTTTTGCTCCGGGCGAGCGTGCTTATAACGGACGTGCCGGTCGGGAATCTGTCTTCAACCTTTCGAAAGATGCTCCGGTATTCAAAGTTTCTCATCAGTTTGGCTTTAAAGGTTTAGGTGGAGACTATCAGTATAATCATACGGAAGTAAGTGCAGAAAAGCGTATTTGGTTGTCTTCGTTCGGTCATATCGATGCGAAGGTAAAAGCCGGTAAGGTATGGGATAAGGTTCCTTTCCCCTTGTTGATTCTGCCGAATACCAACCAGTCATTGACGATTCAGCCGGAAGCCTTCAATATGATGAATGCCATGGAATTTGTAACCGACCAGTATGTTTCCTGGTATGTGACTTATTATTTGAAGGGTTGGATTTTGAACCGTATTCCTGGTATTAAATGGTTGAAGTTGCGTGAAGTTGTTTCCTTCAGTGGTATTTACGGAAACTTAACGGATAAGAACAATCCGACACTGACACCAGGTTTGTTCCAGCTGCCGGAAGGAACCATGCCGATGGGAAATCAGCCATATATGGAAGCCAGTATCGGTTTGGAAAATATCCTGAAGATTTTACGTATAGATTATTATCGCCGATTAACGTATTTGGATAATCCGGGAATCAAGAAAGGAGGCGTTCGTATAGCGTTGCGCTTCTCGTTCTAAAACAGACAAAGAATGACACAAAACACTCAGCATACAAATAAAACATTTCAACATACTCCTAACGTGTGGGCTTTGCTCCCGTTAGGAGTATTTCTGCTTTCTTATCTGGCGGTTTCTTGTGTTGCCGGAGATTTCTACAAGATGCCGATTACGGTCTCGTTTGTCCTTTCATCGGTTGTGGCAATTGCCATCTCAAAAGGTGGAAAACTGAATAGCCGGATCGAGCAGTTCTGCAAAGGAGCTGCCAACAGCAACATTATGTTGATGGTAGTCATTTTTATCTTGGCTGGAGCATTTGCTCAGACTGCCAAGGAAATGGGAGCGGTAGATGCTACGGTTAACCTGACGATGTCACTCCTTCCGGGCAATTTGCTGGCTGCCGGTATTTTCATAGCTGCTTGTTTTATCTCGATTTCGGTGGGGACTTCCGTTGGAACCATTGTCGCCTTGGCACCGGTGGCTGTAGGAATTGCTGAAAAAGCCGGAATGCCGGATGCGTTGATGCTAGGCGTGGTGGTGAGTGGTGCCATGTTTGGTGATAACCTTTCTTTTATTTCCGATACAACCATCGTGGCTACCCGGACACAAGGTTGTGAGATGTCTGATAAGTTTAAGGTGAATTTCCGGATTGCATTGCCGGTGGCTATTCTTACAGCCGTTTTATATGTCTGGTTGGGCTTGGGAGTTCACGAGAGTTATCTGCCGGAACATATCGAGTGGGTAAAGGTTTTGCCTTATTTGGTTGTTTTGGTTGCTGCTATTGCCGGTATGAATGTGATGCTGGTCTTGTTTTTAGGTATTCTTTTATCGGGTATCACCGGTTTGCTGACGGGCGCATTTGATATCTGGGCCTGGAATGCTGCGATGGGAAATGGTATTACCGGGATGGGCGAATTGATTATCGTGACGCTTCTGGCTGGTGGCATGTTGGAAATGATCCGATATAATGGTGGAATCGAATGGATTATCCAGAAGCTGACGGCCCGTATTGATTCGGCCCGTGGAGCAGAAGCCAGTATTGCCGGACTAGTCAGTTTTGCCAATTTGTGTACGGCCAACAATACAATTGCCCTGATTATGGCAGGTCCGATAGCGAAAGATATTGCCACACGTTTCCATATAGATCCGCGGCGAAGTGCCAGTTTGCTGGATATATTCTCTTGCTTCGTACAAGGTATTATCCCGTATGGTGCGCAAATGCTCATGGCTTCCGGTTTAGGAAATGTTTCTCCGTTGGAGATCATGCAGTATTTGTATTATCCGTATTTGTTGGGTATAGGCGCATTGTTGGCAATTATCTTTAAATATCCTCGACAATATACTTAAAATAATATACTATGGCAACAATAGGAACACCGATGTCACCTACTGCAACGAAAGTAGTTCTTTGCGGTAGTGGCGAATTAGGAAAAGAGTTTGTAATCGAGTTACAGCGTTATGGCGTAGAAGTCATTGCACTGGATAAATATGCGAATGCGCCAGCCATGCAAGTGGCCGATCGTTCGTATGTGGTTTCAATGTTGGATGGAAAAGCACTGCGTGAAATCATTGAAAAGGAAAAGCCGGATTATATTGTGCCGGAAGTAGAAGCCATCGCAACAACTACGTTGATGGAATTGGAACAGGAAGGTTTCCATGTCATTCCTACGGCTAAGGCTACTTGGTTGACGATGAATCGTGAAGGTATCCGTCGTTTGGCTGCTGAAGAATTGGGCTTGCCTACTTCTCCGTATCGTTTTGCTGCAACTGAAGAAGAGTTTAAGGCTGCCGTAAAAGAGATTGGAATGCCATGTGTGGTAAAACCGATTATGAGTTCAAGCGGACACGGCCAGAGTGTTGTCCGTAAGGAAGAAGATATTGATCCGGCTTGGCATTATGCACAAGAAGGTGGTCGTGCCGGTGCCGGTAAGGTGATTGTTGAAGGATTTGTGGATTTCGATTATGAAATTACACAGTTGACAGTTCGTCATATCAACGGAACTTCTTTCCTGGAACCGGTTGGTCATGTACAGAAAGATGGCGATTACCGCGAATCTTGGCAGCCTCAGGTGATGAGCCCGGTAGCAAAAGAAAAGGCACGCCAGATAGCCAAGCAGATTACAGATGCTTTAGGTGGCCGGGGAATCTTTGGCGTTGAATTGTTTGTTAAGGGTGATGACGTGATCTTCAGTGAGGTTTCTCCGCGTCCGCATGATACCGGTATGGTGACGATGATTACCCAGGATTTGTCTCAGTTCGCCCTTCATGCCCGTGCCGTATTGGGTTTACCGATACCAAATATCCGTTTTTTGGGAGCAGGAGCTTCGCGTGCTGTTGTAGTTGATGGGGAAAGTTCGCAGTTGAGCTTTGGTAATCTGGAGCATGTCTTGGAACAGCCCGACACGCAGTTGCGTTTGTTTGGTAAGCCTTCGGTCAATGGGCATCGTCGTATGGCAGTGTTGCTGGCCCGTGCCGAGAATGTAGAAGAAGCTCGTCGTAAGACTGGTGTGATGATGGATCAATTAGAAATAAAGCTCTGACGGAGCTTCCTGGGAAAAGGAAGCCCTGTCCGACGCTCCGACGGAGCTTCCCGAGAAAAGGAAGCCTTGTCCGACGCTCCGACGGAGCTTCCTGAGGAGCGGAAGCCCTGTCGAGCCGCTCGACGAAGCATTTTTTGCGGGGGAAGCCCTGTCGAGCGTTTCGGATATTATTCATATGAATAAAAGTAAATAAATTGGGCTTCCTGGAAAGCATTCTTCTTGAGAAAAGAAGGACTTTCAGGAAGCCCGATTGTTTTTATCCCCCGATTTTAGCCGTTAACTGATGTTCGGCAAAGATGTCTAAACACCGTTGTTGGGTTGCTTCATCAGGAGCACGCATTGCGTATTGATGCGGATTGTAGGTCGTTCCTAGTTTATCATGCTTGTTTTTCCCAATATCGTGATACACCAACAGGTTGATCATCTCGGGCGGTTTGGGCAGACTGGCAAGAAATTCGGCCGATTTCCGAATATTCTCTTCATCAGCATTGACTCCATCGATAAGTGGAATACGAATCCAATAAGGAACATCCGAAGCGGCTACCAACCGGAGATTCTCCAAGACCCGTTCGTTGGGTACACCACAATAATGCCGGTGTTTCTCTGAATCCATTAGCTTCAGGTCGACTAGGAATAAATCACATAGCGGAATGACTCGCCGAACGACTTCTTCCGAGGCATACAATGTGGTATCGACTGCCCGGTGAATATCTTCCTGCCCACATCGGGTTAAGAGTTCCAGTAAGAAGTCGGGTTGCATCAATGGTTCACCACCACAGAAGGTAACTCCGCCTTCCGATCGATCCATGACGGCAGTTTCCTTTTCAATCTCGCGCATGGCTTCGTTTACCGTCCATTCCCGTCCTGAAATCTCCAAGGCACAAGCCGGACAAACTTCTACACACGTTCCGCACATCTTGCATTTGGTTTCATCCGTGACGATGCCAGAGCGTGTCAGTTCCAAGGCTCCTTCAGGACACGCATGCACGCATGTCTGGCAGCCGATACATTTCTTCCGTGTATAAAGTTTGACCGGTTTCTTCCCGATGCCTTCCGGATTATGGCACCACACACAAGACATCGGGCAACCTTTCAAGAATAAGGTGATCCGGATGCCCGGACCATCATTAATCGCATATCGTTTGATATCAAACAGCAGTCCCATACGTTAGAATGATTCCTGTTCAGTACGTGCAATCACGTCGGCCTGCAGGTCGGCATTCATGTCGTTGAAATAATCGCTGTAGCCGGCTACGCGTACCAGCAAATCCCGATAATCTTCCGGACATTTTTGGGCAGCATACAAAGTTTCTGTATCTACGATGTTAAACTGGATATGGTGTCCGCCCAAAGCAAAGTAAGTACGGATCAGAGAAGCCAGTTTGGCAACGTCTTCTTCACGCTTCAACAAGCTTGGCATAAAACGTTGATTCAATAAAGTACCGCCACTCTTTACCTGATCTAATTTGCCTAAAGACTTGATAACGGCAGATGGCCCGTGAGTGTCTGCTCCGTGAGAAGGAGAAGTACCGTCAGAGATAGCTCTGCCTGCCAGACGGCCATTTGGAGTTGCTCCCATTACCTTACCGAAATAAACGTGGCAAGTAGTAGAAAGCATATTCAGGTGGAAACATTCACCTTTCGTATTCGGTTTGCCTTCGATGGCATCATACAGATCATTGAATACCCGGACAGCTACGGAATCCGCTTTGTCATCATCATTTCCGAAGAATGGAGTATGATTCAAGATATACTGACGCATTACTTCATGACCCACGAAGTTGTCATTCATTGCTTGAAGCATTTCATTCATGGTGTACCGTTTGTCTTCAAAGACATGCTTCTTTAATGAACATAAACTATCCGTAATAGTACCTAAGCCGGTGCATTGGATATAAGTAGTATTATATCGTGGTCCGCAATTGTAGTAGTCTTTTCCCTTCGCGATGCAGTCGTCGATAAAAAGAGAAAGGAATGTAGCCGGAGCATATTTGGCAAACATCCGGTCGATATAATTGCTGACGCGCACTTTCATATCCACGAAATAATGGATTTGTTTCAGGAAGGCTGCATATAAATCTTCGAATGTCTGGAATGAATCAGCTTCACCTGTTTCCAATCCGACCTTTCTGCCGGAAACCGGATCGATACCGTTGTGCAGTGTTACTTCCAGAATCTTCGGAACATTCAGGTAACCTGTCAGGACGTATGCTTCTTTTCCGAAGGCACCAACTTCGATACAGCCGCTGCATCCGCCTTCGCGGGCATCGGTCAGGCTCTTTCCTTGGCGCATCAATTCCTGAATATATACATCCGGATTAAATACCGAAGGATAACCATGTCCTTGACGAATGACTTTACAACCGGCACGCAGGAAACGTTCATGAGTGCAGGCACTGATATGAATGGCACTACCGGGTTGCAGGATATGTAGCTCTTCGATAGTTTCGAGCATGATGTATGATACTTCACTGACGCCATCGCTGCCGTCTGATTTCACACCTCCGATATTCAGATTCGTGAAATCGTTGTAGGTTCCACTTTCCTTGGCTGTGATACCTACTTTAGGAGGAGCAGTATGATTATTGACTTTGATGAAGAAGCAAGACATGAGCTCTTTGGCTTGGTCGCGGGTCAACGTACCGTCAGCAATACCTTTCTCATAGAAAGGAGCCAGATGCTGATCGAAATGTCCCGGATTCATGGCATCCCAGCCGTTCAGTTCTGTGATGGTTCCCAGGTGAACAAACCAATACATTTGGATAGCTTCCCAGAAATCACGAGGCGCATGAGCCGGAACCCAACGGCATACTTCCGCAATCCGACGAAGTTCTGCTGCACGTTTCGGATCTTTTTCCGTCATACTCATTTCATCTGCCAGGTCTGCATGCCGGTTGGCGAACAAGATAGCTGCATCACACGAGATGGCCATTGCCTGCAACTCTTCTTGTTTATCGGTAGCTTCCGGATCATTCATAAAGTCGAGTGATTCGATATGCTTTTGGATTCTGTCTTTTAAGTCTAATAATCCGTAACGATATACTTTTCCGTCGAGAGCCGTATGGCCGGGAGCTCTTTGTTCCATAAACTCGGTGAACATACCTACTTCGTAAGCTTCCTTCCATTCTTTCGGGACATGATTGAAGATACGTTCGCGTTGTGTACGACCTTTCCAATAAGGAATAACTTCGCGTTCGTATGTGTCAATGTCTTCCTGACTGATGGTGTAACGTTGTAATTCACGCGTATTCAGAACGTGCAAATCTTCTACACTATGACAAGTTAATTCCGGGAATGTAGAAACAGCCTTTGGACGTGGTCCGCGTTCTCCGACGATCAATTCATCCTTTCCGATATAAATTGTCTTCTGTTTGCATATCTCATAGAAATTAAGAGCACGCAGAATAGGAATAGGATATTTCCCTTCGTTTTCTTTATAGAACTTCGTTTCGATCAAAGCTCTTTCAATAGACAAAGAAGGTTGAGCTTCGAACGATTCTTTACGTAACCGTTTGATTCGGTCGTTCATGCCCATCATATTCGCTTCGTTGGAAGGAGCGAAGTTGCAGGCGCTTTTAGGCGCGCGTTGTGCTACTTTTTGTGTTGACATATTGACTTTAAAATTAGAATCGGTTATATTTTTATATTCTTTTTTCAAAAGTGTAAAGATACTACTTCTTATAAATATTTTGTATGAGAATGAAAGTTTAACAGTATAAAAAATATTAATAGATAAAAGTGTAACTATTTTGTGTGGAAAATATTCTATATGAAAGATGGGGATAGGGATTTTATAAGTTGTCCGGTTACTTTTATGACATATCGTTTTACTGATATTTATATAAAAACGAATGATGCAGAACCGGTTATTCCTTCTGCATCATTCGCCATACAACAATAGACTGCTGATAATATTAATAGATGTATTTTAATTCCTTTCCATGGACTTCATTTCGGATCTGACCGTCTTTCCAAACGACTTCGCCATTTACCCATGTTGTATCAACGGCATGATGGAAGGTGTATCCTTCAAATGGAGACCAACCACATTTAGTCAGGATATTTTCTTTGCTTACGGTCCATGTCTTGTTCGGGTCAATTAAGACCAGGTCAGCATAATAACCCGGACGTATGTAGCCTCTCCGGTCGATGTGGAAAAGTTCGGCAGGCTTGTGAGCCATTTTATCCACGACCTTTTCGTATGTGAACCGGCCTTCCATGGCTAATTCCAGCATGACGATTAAAGAATGTTGTACTAACGGTCCGCCTGAGGCTGCTTTCAGACAAGAGCCTTCTTTCTCGGAAAGCAGGTGAGGAGCGTGGTCGGTGGCAATGATGTCTATTTTGTCATTATTAACGGCTTCACGCAAGGCTGTCCGATCGGCCAGTGTTTTGATAGAAGGATTCCATTTGATCCGGTTGCCGAACAAGGCATAATCGCCGTCATGGAACCATAGATGATGTACACATACTTCTCCGGTAATTTTCTTATCCTTCAAAGGAAGCTTATTATCCAGTAAAGTAGTTTCCTTGGCTGTTGACAGATGAAGAATATGCAAACGCGTTCCTAACCGGGTAGCCAGTTCGACAGCTTCCGAAGAGGAGGCATAACAAGCTTCTTCACTACGAATTTTACTGTGGAAGGAAATATCCAGATCTTCACCGTACTGTTGGGTGTAGTAAGCGATGTTCCTTTTGATTATTTCTTCTTTTTCGGCATGGACCGCTATCAACAGGTCACTTTCACTAAAGATTCTTTCGAGCGCATCTTTCTTATCTACCAACATATTTCCTGTCGATGAGCCTAAGAATAACTTTAATCCCGGAACACGGGAACGATCCAGGCGGCGAATATCTTCCATATTATCGTTTGTTCCTCCGAAGAAGAAAGAATAATTGGCTACGGATGTTTCGGCTGCCCGGTTGAATTTCCATTCCAGGTTTTCGAGTGTTGTTGTCTGCGGTTTGGTGTTTGGCATATCCATAAACGAGGTAACACCACCAGCCACGGCAGCCCGACTTTCAGAATAAATATCAGCTTTGTACGTTAGTCCGGGTTCACGGAAATGAACCTGATCGTCGATACAACCTGGCAGTAACCATTTGCCCTGACCATCCACGACCTCTTTGGCTTCAGCTATGATTTCAGAAGGAACTTCTCCTTCGTACACGGCTTCAATCATTTCGCCGTTGATCAGTACTGCACCTTGATAACTCCGCCCTTCATTAATGATACGGACATTTTTTATCAGTTTCTTGTTCATAAGCTTATTGGGATTTATGGTCCAAAAATAGGGATTTTTGTCCGGTTATTTCTCTTTCGTCCCATGCTTTTTATCATACCAGCGTCTAAATCGATAGTCGAGCCACAACAGGAAAAGAGCGATACTACCTATATAGGTATAAATAAAGAGCAAAGAAGTATCTATTTTCGGCCATCGGATAGCGGGTATTTCCAGTTCTTTCAACCCAATGACGGCGGCAACAATCATAACCATCGAGGCGAGAATCAGCATACTCCATTCCAGACATGCCTGCCGTTTACGCTTGCGTACCGCTTCTTTTTCGATACGTTGCATCATTTGCGACCGGAATCCTTCCGAGAGTGATACTGTCGGCATTTGTTTGAACAATGATTTCAAACGGTCTTCTTGTACTCTATTTGTTTCTTTTTCCATGATTCTTTACTTCTTGTGAACAACATCCTGATTCTTTTCTTCTTCTGTTAGCAGCACATACAGTTTCTTCCGTATGCGGTGTAACTTCACTTTCAGATTAGACAACGACAAGCCGGTAATACCCGTCAAGTCTTCAAGGCTTTTCTCTTCCATATAGAATAATTGGATCAAAGCCCGGTCGTCTGGCGGAAGCTGGGCCAAAGCCCGGTCCAGCCATTCCAATTGCTGGGCTGTTCCGTATGAACCTAATGCTTCCTGCACTTCCTCTTCGGATACATTCGTCAGCTGCGAATCTTCTATTGATAAATATTCCATCTTCTTTTTTCGGACAGCCGATATGGCCATGTTGTAAGCAATCCGGTACAACCAGTTGGCAAAGTTGCCTTCTCCGCGGAAAGATTCCAATTGACGGAATGCCTTGATGAATACATCTTCCGTCAGTTCTTCGGCATCTTCCCGGTTTTGTACAATCCGAAAGATCAAAGTAAACAACGGTTGGCTGTATTTATCCAACAGACAGGCGAAACAACTGGTGTCGCCTGCCAGAATCCGGTTGATATAATATGTATCCGATAATCCTTCCATTTCATAATGATTGACGCAGGCTTGCCGGAAAGGTTACAGGCTTTATCAAATAATTTGGACGGGATATCGCATTTTCCCCCGGAGATAAAGTCTGTAACCCCGGTTCCAAACTTCCGGATCCTATATGTAATTCTTTAGTTCACGACGTGAACTAAGTAAACCACGCCGTGAACTACTTAAACCACGGCGTGAACTAAGTAATCCACGGCGTGAACTAAAGAATATATAATAGGGAAAAAAGTTTTCCCTCGGCAGGGTGGAAAGTTTCTGGCAGGCAAAAACAAGTTTACAAAGGGCGGCTGCCCCAAAAAAATCGTCTGAAAGTTGTAACCATTCCGTTTCTCTTGCGTCCATATTACAGAAGCTTCGGAAAACAAAGGTATTAATAACATAAAAATAACAGAAACGATAATGATGGATTTTATTTCTATTCCGCTGGTTGTCGGAATTATTTGTTACGGAATTTACAGTTTGTTTGAATTGTTCGTTCATAAGAAAGAACGTCTGATGATCATTGAGAAATTATCGGAGAAAGTAGATTGGGCTGTGTTGGACGGGAAACTTCAGTTACCAAGTTTTGCTCAAAAACGGATATCCTTCAGCGCTTTGAAAATCGGATGTCTGATGGCTGGCTTAGGCTTAGGATTATTGATCGGCTTTATTTTCCATACGTTTGTGCGTGTGAATTTCGAAGGCGACTGGCAGATGATTTCTATGGCGTATGGAGCTTCTGTTTTGTTGTGCGGTGGTTTAGGATTGATCTTGGCATTTATTATCGAGAACAAAATGGGAAAAAAGGAGGATGAATAGTTTTCTCAGGTAGCAGAGTAAAAACAGGTTTAAAACTTAGCAATAAAAACTCCCGAGAATCATTTCTGAAACCAACGGAAATCAAAATGAAAATAAACGAGAATCATTTCCACTCATGCTCGTATTCTTGAAAGAAAACAAGTATGAATGGAAATGATTCTTTTTTTATTTCTTAGGTTGATCGCCTAAAGTGAACTTCAGAGTTCCGGCTTTTACCAGATCTTGATGAGAGATGGTATAACCTTTTAACTTCTTGTCACCTGCCTGAATCGACTGGATGTAGATGGATTCAGGTGTAGCGTGTGAAGCTTCGATTACCAAATCTCCTGCCGGATAATATTTCTTGTCAAGATGAATCGTGATCTTATCGAACACCGGTGATGTCAATACATAATCAACATCACCCGGACATGCCGGATAAAATCCCATCATCGAGAAGATAGCCCATGTTGACATGGTTCCGGTGTCTTCGTTTCCAGGAACACCGTTCGGCGCATTGTGATAGCCATTCTTCAGAATCTTATGTACTTCTTTCTGGGTACGCCATTCTTCTCCCTTGAAATAACTGAACAAATACGGATAAGCGATATCGGGTTCGTTGGCCGGATCATAATTACCATCGTCGAAAACGCCTTGTAATTTATTGACAAACTTCTTATTTCCACCCATCAGTTTGGCCAATCCTTTGATGTCGTGCGGTACATAGAAGGTATAATTCCAAGCATTTCCTTCGTGGAATCCCGGACTTGGCTCAAAGTTTTCACCTTGTTTCGGATCAAAAGGCTCATAGAATTTACCATCCGGCAAAATCGGACGTAATGTTCCGAAATCTTTACAATAGTAATGTTTGTAACCCATTGAGCGATCATAGAACAATTTCGCATCTTCTTTCTTCCCCAAAGCTTCTGCAAACTGACTTAGATTCCAGTCGGCCAGATAATATTCCAAAGCATGGGAAACGGAATTATCATATTGCTCACGTAAAGGAACATAACCTAATGAGAAATAATCATTGGCATCCGGACGAAGCAAATTAAATTCGCCTGGAGTTGTAGCTCCCTTACGCATGGCTTCATAGGCCGTTGTGGTGTCGAAATCGCGTAAGCCTTTCATCCAGGCATCTACAATATAAGGGATTGAAGGGTCACCTTCCATGGTGAATGTTTCCCGGCCGTAAAGTTCCCATTTCGGTAACCATCCGTTTTCCTTGTACATATCAATCATGGTCTGGATAATATCCAACTGGCGATCGGGGTAAAGTAAAGTCATGAGCGAACTGACATTGCGGTAAGTATCCCACAACGAGAATACTGTGTAGCGGTTACCACTTGTCTTACCCACTTCCAGGCTCTCCATCTTCGGATATTCACCGTTGACGTCCTGTAAAATATTCGGATGGATCAGCAAATGATACAGGCCTGTATAGAAAATTGTCTTTTCATCCTTCGTACCGCCTTCAACAGTGATGCGTGATAAATCATCATTCCACTTGTCGCGGGCAGCAGAAGCAATCTTGTCGAACTCGAAACCGGGTTGTTCGGCTTTCAGATTCTCACGGGCATTCTCGATACTGATGAATGAAACACCGATCTTTACTTCGATCTGTTCCTGTTCGGCTACATCGTATTTAAACCAGACGCCTACGTCATCGCCACTGATTTCGCGGGTATATTTCGTGTATAGTTTGTATTTACCTGCATCGGCATCCCACTGAGCCTCTACGCCTTTCATCTCGCGTTGCTTTTTCCAGTATCCTTTTTCCTTCGGAGCCTTGTTTACTTGCATCACGAAATAAATCGGAAAGACAGCTTGCGGATTATAACAGAAAGTTCCCATCAGTTTGCTTCCTTCGATTTCTGTGTCACTTACAAAGCGGACGGTTGCACCGGTTTCGTTGGTTAAGCCTTCTCCTAAGTTTAGCAGGATATTCCCTTGTCCTTTCGGGAAGGTGAAACGGCTTAATCCGGTACGAGGCGTAGCTGTGACTTCCGTCTTGATATTATATTTAGTCAGCATATTACTGTAATATCCCGGATGAGCCACTTCCTTCTCATAATGGCTTCCATATTCATGGTAATCTACTTTCAGATCTCCGGAAGTCGGCATCAGCAATAAGCCTCCTAATTCAGGACAACCAACACCGCTCAGATTGACATGGGCATAACCGGTGAAGAAGTCATTATCGGATGTATAAGGTGTTGACCACCACCGACTGTCTTTATCAAATTCGTTGGTTTCAGATCCCATGACATTGAAAGGTGTCACACTCATCATTCCTTGGGGACAGACAGCTCCGGGATTAGTTGTTCCGAAATTGCTTGTTCCGATAAAAGGATTGACATAATCGACAGGCTGCTGTGCAAAGGCGAAACTTCCGCCACACAACAAGAGCGCCAATAATTGTTTTTTCATGTTTGTCAGTTTATTTGTGTTTAGATAAAATAAATACTTGTTTATTACCAGATGACGATTTCATCTACGAAAATGAATCCTTTAGGATTCTGGGCCTTGAGTTGTACATAACGGGCCTTCCAATTCCCCTGGAATGTATATTCTTGAAATGTGAGATCTGATTTATCCTGAGGAATCGTAGTCGGGATAACACCTTGTGATGTGAAATTCTTTCCATCTTCAGATGTCAATACTTCTACTTTTTCCGGTTGATAAACTCCAGGGCCTGTTAGTTGCATCCATTTCGAAGAAACTTGATGCAAGTCCATAACTTCCCCTAGATCGATGACACAATCCAGATTGTCTGTGTAACCTTGCCAACGTTGGTCGAGATACGTTAATCCTCCTCGGCATCCGTTAATGATGGCATTTATACCTCCGGCCATATAACCCGGATACAGACGGCTGTTGAAGCGGATACTTTTTCCGATGCCTTTATGGTAGTCAACGCGTTGTTCGGAAACTCGATCCTGCAACTGACCATTTACGAAGATGCCAGCCACGATTTTAGCAGAATCTTTGACAACAATCGGTTCCTGATAGATAGGAGAGGACGCTGTCGGAGTAGATCCATCTGTTGTATAGTGGATTTCTACCGGATATTTCTCGGCATCCATGGTTACGCGGATTTCTTTTTGAATGGTATCTACTACCATATCAAATTCCAGTTCGTTGGAAAGCGGGAACGGATTCAATCCCATTTGTTGTAAAACTGGGATGTGTGCGTTGACACGTGGCTTGAAGTCTTGCCAATCCCGTTTTTCCTGCGGCGTCCAGCCGATTTCTGCTACGGCAAGAGCACGCGGGAACATCATGTATTCCAAATGCTCGGGAGTAGGAATGTATTCAGTCCACGTATTCGCTTGTACACCCAGGAAATGTTTGGCTTCTTCAGCTGTCAACGAATCCTGAGGGATCGGATTATAATTATATACTTTCCGGATCGGTGTATATCCGCCAATGGCTACCGGTTGATACCGGGGATCAGCCTGATAGAAGTCAAAATACATGTAGCTACCCGGAGTCATGATCACATCATGTCCCATGCGGGCTGATTTAAATCCGGCAGCTTCACCACGCCATGACATGACAGTTGCTTCGGGTGCTAATCCACCTTCTAGAATTTCATCCCAACCGATCAGGCGGCGACCTTTGGAATTCAGGAACTCTTCTGCTTTCCGGATCATGTAGCTTTGCAACTCATCAACATTGGCGAGTTTTTCTTTCTTCATCAGCGCCTGGCATTTCGGACAGGTTTTCCATGTGTTTTTACCAGCTTCGTCTCCACCGATATGAATGTATTCGGAAGGAAAGAGTTCTACTACTTCGGTCAGCACATTTTCCATGAACTCGAATGTTTTCGGATTACCGATACAGAAATCTCCACTGGTATGAGACTTTCCTGCACAACATAATTCAGGATAAGCCACAAAGACTTCATCCGAATGAGCCGGGAATTCGATTTCCGGAATGATGGTGATATGTTTCTCGGCTGCGTATGCCAGCATGTCACGTATATCGTCTTTGGTATAGTAACCGCCATAAGCTCCTTCCGTTCCTTCTTTCAGATACTGACGGTCTTTACCGTTATCCCACCATTCACGCCAGTCGGATTGGGTACGGAAGGCGCCTTCTTGTGTCAGTTTCAGATATTTATCGATCTGCAGACGCCAGCCACCGGCATCGGTCAAATGAAGATGCAATGTGTTTAGTTTGTAATACGACATGACATTCATCAGCTTCTTGACTTCTTCTTTGTCGAAGAAATGACGGGACACGTCGAGATGCAAGCCTCGATAGGGAAAACGAGGATGGTCGTTGATCTTTACATACGGCAGTCCGTTGGGTGTTAACAGCTGCAAGAGCGTTTGTTTACCGTAAAACAAACCGGTTTCTGTTTTCGCTGTCAGACGGACACCTGCTTCATCGATTTCCAATTGGTATCCTTCGTTCGGGATATCCGTAGCATTCGGATCGACACGGAAGTTTACTTTATTGGAAGTCGAACCGGCTCCAACTAACATGGCTTGACTAACTTTAAACATACCATCCGACTGTGTTATTTCGAACGGCTCTGGTATCAATTGAATTTGTGTTTCGACTGTTTGATTACAGGATGTAAAGAGCACGGAACCAACCAGCAATGTCCCACCAAGCACTTTACTCACACGTTTTGGTATTAGCATGAGCATGAAATATTAAATGATTAAACGAATATCTTTCAGAAAGCATCTCTATCTAATTGCCTCAACTTGTTGTTGCCGGAATTTCCGGAACTGACGGATTAAAACAATGGCTGTTACGATCGTTGCCGTCAGGTCGGCGATAGGGATACTTACCCACACCCCAAATGTACCCCAAATTCTTGGTAAAACAATCAGACAAGGCACTAAAAATAACATCTGTCGTGTCAGTGAAAGGGAAATGGCCATTTTAGATAAGCCAACTGACAGGAAGAAGTTGGTCGATACCATTTGGAATCCTACAATCGGGAATACGGCGAAAACAATATGCAATCCATAAACGGCAGCACTGGCCAACTCTTCGTCGGTTGTAAAGAAGCCTACGATGAATTCTGGGAAGAGCTGACAGATCAGGAAGCCAAAGGTCGCAACACCGATACCCCATTTCGTAGTTAGCTTCGTCACGTCGATTACACGGTGGAATTGTCGGGCGCCGAAGTTATATCCTGCGATCGGCTGCATTCCCTGATTGAATCCCATAATAATCATGACGAAGAGAAAGACAATACGATTCACGATACCATAGGCTCCGATTGCCATATCGCCGCCATGTTCTTTCAGTCCCCAGTTAATTAATAGGACGATGAGGCATGAACAGAGGTTCATTAGGAATGGAGACATCCCAATGAAGATAATTGCATCTACCAGTTCTTTATGTAGCTTATAAATTCCTTTGTGGAAATGCAAGAGTTGCGTAGGGCGCGAGAAGTGAATGAATTGTCCGATCAAGGAAATCAACTGCGAGAAGACCGTTGCCCATGCCGCCCCTTTGATACCCCAGTCGAGCACAAAGATGAATAACGGATTGAGCAAGCAATTGACTACTACCGATAGTAACGTGGCGAACATTGCCATCTTGGGATAACCAGACGAGCGCAAAACAGAGTTTAACCCCAAATACATATGGGTGATCACGTTACCATATAAGATAATCCGCATATAGTCACGGGCATAAGAGATAGTTTGTTCGCTTGCCCCGAAGAAGTAAAGAACCGGATCGAGGAATAACAGGAATACTACCGAGAAGGCCACACCCATAATCAGATTCAGCATGAAGACATTTCCTAACACGTTGTTGGCACCTTCGTAGTCTTTCTGTCCCAGTTTGACAGATACTAACGTGGAAGCTCCCACACCGACCAGCGAACCGAATGCCGCGGCCAAATTCATTAATGGGAAAGTTAAGGCGAGACCTGCGATACCCATCGCACCTACTCCGTGGCCAATGAAAATACTATCGGCCATGTTATACAATGAAGATGCCGTCATGGCAATGATTGCCGGAATGGCATATTGGGTCAATAACTTGCCAATTGGCTCTGTTCCTAATATCAACGGTGAATTTTTGTCAGACATATATTAAAATCTTAAATCGTGTAACCTAAATCATCTGCCTATTCGGAATTTAACATACAAAGATATGCATTTTTTTAATGAAAGGCTTTAGTGGTTTTACTCGATTTACTGAAAACGAGTGATTATTGTCCTTGTATTTTCAATTTATCCATATAAAAATAAAAATCAAAAATGAATTTTATTAAATTGGAGAAATTCTTTAGCGATTAATTACAACCAAATGAGGAAGAGATAAGTAAAAATAAAGACGTCTCTGTTATCATCTAAAAAAATCTAACAGAGAGACGTCTTTCGGAAAATTCTATTTTCAATGTCTTACTTATTTTATTATTTCGGACGTGTACAACGATCTACCAAATAAGCTATCGAAACATAAGGTACACCAGAGTTGGTAGTCAGTCCAATTTCGCAGGTCCGACTGTTGGAATACCCACGTTGAATACCTTTTTCTTCGAGTTGAGGACGTAGTTTGCGGAGAGCATAGGCATTGACTTCGGGATGTGTGAAACCACGATCACCGGCAAAACCGCAACAACCTATTTCTTCGGGAACGAATACATTTTTGGAACACAATTTAGCCACGTTGATGATGGTATCTGCTAATCCCATACGTCTCATGGAACAGGTAATGTGTATAGCGACTGGTTCATCCGTTGGTGTAAATACGAGCCGGTCACGCAAGAAGGTATAAATGAATTCTGCCGGTTCATAGAGTTTCATCTTCCTGATAGTTTCGCGCATACGATGCAGGCATGGACTTTGATCACAGAGAACAGGATAACGTCCTTCCTCACTGGCTTTCCAAAGAGCCTCTTCCAACTCTTTGGATTTACGGTCGGCTATATCCATCATTCCTTTACTTTCCCAAATTGTACCACAACATAATTTGTCCATATTATCAGGGAAGATGACTTCGAATCCACCTTTTTGGAGAAGAGAAACCATTTTGTCGACAAGCGCCATCTCTTCCGGTGATTTACGGGCTAATCCCATTGTCTGGTTAATACAGCTGGGGAAGTAAACCACTTTATCCGGCTTGGCTGTAATACGGCTTCGGAGCTGCTTGCGAATGCGATAGGCTTTGGGCATGGCTGGTGTCCATAGAGGAATACTTAATGTCTGATGTATACCCCGAGTCAAGCTTGTCATAAGCGTTGTTCCCATAACCGCGTGAGCCGTATCTGCAAGAATCAGTACCGGCCGAAGTGAATTCTTGATTCCCGCAAAGTGACGGGCGGCAAAATCACCCAATTGATAACCTTTGCTTCCCTTGGGTAATTCAGCCTGACGGATATCGTGTGTCAACTCTCCGGTATTGATATGCATCGGGCATGACATTGAGCATAATCCGTCTCCGGCACAGGTTTGATTTCCCCAATATTTATATTCTTTGAGCAACGTAGCAAGGCGCTGTGGGTCATCTCCACTTTGACGCAAACGAGATATTTCTCGTTGAATGACGATACGCTGGCGACTGGATAAGGCAAATCCGCAGGTAAGGCAATTTACTTCGCAGAAGCCGCATTCAATACAACGATCTACTTTGGGATTTGTCAATGGCAGAGGCTTGAAATGCTTGATATGGCATTTGGGGTCATCGTTAAAGATTACTCCCGGATTCATCAGAATCTTGGGATCGAATAACTGTTTGACCGATTTCATCAATTCAAAGGCGTCATCGCCCCATTCGTAACGGACAAAAGGTGCCATGTTTCGTCCTGTTCCATGTTCTGCTTTTAGCGAACCGTCGTATTTATCTACTACCAGCGTTTTGACATCATTCATCAGATCTTCGTACCGTTTTACTTCTTCGTCGGTATGAAAAGACTGGTTCAGAATAAAATGATAGTTCCCTTCAAGTGCATGGCCATAGATGCAGGCGTCTTCGTATCCGTGACGCGCCAGTAGGGCTTGAAGTTCAGCAGTTGCTTCAGGCAAGTCTTCAATATGGAAGGCTACATCTTCGATCAGACAGGTTGTTCCTAATTTACGTGTTCCTCCAACCGACGGGAAAATGCCGGAACGGATAGCCCAATAGCGAGAATATTCTTCGGGCTTATCTGTAAAGTGAACGGGTGTATATGTATTAAATTCCTGGAGACAAGTCTCAATTTGCTGGATATATTGTTGAAGTTCTTCCGGTGTATGTGCCTTTGTTTCGGTGAGGACTGCAGTCAAGTTTTCACCCGTTGTATCATTAACAGACGCAAGTGATTTTTTGTCGAGCAGTTCTGCTCCTTTGACAATCCAGTTTCCTTGTTCATTCGTAAGCTTTTTCATGGCAACGACAGCCCGGCATGCTTCCTTGATATCACTGAAATAAAGCATGGCACTGGCTTTGCAAGGATAATCATATTCGGTTGCCATGGTTACTTCTGAAAGGAATGCAAGTGTTCCTTCTGAACCTACCAATAGATGGGCAATGATGTCAAATGGATCATCAAAGCGGATAAATGGCAGAATATTTAATCCCGTTACATTCTTAATAGCATATTTATAACGGATTCGTTCTGCCAGTGACTTTTTTGCTCTTACTTGGTCACGAAGTTCTTCTATTCGGCGGATAAAGTCTGGTCTTTTCTCCTGGAAGGCACGACGGCTTTCTGGATTTCCTGTGTCAAGACGGGTACCATCTGCCAAAACCATTCGGACAGAACGCAAGACTTTGTCACTATTGGCATGCGTCCCACAATTCATTCCAGAAGCATTGTTCATTACAATACCGCCTACCATAGCACTTTTTACTGAAGCCGGATCAGGAGCAAATTTTTGTCCGTAAGGCTTTAGTATTTCATTGACTCGTTGTCCGATGATTCCAGGCTGGAGACGGATGACCTTTCCTTCCTCTAAAACTTCATATTGCTCCCAATGTTTTCCTGCAACGATCAGGATAGAGTCACTGATTGCTTGTCCGGAAAGGCTTGTTCCGGCTGCCCGGAATGTAACAGGCAATTGATATTTGTCTGCAGCTTTCAACAGCATGGAGACTTCTTCTTCAGAGTTAGAACGAATAACAATTTGTGGAATAAGCCGATAGAAACCGGCATCCGTTCCCCATGCCAGACGGCGTAATTCGTCTGTATAAATACGATCGCCCGGGATGAATCGGGCGATATCGTGTAAAAATGAAGTATATTTTTTTTCTTGTTCCATAGAAAATCGTCAGATTTTGTCCGCAAAAGTAACGTATTTGTCGGGCGATTGTTCTTTTGTCTGTCGATTTCTTTTTGGAAGAAGAACAAGATTTATAGTTCCGGCTGATAGAGGAACCGTTTGATGCTTTTCTTGGGCGTTTTCTCGAATTCCAGTTCTCTCAGCTCGTAAAGTGCAACTTTGCAATAACCCGGGATGCTTCGGTTCAATTGCTTCAGGTTTTGTGCCATTTGCTCGTTCAGCGCTTTGGTTGTTAAACCTGATTTCTTTATCTGGTCCCAGTCCGGATAAATCAAAGCCGTTAGCTTTTTATTGTCTGAAATAATCAGAGATTCTACGACGAGAGGCATATTGTTGAGTTTTGCCTCGATTTCTTCGGGATAAATGTTTTGTCCGTTCGGACCGAGCAACATGGTTTTGCTTCGTCCGCGGATATAAAGAAAACCATCCTCATCAATTGTACCCAAGTCGCCTGTTCTCATCCAGCCATCGGGCATCATCACGGCCGCGGTGATTTGGGGATTCTTATAGTATCCTAACATATTATTGGTTCCTCGAACGAGGATTTCACCCACTTTATGTTGAGGATCGGGCGAGTCGATACGTACTTCCATACGGTCAACAATCTTGCCTACCGAGGTTGGCTTGAATATATCCCATTGAGCATACGCAACAAGTGGTCCACATTCGGTCATACCATATCCTACGGTGTAACGGAAACGAATGGAACGGAGAAACTGTTCTACTTCTTTGTTGAGTGGGGCACCGCCTATCACAATCTCTTCAAAATTACCTCCGAATGCCTCGTTCAGCTGATTGGCTATTTTCTTTCGTATGATTGTATTTATCACCGGTAGGTTGAGCAAGACTTTCATTATAGGTTTCTCAATGATTGGAAAGATACGTGTTCGCACAATCTTTTCGATGATGATCGGTACTGCCAGGATCAGTCGTGGGCGACAGGAAGCAAAGGCTTTTCCTATGACTTGCGGACTAGGCATTCGTGTAATGAAATGGATGTGGCAGCCTTTGTTGACGGAATTCAGTACTTCGAAGGCCAGCCCGTACATATGTGCCATCGGAAGGATACATACGATATTATCTCCTGCATGGATAAACGGAAGATTATCGGCAGCAAACTGGGTATTACTCCACAAGCTGCGATAGGGGAGCATGACTCCTTTGGAAGAACTGGTTGTACCCGAAGTATAATTCAGTAAGCATAAATCTTCCGGATTCTCTTCATAATAATGAATCGAATCGGGAGTAAACGACGGATATTTCTGTTCGAATAATTGCGGCAATTGGTTGATTGCTTCTTTTACTGCCGGTTTATCCGATTTTATCAAACTGAAGTCATCTAATTGAATAATTAAACGAATCTGAGGAAACTCTTTCTCATCGAGTTGAGCCCAGTTTGAGGCAGAGACAAAAAGGACTTTGGATTCGGAATGATTTAGAATCAAATGAATATTGTCTGCTTTGAATTCATGGAGAATGGGCACAGCCACGGCTCCGTAGGTCAGAGTGCCAAAGAAACTGAGGGCCCAGTTGGAAGAGTTTCTTCCTAAAATCGCTATTTTATCACCCGGTTGTATTTCAGCACAGCGGAATAATATATGAAGTTCTTCCATGCGACGGGCCACATCTTTGTATAAAAGAGTTGAACCTTCCATATCAGTAAAGGCGGGCAGATCCCAATGGACTTTAACACTTTTCTCAATCAATCCTAAAAAACGGTTTTCCATATATTCTCCTTTCCTTTTTTATTATCAGGTCTATGCCTGTTTAATTAACAGATTCTTTACAAAAATAAGTTTTTTATGAATATATGCAAAAGATTTATATAAATTATTCCGGTTTTTCCACAATTTGTTGTAAGATTCTACCCAAACGGCAAGACGTTATTTGTGTGTATCTATCTGCTGCACATCTGTAGATATACCAGTTTTTATCCAATTCATTGAAAGATTTTTCCAGATCGCCTTGCAGATCTTTAAGCGACTGGGCTTGCTGTAGAACCGGATGTTGGGTGATGGTTTGTTGTAGCTTTTGAACAGTTTTTTGTAGGGTTAAATACTCCGTTAATTTTTGTTCCATCAAGGTTTCATCCATAGGA
>UMGH01036555.1_pt1 | contig 30712 bp, 19 predicted proteins | sample 1965231 | NCBI WGS metagenome assembly UMGH01 (sample SAMEA4836068, study PRJEB28245) | human gut metagenome | biome: gut microbiome; material: fecal sample | place: Denmark | collected 2008 | reverse complement strand
GCCTTTTCTATTGATTAACTCGTACGTGTTAATTGATAGACCCGAAAAGGGTATATTGCATACGGATTTTTCTGTTTGGACAAATCCTTTATCTTCGGACAGAAAAGGATGAGAAGAAGGATGGTTTCTTGCAATATACTCGTTCTATGAAAACGGCTGTTCGCTATCATTTAGGAGTTTCCGTTAAAAGTTGCACAAGATATTACTAAATATTGCTCATTTCCTCGGGCGACAAAATCTCATGTTGTTTACTGTAGCGGTTTCGCTTGTGAGGTGTATTGCGCACGCCATCTTTAATTTGTTCGGTAGCTTGTCCCATATTGCCACTACTCATGCGACTCACATCTCCACCATATTGACGCCAACGGTCCATGATGCTTAAAACGTAACCATAGGTTTCAGAGCCAATCATGTAACCACATTTCACCACAGGGTCGCGATAATATTGCGCACTGCTCAAGTTGCGCACATAATAGCTCACATCGTCCCAACGCTGCGGGTTGCCACCATGTTTGCGTGCCAAAGCTTGTGCATCGCGAATGTGGCCAATGCCCCCATTGTAGGAAGCTAAAACAAACTTTATGCGTTCAGCTGCATCGGGGATGTTGGCAAACTGACGTTGTAAGTGGTTAATGACAGATGCTGCTGTAGCAACATTTTCGGCAGGTGAGAAAACTTTTTGCTGCGACAAACCAAATTGGGCTGCCGTGCTGGGCATTAACTGCATAAGTCCACAAGCACCAGCCCATGAGGTGGCGTTAGGATCGAAGCCCGATTCTTGGTAACACTGAGCCGCAATTAAGCGCCAATCCCAGCCTGTACGTGTGGCAGCTTGCTTAAAATAATTGTCGTATGTAGAGATAATGCCCTTTTCGCGCGAGATGAAAGGAGCACGCACCTTGCGGTGAACTATCGTACGGTTTTTAAGCCAATCAGCTTCCAACTTTTGTGCTTTAATCTCTACACCATCACCATACCAATCATCGAGAGCTTGCACCAAGTCGGAGGCTTGTGCCAAGGTTGCCCAACTCTGTGTGCCAGCCTTGTTGTGTGCGCCTGCCACCGCAATACCTTGTTTTTTGCAATATGTTTCTGAAAGTTGGTAAGCAATCACGTCAATCTCTCCAGCCTTGAGCTTTTTTACCAGCTCGGTGCTGTCGGTAGCCAATTCCACGCGTACGCCTACCCCTAAGGATTGGGCAAAGTTTTCAGCCAAAGCATATTGCAAACCCATGCCACGCCCTTGGTAGTCAAAGTAAGTGTCGGGACCACTAATGGTGCCGATAATCAATTCGCCCGATTCGCTGATGCGTCCCACATTATCGTTGGCATTCCTTTTGGCAACTTTAGCAAAGGCCCCATTGTCGGCAGTCGATCCCTCGACCTTTCTTTTGTGGCACGCGGTGAACAGCGTGAGCGTGGCAAGTGCAAGAATAATTTTCTTCATAGTTAGGGTAGGGAGTAGGGGAGTGTAGGCTTAATCCCATATTCCCCTCTCTCTTGTGAGTGTTTTTACATTTCTGCTTCCTTCAAGCGTTCTGCGTTTTCGGCAACAATGAGGTGGTCGATGCAGTCTTGGATGTCGCCATCCATGAACGCTTGCAAGTTGTAAATGGTGTAGTTGATGCGATGGTCAGTGATGCGACCTTGTGGATAGTTATAAGTGCGAATCTTAGCAGAGCGGTCGCCTGTCGAAACCAAGGTCTTGCGTCGGCTTGCAATATCGTCTACATACTTTTGGTGTTCCTTGTCGTAGATGAAAGTGCGCAAGCGGGCCAAAGCACGTTCCTTATTTTTAGGTTGGTCGCGTGTTTCGGTACATTCAATCAATATTTCTTCCACTTCGCCCGTATTGGGATTCTTCCAGTTATAGCGCAAGCGTACACCCGATTCCACCTTGTTAACGTTCTGACCACCAGCACCGCTCGAACGGAAGGTGTCCCACTTAATTTCGCCTTCGTTTATAACCACGTCAAAAGCTTCTGCTTCGGGCAGCACAGCCACGGTTGCAGCAGAGGTGTGAACGCGTCCTTGTGTTTCGGTAGCAGGCACACGTTGCACGCGGTGAACCCCACTTTCATACTTCATGGTGCCATATACATCTGTGCCTGTGATAGAGCAAACAATTTCCTTGAAACCACCTGCGGCACCTTCGCTTGCGCTCGATACCTCAAGTTTCCATCCTTTACGTTCGCAATATTTTGAGTACATGCGGAACAAGTCGCCAGCAAAGAGGGCAGCTTCATCACCACCCGTTCCACCACGAATTTCGAGAATTGCATTTTTGCTATCCTCAGGGTCTTTAGGCACAAGCATCAGCTTAATGTTTTCTTCAAGTTCTGGGATGCGCTTTTCGCAAGTAGCTACCTCCTCGCGTGCCATTTCTTTCATATCGGGGTCTGACTCGTGCAGCAACATATCCTTGCTCTCCTCCAGGTTCGACAAGAGGTTGGCATACTCTTTACGTGCAGTCATCAAGTCCTCCAATTCCTTATATTCTTTCGTCAAACGCACATAGCGTTGTTGATCGGCAATGACATTTGGGTCAGTAATCAAGGTGCTTACTTCCTCAAAACGTGCAACCAGTCCGTTCAACTTTTCGAGTAACGTATTCATTCTTTTTTATTTTCTATATTTTTTAGCGGTGCGTACCAACCAATTTGTTACGCGCCATTTGGTAAGTTCCCCCCAAAAAAACAATAACCAACCTAATGTTGCAAATCCTGTATTGATTTTTCGGAACAACGTCACGTTCTGCATACTAAAAAAGCATTCGTAACAAAATATGCTTATTTTAATAAGTGCAGCAAGGCAAAGCAATGTCACAAAGATGTGCAAAATCTTATGTTTCATTTTTTTAGGACGTTCTTTAAAACAATGTTGGGAGACAAAGCTGATAGAGGCTTTGCTTCCCAACATTTTCTTGAATTTTTAGAACTATGCTAAAGCTACTTTAATTAGTAGTTAAATTCGCCAAATTCGCTCTTGATGGTAAGAGAGCGTTTACCCTCTTCGATGTGACCCACAATCTGTGCATCGATGTTAAAGCTCTTGCTGATGGCAATAACCTTTTCTGCCATTTCGGGGCTAACATACACTTCTAAACGGTGACCCATGTTGAACACCTTGTACATTTCAGCCCAATCCGTACCGCTTTGTTCGGCAATAGCCTTGAAAAGGGGAGGTACGGGGAACATATTGTCCTTAATAACGCGGCAGTTTTCGCCTACAAAGTGGAGCACCTTGGTTTGTGCGCCACCAGTGCAGTGTACCATACCGTGAATTTCGGGACGGAGTTCGTCGAGCAATTTCTTTACTACAGGAGCGTAAGTACGAGTGGGAGAAAGTACCAATTTGCCCGCATTGATGGGTGAACCTTCAACGCTGTCGGTGAGTTTGTAGCCACCGCTATAAACTAATTCGTTAGGTACAGCATGGTCGTAGCTTTCAGGATACTTTTCTGCTAAATACTTAGCAAATACATCATGTCGAGCCGAGGTTAAACCATTCGACCCCATACCACCATTGTATTCTTTTTCGTAAGTAGCTTGTCCGCATGATGAAAGACCCACAATAACATCACCTGGACGGATGTTAGCGTTGTCAATTACATCGCTGCGCTTCATGCGGCACGTAACGGTAGAGTCAACGATGATGGTGCGTACCAAGTCGCCCACGTCAGCAGTTTCACCGCCTGTAGCATAGATACCCACGCCCATGTCACGCATTTGCTGCAAGAGTTCGTCGGTGCCGTTAATAATGGCAGAGATAACCTCGCCAGGAATTAGCATTTTGTTTCGTCCGATGGTAGAGCTAACCAAGATATTGTCTACTGCACCCACGCAGAGCAAGTCGTCGGTGTTCATAATGAGTGCATCTTGTGCAATGCCTTTCCACACCGAGATGTCTCCCGTTTCCTTCCAATACATGTAGGCCAAGCTCGATTTTGTGCCTGCACCGTCAGCATGCATAATGTTACAGTATTCGGGGTCACCGCCCAAAATATCGGGGATGATTTTGCAGAAAGCCTGCGGGAAGAGACCTTTGTCAATGTTCTTAATGGCGTTGTGCACGTCCTCTTTCATGGCGGATACACCGCGCATCATGTAACGTTGTTTACTATCCATGGGATGAATGAAGAGTTGTATTTAGTTTTTTGTATTTCGAATTTTGGTAGTTTAATATGGAGTAAGGGATAACTACGATGCTTGTAAGGTAAAGGTAATTTCTTTTTAACCTAATCCAGAGTTATTTTTTAGGTCAATACCCTAATAACCTTTTCTAACTTACATCATGCAGTTCTTCTTTAAAACTCCACCTTAGGTGCTGTTTTAGCTCCTTCTTCAGCTTCGAATTGTGCTTTCTTTTCAAAGCCAAAGATGCTTGCAACGATATTAGCGGGGAAACGTCTTGCGCTAACATTATAAGTTTGCACGCTTTGGTTATAGAGTAGTCGGCTTTCGTTAATACGATTTTCAGTACCTTCGAGTTGCGCTTGTATTTCCGAGAAGTTTTCGTTAGCTTTAAGTTCTGGGTAGTTCTCTTTCACAACCATGAGTCTACCTAAAGCTTGTGAGAGTTCGCCTTGAGCAGCTTGAAATTCCTTCAACTTTTCGGGTGTAAGACTGTTCGCATCCACCGTTATTTGCGTAGCCTTAGCTCTTGCAGCTATTACGCTTTCAAGAGTTTTGCTTTCGTGTTTGGCATATCCCTTCACCACGTTAACCAGGTTGGGGATAAGGTCAGCGCGACGCTGATATTGCGATTGCACGTTGCCCCAAGCAGTAGCCACCGCCTCGTCTTTGGCAATAAGACCATTGTACGTACTCAGCGTGCCACCTACTATGATAAGCACGAGCACACCAATAATGAGCAATGTTTTAGTTCCTTTTTTCATACGGATAAGTGTTAGGTTGTGTAATCTTTTTTATGTTCAAGACTCTATTCTAAAAAGTAGAAAATGGAGTCGTTCTTTTTAATAAGATTTTTTTCAGGAGTCTTCCTCTTCTAAAATCTTCCGCCGCTTCCGCCGCCTCCGAAGGACCCTCCGCCAAACGAACCACCGATGCTTCCACCGCCCGATGAACCACGTCCACCGCCAAAGCCACCGAGGATAATAGGACCTGAACCGAGGCTACTACCAAGGTTCTCTTTAGGGATATCCTTCCATTCATCGAATTTGTTACCACACTTAGGGCATACCCATAGGCGATGAATCATCTTAATTTTCGATTGGGGGTGACGTACCCTTTCTTCTTTAACTAACTTCATCTTTGCGTGGCATTTAGGGCATTTTTTTCGAGTTTGGGCATTATAGATTGCAAAACTGAAAAATGTTATTAAGCCAAAGATAACAAATCCAGCAAGCCACGCATCGCTATCATCCGTATCGTTTGCGTCAGCTTTAAGCGATGCGTCGCTTCTAACATATTTATCAATGCTTTGAATGGTCTTAACGATAGCTGCATCCCAATCCCCCCGTTTAAGTTCGGGAATCATTACGCGGTTTTGTATGCGTCGGCAAATGCCATCGGGCAGTGTACCTTCGAGTCCGTTGCCCGTAAGGATTTGGTAGCTCCTATCTTCGGTAGCTAAAATAACGATGAGTCCTGTGCGTTGTTTATTCCCAATGCCATATTTGCGTGCCAAGTCCATGCCAAACTGGTAGGGGTCATCTCCTTCGAGTTGTTTAACCACCACCACCACGGTTTGTATGCCCTTATCCTTTTCCAAGGCTTTAAGTAAGAGGTTGGTTCGTTGCGTAGCGTCCGCAGAAAGCACCCCATCGGGATTGCACACATATTGCGAAGCATCCTGAAGGTAAACCATTGGCAATGTCTCAGGGGTCCATTTCGTAGCAAAAGCCACGATGGCACACATTGCAAAAAGTAGCAAAGTGAAAAATTTGCGCATATTATTTGCTTTAGGCGAAGCAAAGATAGTGCAAACCGAGCACAATACAAAACGAAAGTCTCAAAACTTTCGTTTTTATTGTCGAGGTGCCGCCTATCTTCGCATTAAGCAGAGATAGTGCAAACCGAGCACAATACAAAACGAAAGTCTCAAAACTTTCGTTTTTATTGTTGAGGTGCCGCCTATCTTCGCACTAAACTAAGCAGGCATCTAAAACATTTCATATAAATGTAATAAAAAATATTTATGGAAAGTTCATGGATCTTTATGCCCTTTCCATCCCCAATAAAATGGGATATATAAATGTCTATCCCCTAAAAATATGAAGATTTGTATTTTTCACAAAATCCCTCCTTTCAAATTTGTGTGTCCCATTGAAAGGTACTAACTTTGCAACCCATAGTATAACTTAAATAACAAATTTAATGTATAAACAAACATTTAAGAAGTTCTCGCTGTTATGGAGCTTGCTGTGCTTAGCGATTGTTTTGCAAGCACAGATACCAGCGGGCTATTATGATGGTGCTAAAGGTGCTAAAGGTAGCAACTTGAAGACAGCACTTTTTAAAATTGTGTCTGGGCATAAAGCACTGTCGTATGATGACTTGTGGAATGCCTATAAAACAACTGACGTGCGTAGCGATGGTAAAATTTGGGACATGTATTCAAGCAAAACCAACTACAGCGTCAACGACCACGGTGGTGGTTATCGTAAGGAGGGCGATATGTTTAATCGCGAACATTCTTTCCCCAAAAGTTGGTTCAATGATGCCAAACCCATGTATACCGACCTTTTCCACCTTTATCCAACAGATGGCTATGTTAACGGACGCCGTAGCAATTATCCCTATGGAGAAAATAATGGTGAATTGTATAGTTCGGCAAATGGCTTTAGCAAATTAGGAAAATGCACAACCGAAGGTTATTCGGGTACAGTGTTTGAACCTAACGACGAGTATAAAGGCGATCTTGCACGTACTTATTTCTATATGGCAACAGCCTACGAAGATCGCATCTCAAGCTGGAGTTCCCCCATGCTTTCGGGCGATGCCTATCCCGCCTATGCCAAATGGGTGGTTAACATGTTGTTGCGTTGGGCAAAGGAGGATCCTGTAAGTCAAAAGGAATTTGACCGCAACAATGCTGTTTATAAAATCCAACACAATCGCAACCCCTTTATCGACTACCCAGGTTTAGAGCAATATGTGTGGGGCGCACAGACTAGCACAGCCTTTGATCCTGACAATTACGAAGGCGGCACAGGTGGCGGTGGTGTAACACCTCCTAATCCTCCTGTACCCTCTGTTGTAGTGGCACCCACCTTCTCACCAGTGGCAGGCGTTGTAACAAAGGGAAGCACTGTGACCATTTCAACTCCAACCAAGGGGGCTACAATCTACTACACCGTTAACGCAGGCGAACTCAAAACTGCTCACGAGAAGGCAGAGGTTGTAATCAACGAAAATACGACCATAAAGGCCTACAGCATGTTAGGCGAGAACAAGAGTAACGAGGTAGTTGCCACTTACACTGTTGTTACACAGCCCACAGAGGGTGAGAATGTTTATGTGCTCACAACCGATGCATCATCGCTCGCAGCAGGCACCAAGTTCCTTATTGTCTGCACCAGTCAGCAAAAAGCTCTCTCTGCAGCAGCAACTAAGGGAAAATTTCGTCAACCAGCATCCGTAAGCATTGCTGCAGACCATAGCATCGCCACAACAATCGTAAATTCTGACTCTCACGAACTCTATCCTGTAGAACTCACTTTGGTGGGAACATCAGATGCTTGGAGCATTTTGGATGCAGCAACTCACACCTATTTGGCAATTGAGAAAAATGCCAATGCTCTTTCATCAATAGCTAATAACACAAATCTCAATGCGCAGTGGACCATCTCAATCTCTGATAAGGAGGCAACCATTACGAATTGTGAATACACAGCGCGTAGCATTCGTTACAACAAAGAGCAACCGCGTTTCTCAACCTACACAGCCAATCAGCAGCCTGTGCAGATTTATGTATCGGCAGCCAGCACCTCGTTGTTGCAGCCTGCAACGTCTGTTCAGCAACATGTAATTGTTTACGATCTTAACGGACAATTTGTGCGTGTAGCAAGTAGCATCAATGATGCATTTACAGGGCTTCCTGCAGGTTTATATATTGTCAACGGAAAGAAAGTGCTCGTACGTTGATTTTACTATTACCCCTCTATTTTATAAGTATAAATTGGGAGACAACGAATTACTCTGTTGTCTCCCATTTTTTGGGGTATTTGTGTGTTGCATGATGTTTAGGTCACTAATTTCGTTTTTACTTGTTTACTAGGAGAATACTTCGTGTTTGATTAACTCGTACATGTTTATCGATAGACTTGAAAAGGGAATATTGAACACGGATTTTGCTAATTGTACTAAATCCATTCTCCTCGGATTGAAAAGAATGAAAAGGGGAATTGTTTTCTGCAGCAGTATGGAGGTTTTTATTGGTTTCACATGTAGTCACTCAAGGACTATGGCATTCTTTGATAGATTTATTGATGAGTTGTTTTGCATAGTTGTATATGCAAGTTTACCAATAGAATTGCCTAATCAGTACCATATAAGTGTTACTGGAGTTTTATTTAATTGAAACTCCAGTACCAGTTAGCTGAAACTGCAGTACCAGTTGTATGGTACTAAAAGAGGTACTGAGTGAGATAGAAAAACATAAAAGATTAAGTCCTATTTTAGAAATAAAAATAATATGAGATATCAAGCGATATAAAAAAGATGCACAATGTTGAGCACATAAACAAAGAAATTATTCGCGCCAGCTTCATCTCTAACAGAGTGAGGCTGGCGCGTAAATAGTTGTAAATATCAAATTAAGGGAAACTCGAGTAACAAATAATAGTTAAGTTCTGGTTTATCTGGGGTAAATTCTATTCCTTGCCAATCAGCACCACGGCATAGGCAGAGATGCCTTCTTCGCGTCCGGTAAAGCCAAGGTGTTCGGTGGTGGTAGCTTTGATGCTAACATCGTCAGTGCTGACACCCATAAGTGGTGCAAGACATGCCTTCATGGCAGGGACATGCGGATTGAGTTTAGGACGTTCGGCACATACTGTTGCATCCACATTGCCTACATGCCACCCTTTTTCAGCTAACAACGCAACGGTGCGCTGAAGCAAGATTTTGCTATCGGCTCCCTTATACTCGGGCGCGGTGTCGGGAAAGTGGTAGCCTATGTCGCGCATGTTGGCAGCTCCTAAGAGTGCATCACAAATGGCGTGAATCAGTACGTCGGCATCGCTGTGACCCAAAAGTCCCAAGGTGTGCTCAATTTTTATGCCGCCTAGCCAAAGCTCGCGGTCGGGCACAAGACGATGTACGTCGTAGCCCATTCCTACTCTAATCTTTATCATTTGCGTCGTCCAAATAAGTCGCGAATTCCGTCCATGTCGAACGAGAGTGAAACGCGAAGGGTTTGATCAAGAGGGTTAGAAGCTGAGGTGGCTATAACGTAGCCAGCATCAATTGCCAATACATTCATGCGGAAACCAGCACCTACGGTGGCATATTTGCGGTTGCCTTGCATTTCGCTTTCGTGGTGATAACCTGCACGGAGTGTAAATTTATCGTTGTAAGTGTATTCGGCACCTATGCTCCAGTTTATTTCTTCCATTTCGCCTTTAAAGCCACGTTCTGAATCGCCAAACGATGAGAAAATGCCACTGATGGACGACTTATTGTAATATTCGTTGTTAAGTCGCTCTTGGTAGTCCTCGTCCAATTCATCGGGCTTTTGCAAGGGCATTGTGGGGACTAAGAGTTTGTTGGCATCTGCACTAAAGCTGATGCGGTTGTATTCGTTGAGTGGTATCAGGTAGCTTAAACCCAAACGGAGATTGGTGGGGATGAAGTAAGAGCGGTCATCACCATACGATATTTTGCTACCAATGTTGTTGATGTTTAAACCCCACGCGAGCTGGCACTCGCGCTGTCCCATCATGAGGTAAGTGTTGTAGTAGAGCGCAATGTCGGCTGCAAAAGCTGAACCTGCAGTGGAGTTGTCGTCGTAGTGCCCCGTAATGTCAGAGTAGATGTAGCGCAAGCCTACGGCAGCTGAGAACTTCTCGCTCAACATGCGCGAGTAAGCGGCATCGAAACTCATTTCATAGGGTTTAACGGTAATGCCATGGCTACCCTCAACATCGCCTAAGGTGAAGTAGCGTAGTGAGGCACTGAGGGCTTGGTAGTCGCCCAAGCGTACATAGCCTGCGGCATTGAGCAAGGCAATGCCTGTGGTGAGTTTACGCAACCAAGGTGTGTAGTTGAGTGCAAATCCTGCACGCGAGATGGTGAAGGGGTATTTGGCTGGATTCCAGAACTGTGAGTGTACATCGGGGTCGGTGGCTGCACCCACATCGCCCATACCGCCAGCACGTGCATCGGGAGCAATGCCGAGTGAGACAACTGCTGTGCGAACAGGGTTAAATTGGTCGCGTATATCGTCGTCGGCATAACTTGTGGCTGTTGAGCCTACCCAAGCAAGGAACAGGGCACTTGCTAAGGGGATGGCTCGGTTATGTTGTGACTTAAAGCCAGGTAATTTGCGAACTTGCATATGTTTGTGTTTATTTTATAATCAGTTTTTTTGTTTTTGTGTGGCTTTTACCCATTTTACTACGATAGAGGTAGACACCTGCGGGTAGGGGACTACCAGCGTAGTCGGTTTGGTTCCAATCTACGGCATTGTATTGGTTGCCAGCGGGGAGTGTGCTTTCGTTGTGCCACACGCGCATGCCTGTTAGGTTGTAGACCTCGGTAAGGATGTTTCTCGCTTCGGTGAGATTCTGTCCCATCTTGTAGTTGGTGATGAAGCGCGTAGTTGCTGATAAGGGCACTGCAATTACATCGAAATCGGCAGTGGCATTGCCCCCTTCTTGCACGTTAAATGTGAGTGTGGCAGTTGTGGCATTGCCAAAAACATCCCACACGCGGAGCGAGGCGGTGTGTCTGCCTACTTGGAGTGCGCTGAGAGGGTATTGCAAGGTGCCTTGCATGTAGGAGCCGTAGTCGAAGGTGAAGTAATCATTCACCACTATGCTTTGGTCTCTGCGACCATCAAACCACAATTCCATGTCGTGTCCAAGGTTACCCGTCATCATGGAGATGCCTGTGGAGTCGGTTACCGAAGCATAGAGAGTAGCCGAGGTGCCGATGATGCCCCCATCGGGGAAGTCGGGGTTGCCTATATAGAGGTAGACGTTAGGACCTAAAGTGTCAGCTTGAGCAAGCTGTGTGCTACTATTTATGCAGAAGTTTGAGAATTGTCCGTTATAGTGTGCTTTGGTGCTGTCTTGTTCGGTGTAGAGCGAGAGCAAACACTTGTTGGGCGAGAAGGTGGTGCCGCGCGGAATGATGGTTTCGATGGTAAAGCGTCCTGCAGAGACTTTCACTTTACCCTCGAAGAGGGTTTGCGTGTAGTCATCGTATTGGTAGTCGGCTGCCGAACTGTTGCCGTAGCCCTTGCACACGATGTGTTGTTTGGGGGCAAAGAGTGTGGCGTAGAGTGTGCCGTTGAAGTTGGTGTCGGGGGTCTGTGCTGCTTCGGTAGCATTGACATAGCCCGAGAATGTTACTTTACCGCCTACTGGGATATTGGTCACCGCTGTGCTGTTGGCATTTTGCCCATTGATGCTGTCGATGTAAACACCCTTTTCAGCGTATGCCAAAATGATGGCAGGGTCGCCCAAAAGGGCATATTTCATCTTGTTGCGTGAGGAGTCGTAGCCAATGGTGTTGGCGATACCTGACGAACCGCCTACGAGTTCCACTTTGGTGCGACGTAGCGCATCGCCTATGCTGTAACGTTTTCCGTTCTCGTCTTTAGCAAAGAGGTGCTTAATGAGTCCTCGGTTAAGCGAGCGGTTGTAATTGGCAAATACCGAACGTGAGGCGCAAATTACGCCCAATGAACCTCCTTCGGTATTGTAGATTACATTACGACCGATGTCGTTGCGCGATTGGTCGTAAGGGGTAATTTCGCATGAGGCAAAAATCCACAAGGGCAATGTGGCACTTTTGTTTTTTGAGAAATCTTCTTTATCGAGTAAGAAGGAGTGCGATAAGCGGTCGGGACTTCCATGTCCGTTGTAGTTGAAGATTAAGGCCCCTGTTTGCATAGCACGTAGGATGCGGCTTGTGGCTTCGGGGAAGGTTGTGCCTTTAGCCTCGTAGGTGGCTTCGTAGGCATCGGGGAAGACGCGGCGCAACATAAAGGCATCGTTGGCGGAGGCTGTTACTTGTTTGCAAACTGTTTCGGCATCTTGCATGTGGAGGTTGTTGTCACCCACATCGCCAATTGCCCACATGCGGTTTTGCCAAGCACCTGGTTCACGATTGAAGAGGTAGCGTTGGGTTTTGTCGACAAGTTGTTTGGCTTCTTCTTCGGTGGTACATATAAAGCGTCCCACACCCATGTCTATTTTTTCGTAGGTGATGTTTGCACCTTCGTTGTCGTCGAGCAGTGCATAGTAGTCGTCTGTGACAAAATCATTCAGACTGCCAATGCCATACGTGCCACTGTCGTTTTCGGTAGAGCTGCGTTCGTATGCCAACAGGTAGTTGTCGGGATTTTCTTTTTTCCACTCACTGGTAATCATGCGGTTATCATAGGCACAGTTGCCAAACAACAGTAAGTAGCGCGGGGCGTCGGCAGTGGAGGCTGCTCGGTCGTAGAGCATCTTTAGGTAGCGACGATAAGCAGAAGCATCGGGGGTTCCCGATGAAAATTCATTGTATATTTGGTCGGCTCGTACCACTTTTACACGCAAATTTTGTGCTTCGCGGTGTAGCTTTGCCAGGCGTTCGGCTTGTGCTGTAAGTTTGCCTGAGGCGGGCACAATAATCACGTAGTCGTAGGTACTGTCGGCATGCAAGTCTTGATTTTCGATGTTGCCTACGATGGTTGGTGTGTCGTAGCTTTTTTCGATATCAGCAATAACAAAGCGCTTGGTGCCATCGGCAGCTATGGCTTTGTAGGTGCCGTTTTCAAGTGTGCCAGGTAGCTCAGCCAAAGAGCTTTCGGCATCACCAATTTGCCACACGCGGGTATTTGCGGTGGCATTATTGACGTGCAAGGTTACAGCACCTTGTGTAGCAGGGCTGAAGGCTGCAGTGGGGTTGTTGGCTGAAAGTTGTTGGGTGTAGCTGGCATATAGGTAGCCTAAGTGTCCAGTGGCGGGAGTTACTATGGCTATGTTGGCTGTTTCGCCCACGTTGGCTGTGAAACTGCCTCGGCAGCCACGTGCTACTTCTTCGGTGCCTATACTGCCTAAGTCTTTGGTTACTTTGGCATTTGTGTCCTCGTTTACTGCAATGAAAAACTTGTTGGTGGTTGTGCCTGTTTTGCCCGATATGCGATAGGCTATTTGGCAAGGGGCACCCGTGTTGCCTGGCAACTGCATGCGGTAGTATGTACCATTTTGTAAGTCATTCTCATCGAAAAACTCACGACCACCTCCATACCACATATACGTTTCGTTCATGACTAATGCGTGTGCGGTAACGGTGGTGACGTCTTGTGCGGTGTTACCAGCCTCGTTAGCAGCGAGCGTGCTGAATGCGGCAGGTGTTTCACCTTCTTGTGCTTCGGTAAGAAAGTAGTAGCTGTATTTTGAGAATGTGTTGGTGGTGAACTTTGTGTTGCTTTGGTAGTTTATCACTCCTTCGGCAAAAAAGAGTAGCGAACCGCTGCGACGATAAAGTGGTACTTCGTTGAGGTCGTCGATTAGGGCATCGGATCCTGTGAAGGTGAACTTTTCGTTGAGCAGTCGTCCACCATAGCCATACAGACGCACTTTGTTAGGGTCGTTGAAGCCTGCTTTTTTAAGTTGGGCATCGGTGAGTTGGTAGATGCCTTCTTTGCTGACGCGTATTTTTACCCATTTGCCAGTGGCAAGTACGGAGTGTTTGGCATAGCGATTGATGCGTTCTACACGTTGCATGTTTTGCATTATGCGACGAGTGGCACGGGGGAGTTGTGGACCTTTAATGTAGGGTACGAGGTTATAGTTCTTTACTTCATACCATGCACCCTTGCGGTTAGCGATGGGCACGTAGTCTACTTCGACCCAGGTATCGCCACGGCTCTGAGAAAAGTGTGGCTTGAACTGTACTTGGCTTTGGGCTTCGAACCCCAAAGCTTGTAATTTAGCCACGGTTTTCTGTGAGAGTTTGGCGTATTCGGGATATTCTATTTTAAAGCATACCGTGTCGGTGGGCAATAGTCGTCCCATGTTGAACTGAGCTACCTGTTGGTAGCTTTGTGCATGCAGACTGGTTGTTGCCCAAAATGCGAGTAGTATGGGGATGCTTTTTCTCATAATGCTATGGGAAGGGATGTCGTTTTTTTTTTGGGGGGGGAAAAAAAGGATTTTTCAAAAAAGAATTCCTAAAAAGAATGGTTCCTACCCCCGTTTTTCTATTTGATATTGAATGCAAGCACTTCTTGCTCTTCGCAACAAATGCTTAAGTGGTCGTCAATGTGCACTTGCTGTTCGGCTACTTGTAGCGGAATGAGTAGTAGGTCGCCTTGGCGCATGGTGTAGAATTGACTGACGTCTGCAATGAGTTGGTCGGCAACTGCTTTCACCTTTTGCACATTAAGGACCGTGTTGACTTGGGTATCGGCAATGTGCAAGGAGAGGTTGATGGCTGTTTCTGCATCCTCAGCCTCTGTTTCAGTATCAACCATTGTTGATGGGGTGGGGATGGTAGTTTCAGCCACTGCCACCGCATTGTCGAAGCCCAAGGCTTTGTCCCAAGGTTTTAGTTGGGCTTGTAACTGTGCGAGTAGGTCGCGTGCTACAAAGTGAACGGCAAGAGTTAAGTCCTTGTAGTAGCGGTGTGCAAATTGAGGGTGAATGCTACGTCCCAAGCGGTTGATGCGAATGCAGGCACAAAGTTGCACCATGCATTGTTGCGTGAAGTCGGGGATAAAGAAGGGGCGCTTTTGGATGAGCAGCGCCGAGTCGGGCATGAGTGCCGTACTCACATCTTTATATAACGCAGTTTCACCATTATTATTGTTTGCGAAAAATCTGAATATTTTCATTTTTGTAAATTATCTGTTGAGCGTGAACTTGATGCTCACACCAAAGTCTTGCGTTGTTACGGGGTAAGAGCTGGAGGTGAGCAGAGGCTTGTTCATTTGTCGGTCGTAGTAGGCAGTGAGTGTGAGCAGTTTGCTCAACGCATAGTCTGCCGAGAACGACACTTGCACAGCCTTGTTACCGCTTGTGGCTTGCGTGAGCTGCGTAAGAATATCGCGGTTCAGCGCGTTCTGATTGCGGAAGGTGAGGTCGAGTCGCAAGTTCATGTCGTTAGCAAACCCCTTGTTGCTGGCTGCGGCATTTTTGCTTCCTCCGCCCTTTTGCTTACCTCTGATGGTGCGCTTGGGGGCAAAGAGATTGAGGTCGGCAATTTTATATCCAAAGCCAACTACAAAGTCGTTAGAGCGTGTTTCGGCTAACTGTTGCGAGGTCATGCTGAGCGTGAGTACACGAGTTTTACGCATTTCGACCTTTGCTGTGAAATTGTTTTGGAAGGTCATGTCTACACCAATTAGGGGCGAGAAGCTCTCGTTGATGCTCACGGTTGTGACATCGTACATACAACTTGGGATGGGATTGCCCGAAACCACATCGTTGATAAAGCCAAAACCATTCATATATTCCATGTAGCTGGTGTAGGTGTTGTAGGAGCCTACCGAATAGACACTCTTATAGGAGTGGTTGAGGTTGAAGCTCTTAAACACTTTCTTCATCTTAGGCAGTTTTGAGAGCCCACCATAGGAGATGCTCCAGTTGGGCAACATTTTGAGTAACGAGGGGAAGATGTCTAAGCCACTGTTGCCTAAGGTATAGGTGTCGAGGAATGCGGGAATCATTACCTCAGGGGCATAAGCACTTACGGTTCCGTTGGCGGGGTCGAAGGGCTTGCCTGCTAATTTTGAACCTATAGGGTAGGTGGCATTTGCATATTGACTTTCCACTTGCTGACGGTACCCCTCGAGCGAGTTGACAAACTTACTGAAGGTTTTGCTCTTGTAGCCCTTATCGGGGGAGCCCGTTTTTTCGAAGGCACTGCCAATTGAGATGGTTGTCATGGTGAATGAACCCGTTTGCGTGGTAGGCATGCCATCGAACATGAACTGGATGCTGCGGTTGCGTGTGGTGTTGCGCGACGCATTGAGGTCGATTTTCACATCGCGGAAAGGCTCGAGTGTGGCACGCAGTTGTAATGACTCGGTGAGGTTTGAGGTGGCTGGTGTGGTTACACTATCAGCCATGAGCAACCAACCGCGTTCTGCAGCGTGGCGCACATAACTCTCATCGGTTGCACCAAAGGCAAAGTTGAGACCTGGGGCTAACGACCCAGCTCCCTTGCTTTGTCCGAAAACGTCGCCAATTTGCGGTAGGAAGCCTGGCACGCTCATGTTAAAGCGGTTGGTGTAATTGATGCTTAGGTTGCGTACCATCATGAGGAAGCGCGAACCCATTTGCAAACCCTTGTACCAACCTTGGTCTTCAGTGCGTTTTTTGGGTGTAACCGTCACTTTTAGACGTGCGGTGTCTTGCGAGAGTATGAGAATTTTGTTATTGTCTAACACCTTGAAGCGGATGGGGTAGCGCGTTCCGTCGGGGCGGAGAGCTGTTACACGTAGCTTCTTTGAGCGCTGGTTGTGCTGCAACACTTGGGTAGTGTCGGCTTTCAGCGTGAGTTCTTTTTGGAAGGCTTTCTTGGTGTCGGCACCTTTCTTTTTATCCTTCGGTGTTTGCGCATATTTGCGGTTCACTTTTTTCAAGAAAGGTACATAGTTATAGAGCGTCTCCATGTTGAGGCGTCCGTTGGCTGTGATGTTTCTTGAGTTGTTGATGGTGTTGCCAAGAGTGGTGCCGTTTTCAAGTTCAGAACCTCGTGCCCAATTATAAGTTGCATTGTAGGCAGCGTCAGTGGTAATCCACGTTAGGTAGGGAATCTTGTTGATGGGCAACTTCCATGAGAAGTCGAAATTCTGTTGGTAAGACAAGGGGCGTCCCAGATGCTTGATGCTGTTCCATACCGAGTCTTTCCAGGCTGTGTAGCGATCGGGATACAAGTCCTTGTTTACAGCAGTGTAGGGCTGCTCGATTTCGGCATTCGTTCCCGATGAGAAGTTGGCGTGCATATTCTTGGTTAAATCCCAACGCAGTTGGAAAGAACGGTTCCAAAGAAAATCGCTCGACCAACTCAGAGGCAATGAATGGTTGTCGAGATTTTCCATGTCGCGCTCTTGCAATTCGTAGTAAGAGCGAGTGATGTCAGAATTGAAACCGATGTTTTGCGGCAAATAGTTGTAGCTTTGCTCTTTCAAGATTTTGAACCACTTAGACTTGTTCTTCGACTTTTTAAAGGGTTCGAAAGGCTTGAAGTTGGTGGACCAATTATAGTTGAAAGAGTACTTCCAGTTTTGGTCTTTCTCCCACGCGGTGGTTTCGCCTGTGGTGTTGCGCGAGGAGTGTGCATAACCAAAGGTGAAGTTGGCAGGGTCGTAGGGCATGGGGTGACGCTTTGTAGCGATGTTGAATCGTGCGCCCGATATGCTGAAGTTTTTGTTGATAATAACGTTTTCAGCAATATTCTTTAAGGAGTCTTTTTGTGCTTTGTTGGGCAAGGCATCTAATGCCTCTTGCAACTCCATGTCAGTGTCGAGCGGATTGTAGCGTGGCGAAGTGCGTTGCTTTGAGTAGGAGTAGTAAATAGGTGCATTGAGTTTTGCCTTTTCAGGCAAGAACTTTCCGGCATTGACGTTTGTCGTGACTGAATACTCGTAGAGATTATTGTCACGGCGTTGAGTTACGGTTTCTTCCAAACCACCAAAACCTTCGGTTTCAATGTGTCCCGTAAGGTTGACCGATGCTAAGTCAGAGAGTTGCACATTAAGTTGCGATTGAGCTGCCCAGCCGCCTTTGTTGGTGAATTGCTGCAAGCGCAATTCGTTGGCCCATACTTCGACATTCTGCACAGTACGCGAGTTGTTGCGCACACCAATCATAATGGTGCGCACCTCGCCCAACGAAGGATTACCCATCACGCTGATTTTGTTGGCAGGACGATTTGCATCGTACTCTGAATAAAGTTGAGCGTACGAAGCCATGCCCAACGTCTTTTGCTTATTGCGATTGTTCTTGACGTTGGTGAGCAGGTTGAGGTCGATATCGAGCATGTTGTCGTCTGGCCACACCAAGCGTGCCTCGCTGTTGTTGTCGGCATAGCGACGAGCGGGGGTTATCTTCAGCGGAATCTCATATTCGTAGAAATTGCTTTTGTAGTCTGAACCTAAGCGGATGAAGATGGAGGTTTGACCATCCTCTACTGCATTTTCGCCAATGAGAGAGTTGGCGTGGGTGAACATTTGCAGGTGTTTGTAACGACGCAAGTCGAGACTGGTGTTTTTATACACAGCTCGGGCATCGCCACTGCCCAACTGCTTCACAGTGAGTGAGAGGGCTTGTTCGTTGTTTTGCAGAATTTGAGTTTGTCCAGGGTCTACCACACGGCTAATGCCTGGGGGCATAATGTAGTTAACAGGCTCCTTGGCATTATTTTCTTCAAAGTTTACGGCACTTACTTCGAGCGTACCGCTGGCTTCGGGAGATTTACCTTGATAGAGAGCTTGTTCGTAAGAGCGCCATTCACCATGTACAAGGTTGAGTGTGGCAAAACGGAGCACTACGGGCTTCTCGAAACCTGTGAGGAACATTCGCATAAAGCGGATTGAGGAGAAGTCGGAGATACCTCCTTCGCGCTTTTCGTATTGGTCGACAGGGATGCGGAACTGGTACCAAGTGTATTCCTTGGTTTTGCCATCGCGCGTTTTTTGGCTCGACACGCGTTTGTCCACAATGTAATTCTGACCTACCTGCATGGCATCTTCGGCAATGCGCACGTGGTATTGGTAATATTTTTCGTATTCGTTGAGTGTAAAGTCTTGGTTAATATCTTCTACATCAGGTTGTGTTTTATAGGCAGTGCTATATTTCTCGGGCGAGCTGTCAGCATCGGGCGAGTTACCATTAGGATTGTTGATGTATTTGTAGCGGTCGAGGATAGACCGTCCTTCGCGATCGTAGTCTGAGCCGCGGAAGTAGTGATACTTGTCGGCTGAGGGTGATTGCAGAATAGTGTCGTAAACGGCAGCCGACACCTTAGGCTGAATGGCTGCTAAAAAGGCAGCATAGGCAGGATAGGTGCGTTCTTGTTCAGAACTCAAGCCATTAAATCCCACATCTTGTTTGGCACGTGCACCGCTTGCTGTGTTAAAGGCATAGGTTACCGTGTTTTGAGTGGGTACACGTCCCCATATAGTTTCAGTGTATTGCGTGGGGTCTTCGTCGATGGGGAGACCGCTCTCATAGAACTTTTTACCGTCTTTGAGTACATCCTCGCTTATTTCACCTAAGTTAAAATAAAGGTCGCCATTGAATGTTGTGCCTGATTCTTTTGCTTTAATAAATGGGTCTTGCATCCAAAATTCAATGTACTCAATGTTGGCTGCTTCAAAGTCGGAGGTCTCAAGTTTGCGCATCATACCGCCCCAACGTTGGCTTGGGTTGAGCAAACGGCCATTGGCATCGAGTGAGGGGTCGAGATTGTACGGACCACGTTCGTTGGGGTAAAAGGCAAGGTTTAACACATTCAGCGTGTTAGACTCTTGCATATTTACACTCTTGTTTGGGAAAAGCTCACTCTTGTAAATCTCACGAACATCGGGGTCGGAGAGTTGCGCCAAATCGTTTTTGATGTGGCTGGGAGTTAAACTTGATGAACGACGTGTAAAGAGCGGGTCGATGTAGTACCATGCCAACAAGGCGCGGTTGTATCCATAGCGCACGTCATTGCTATATTTAGACTCTGGGAACATGGAAGGCACACTCGAGAGGTTCCACTCTTGGGGATTGGAAATGTCTATTTCACTCTTTGAGTTTTCAAAGTCATCGATATAAGATGCGTTACCTTGTGCACCGCGACTCTTGCCTGCTACGAGTTGGGCAAATTCGGCTGAGAAGTTGATGCTTGAAGGAGCTGTAGCATGAATAAGTGGGAGTTTGTCAATCCAATCGGTAAGACGCTGGCTTTGTTTTTTCCACGATAAATTGAGTCCCCACAAGGTATTGTTGAGCGGCTCTGAACCCATTGCCACTTTAGTGGTTAGAGGTTTTTCGCCCAAGTGCATAAACGTACCACCCATTTGAAAGTCCTTGGAGAAGTCGTATTGAAAATTCATGCCGAACATGGTTTTGCGCTGCATGCCATAGTCGGTGTTGCTCTCCAAACTAACATTTACGTTAGTACCTGCATCCAAAATGCTCTTGTTAAGAATACGTACGACACCTGAGTAATAATCCACTGTATAGTCAGAGCCTTCTGTCAGCATTTGTCCACCAGCAGTTACAACAACCGAACCGCGCGGAATATTCATGGCGTTCAGTTGAATCTCATCGTTGCGTGTGGCTTTATATTGACCAGTAATTAAAAATTTGTTGCGTTCGGCAATCTGCTTGGCGATGGTTCGGGTTGAGTCGTAGAGTTCTTGAAATACGTATTTATCAGAAATAGCTTTGTTGTTGATACTCTTGGCTAAAGATGTGCCAAAAGGTTCGACTACGGGAAAGAAAACGCGACCACTCGAAGCATCGATGGTGTAGCCTTCTACATAGTCGAACACACCGTTTGCACCAATTTTGTTATTGTTGTCTAAACGGTCGAGTCCTACAAGTGTAAGTATTTTTTTGTCCTTGATACTGGGTTCGGGGATGTAGCTTAGGTATACGCCTGTTGTGTCAGACAATATTTTAATGTCTAACTTAAACTTATCTTTCTGCACAGAAGTAGCTCCCAATGCGTAGACGTTTTTCATCATCAAGTCCCAATTCCCCATGGCGGGGGTACAGGCAGTATTCTTTAGAGTTTTTACATAGAGAGCCTCTTTGTTATCCTTGTGGTCTGACGAGAATTCACCTACTTGATAAGTTTGTCCTTTGTAGGTGTATTCGTATGCCACTGCCAGAACTTGGTCGGTCTGCAGAGTTTGTTTTAGTGAGATGTAGCCTAAGGCAGCGTTTACGTTATATTCAGAACTTGAGAGTTTGCGTGCTGACTCTAACTTTTCGTAATCACTGCCCCCAACAAGCCCTGCTGCATCGAGCGTAGGCGTGGTTGCCGAGATGTTACGTGCTGCCACGAGGTCGTTAGTCAGCGCCATATAGAGCGTGTTAGAGTTGTTGGTAGGATTAACATCTTTAGCTGGCGACCACATATCGTTGGCTATGTGGCTATATTCGCCTAAGTCTGTAAAGCCCACAATGTTGCGCGTATCGTTTGTGGCACCTGTTTTGTTGGTCACCCACACTTCGATACGGTTGATGGTTATGCCCGATGTAATGTTGGGCAACTGACGCATGTTGTCGTCGTAATGGTCGCGGAAGTAGTGTGAAAGAAAGAAATGACGATTCTCGTCGTAGGCATCTGCCGAGAATTCAAAACTCGTGAGTTGTGAACCGCCTTTTGAACTAACGGATGACGAAGACGATTTTTTTTGTGCAATAACGGTCGAAAGCTTGAGTTTGCCAAACTGCATGTCGGTGCGCACACCAAAGAGCGAAGAAGCCCCCCGCACCAACGAAGAGTTGGTAGGCATGCTCACATTACCCGCTTCAACGAGTTTGATAATTTCATCTTCTTTACCCTCGTAGCGCAACTTCAAACTCTGTGTGTCAAAGTCGAAGGTAGCTTCAGAGTTGTAGTTAAAGTCCATGTTTACCTTGTCGCCCACTTTACCATTGAGGCTCAGGTTAATTTTTTCATCAAAGTCAAAGCCAAAAACCTTGCGGTTGCGCTCTGAAAGACTTGGGTTGTCTGTGAAACGAGTGTTAGCACCAATTTTTAGCTCTGCCGAACCTTGCGTTTTAATGCGCACACCACCAGGGCCAAACACTTTGTTCATTGGACCTAAGTCAAAGTGCATGTCCGTAAAATCAAACTTTTCTTTACCTTGTTTTTTAAATTCCTCAGCATTCTTTGCACGATAATAATTGGCAATAGAGCGACGCATCATGAGGTTTTGATATTCCTCCCACGACATAGAGAAAGGAGTGTCAAGAAACTCGTCACCTAATTTGCGTCCCCAACGGTAGCTGCCTGTTTGGTCATCGTATTCAGCCTCGGTTTTTAGGTTTTGAGGGTCGCGAAGGTCAATAGGACCGCGTGCTGTGTCAGCCCATGTGGTGAAAGATGTTTTTTTAACTTTAGGCAACGTGTCATTGTCCGACAACAACGGGGCTTGAGTAGGGCACATGTGGGTGCCATGACTCTCTTGCGCCTCGGTGGTCGGCTTCGTAGTATTAAAGTGCATAAAAGCCGCCTGACCAGCCCCAATGCTCGCAGAGGCTAATACAAGCAGCAATATGTAGAACGTATGTTTCAACAGTTACTAATTAGTTTATGTGGGTTGATACTTATGGAATGATTGAAGTATCAGTTATCGGATTTTTTTAAAAGAACCTGTCTTAAAGCAAATACAGAACCACCCTTATAGGAGTATGAATTTACCTTTAAAGCATTTTCAAGGCTTTTTTGATAATGCCTTCAACGGGAATTGAAGGATCGTCTTTCACAATTTGCATAACCACTTTTTGGGTGGGAGCGGGCGAAAAACCTAATACGGCTAATGCTTGTACAGCTTCATCAACAACAGGTGAAGATACCGTAATATTCGCACCTTCGGCAGTCTGACTTGCAGTGCCCGACCCCATAAAGTTTGTCATCTTGTCCTTAAGTTCCACAATGATACGTTGGGCGGCTTTCGGACCAATTCCTTTTACGCTTTTAAGTGAACGAACGTCCTCACTTTGAACGATATTAGCTAAATCAGCAGGAGTGAAGGCCGAAAGAATCATACGTGCAGTTTGTCCACCTACACCCGATATGCTGATGAGCAATTCAAAGAGTTCGCGCTCTGTGCGTGTGGCAAATCCAAAGAGTAGGTAGGCATCTTCGCGTATCACTTCATAAACAAAGAGTCTAACTTCGTTTTTGTTTTGAATGGCTGTGTAGGTGTTGAGCGAGATGCTCAGTGCATAGCCTACACCCGATTTAGCCTCTATAACGGCCTGAGTGGGTGTCAGTTCGTCAACAATGCCTCTGATGTATTCAATCATATTCTATTGTGTATAACGAAGAGTCGTGAATATTATTGTGTGGATGTGTGAGGAATTTTTTTATGCTGTTTTTCAGAAAGGAAAGAGGGGGGATGCTTCGCTTTAAAGAGCAGCATTTTTTTAACCTTAAAAATGCAAAGGTGCCGCAGATAATCAAGTTCGTCCGTGTGTCGGCACATTACCTTATCAGTGGCACCTCGTGTTGTTACCCCTGTTTGCCAATAAGCTGCAAAAACTCAGCACGTGTTTTAGCCTGTTCAAAAGCACCGCAAAAGTCCGAAGTCATGGTAACAGAGTTATCCTTTTCAACACCGCGCATTTGCATGCACATGTGTTTGGCTTCAACCACAACCATTACGCCTAAGGGCGAGAGCGCTTCGTTGATACAGTCTTTTATCTGCTTCGTCATGCGCTCTTGCACCTGCAAACGGTGCGAGAAGATGTCTACCACACGAGCTATCTTAGAGAGCCCCGTGATATAGCCGTTAGGAATGTAAGCTACGTGAACCTTGCCGTAAAAAGGGAGCATGTGGTGTTCGCAGAGCGAGTAGAAGTGTATATCCTTCACAATCACCATTTGGTTGTAAGGTTCGCTAAACTTAGCTGAGTTTAGCACAGCTTGAGGGTTCATTTCGTAACCGCGGGTTAAGGTCTGCATAGCCTTAGCTACACGCAAAGGTGTTTTTACCAAGCCTTCGCGTTCAGCGTCTTCGCCCAACAATTTCAGTATCTCGTGATAGTGATGTTGCAGTTGTTCAAGTTTGTCTGTTTCCATTTTTGAGTGTTGTTATACCTTAAAGAGTAAGTATCAAGGGGTAAGTATAATAAGTATAAAACACACCTTATCTCTTTCTACTTAATGGGAGTAGGGCACGTATGTTCGTTCTATATATAATTAGTAGGGTACATTCACCTCACTTGCCACAATGCGCGTTTCGTATGTGAAGCGAGCACGGCGAATGCGTGTAACGTATTTTTGAGCCTCTTGTCGTGTTTTGAAATCACCAACATGTGTAACCCAGCGTGGTGCCTCAAAACTGGGATATACAGCCAATTCTCTGAAGAGTTGTCGGCATTTGTTACCCATTTCAATGGCTTTCATCTTGTCGGCGCGTGTGTTGCCACCTGTAAAGATGCAAATGCGGAAGCCACGTGCTTTGTGTCGTACACGCGAGGTGTAGTGCTTGCCATTGCTACGTGTTGAAGCAGCGTTGTTGGTGTGCGACTTTGTAGCAGTGTGCGAGGCTTCAGTATTTGTCTTACTCTCTTTGTGCTCGTGCTCCGTTTTGTTCGTGTTTGTTGTGTGCGGAGAGCTTTCTGTGTGTTTGTCGGTTTGCGTCTTGGGGGTGTTGTGTGCAACGGGTGTAGCAGTTGTGCTGCTTTTTTTCTTGTTGCCATAGTTAACCACATTGTCAATTTCGGGTGAGTGGTTAATGATTACGGAGCCTTTACCAGCTTCGTTTTGGCGTAGTTTTTCGGTATAAGTTTTCTGTGCGTGGAGTTGAAAAGTAAGTAAAGAAGCAAAGACAAATAAGATTAAAGCTTTCATGAGGTTTTTATTCAGTGAAACTTCTATAGTTTAAGATAGTGTAAATGTGTAGCGTAGCGTAGCAATGCCACACATTTACACTAAGTTAAAAGGGAATTTTAGAATTACCCTTGGGTAGCTTTTAAGAATCCCTTAGTAGCTCAAAGGTTTAAGCCTTCCAAGCATCAATAATACCCTTGAAATCAGCAGCCTTCAAAGCAGCGCCCCCAATCAAGCCACCATCAACGTTAACCTTAGAGAAGATTTCCTTAGCGTTAGAGGGCTTGCAGCTACCACCATAGAGGATAGAAACATTTTCAGCAGCCTCAGCACCGAACTTGTCAGCGATGGTCTGACGGATGAAAGCATGCATTTCTTCAGCCTGGTCAGCAGTAGCAGTCTTACCTGTACCGATAGCCCAAACGGGTTCGTAAGCCAAAATGATGTGTGAGAACTGTTCGGCAGTAAGGTCGAAGAGTGAACCTTCGAGCTGAGCCTTAACCACTTCGTTCTGCTTGCCAGCTTCGCGATCTTCAAGCACTTCACCGATGCAGAAGATAACGTCGAGGTTGTTAGCCAAAGCCAAGTTAACCTTCTCCTTCAAAATCTCGGGAGTTTCGTTGTAGTAAGCACGACGTTCGCTGTGACCGAGGATTACGTAGTTTGCACCAGTGCTCTTTACCATTTCGGCAGAAACTTCACCAGTGTAGGCACCGCTTACCTTGTCAGCGCAGTTTTCAGCACCCAAGCCAATAATGTTAGCATCGATGATGTTTGCTACTGAAGCGAGGTGGATGAAAGGAGTGCAGATAATTACACCGCAGTTGGGCTTGTCAGCTGTGAGCACTTCGTTTAATTCCTTAGCAAGGGCAACGCCTTCCTGCAGGTTCTTGTTCATTTTCCAGTTACCTGCAACGATTTTCTTTCTCATGATTTTTTTGAGTTTAAAACGTTTAACGTATATATGATGTTTATAAAATTTATGTCCAATCCAAAGGGAGTCGAGTCCCACAATGAGCAACAAGGGCACCACGAACCATAGTAGTAACATAGTTACGGGATGTGCGATGGGGTGGTGCGTAATATCGTTAAGGGTAGTATTATTATTGTCCACCTCGGGCAGATTGTTATTGCTCCATTTGTCGGCAACCTTACCATCGTGTAACAAAAGCAACCCCGGGTTAGAGCGTACCATGGTGTTTAGCTCTGTGTCCTCAGCATATAAAATAGGGTAGGCGGCTCCTGTGCGGTCTATCCAGTCAGTTACTTCCTTACCTGTTGACCCTGTTGCCATATAAAATTTATAGCCATGGTCGTGGCAGTAGTCGTAGAGGTCATTGATGCGGTCGCAACAGCCGTCATCGGCTTCTTGTACGTTAGCTGCTGTTAATAAAAAAGTGTAGCCCCGATCATTCAGAATGTCGAGTGTAACATCTTCGTCAGTACGTGCATCAGCTAAGTAAAAGTTGAGTAACTTTTCGGCTTTCTGTCCTGTTATCTCACCATTGAGTGCACCGCGGATATCAGCCTCTTTGGTGTAAGCCGAAAAATCAATTACAGGCAGATAGTGTAAAGTATATACAGCCAAAACAATGGCGTAAACCCAAGAGTAGATGGATATGACCCACGAATTGCGTGTGGAGATGAGCCGATGAATGCGCGCAGGCTTATAGAATAGGAAAAGGGCTGCAGCTAACAGCACAAGGTTTTTGAGCAATGTTTGCCCATTGGTTAAAATAATAGCATCGCCAAAACAACCACAATCGGGCACAGGGTTGTCTATATATATCCATGCCGTCAGCGCTGTGAATACGAGCATAAAGGCTGCCGTGATGCGCGATGTCCATCGGCGATGAACTCCCAATAGTAAATACACACCCAACACAAACTCAATCGTGCCTAAGGCACATGCCAAAAACTCAAGTAAGAGCATGGATTGGCTGTAGGGCAAGTTCAACGCAATGGCATAAGCGTGTAACTTATGCGTCATGCCCATAGGGTCTGCCACCTTCACAAAACCTGAGAAGATGAAAGTGGCACAGAGCAAGATGCGACAGAGAATGCTCAGCGTGCGTGTTGTGTATGTAAAAAGCTTACTTTTCAAGGGTCAGTTTTATCAAGCCAAATACGGCATAGTTCATCATGTCCATGTAGTTAGCTGCCACACCCTCGCTAATCAGCGTTTCTCCGTTGAGCGCTTCAATTTGTTTGGTGCGGAAAATCTTCATAAAGATTAAGTCGGCATACGAACTTACCAACATGCCACGCCATGCCTCGTCATAGTCGTGATTCTTTTTTAGCATCAACTCAAGGGCTTCTTGGGCATGCTTATCGTAGAGTTCGGTTGCCTCTTCCACGTTAATGTCTTCAGCATTTGCCACACCTTTGTCTAATTGAATCAAGGCGATGATGCTATAGTTTACAATGGCAATAAATTCGGGTACTATCCCCTCGTCAACCATTGCGCAGCCCTTCATTTGTAAGCTGCGAATGCGTGCAGCCTTTATGTAGAGTTGGTCTGTTACAGTTTCGGGGCGCATAACACGCCATGCGGTACCATAGTCGTGCAACTTTTTTACAAAGATTTCGCGGCAGTCATGCAGCACCTTTTCAAATTCTTCAGTGGTGTTATATTGTGGCATGGTTTTTATTTTCTTATATTTTTGCTGCAAATTTACTAAAATATAATCGTCTGCCAATATTCTATGCGCTCTTTTTAAGGTTGTAAAGTGACAACTCTAAAATAAGAAGAACCTTAAAAAGTGTGGTTTAAGATGAATAACTAAGTTTCCTAACACAAATTAAGGTGCTTTTTGATAGTCTACTAAAACTGTATTTAACGCAACGGTTTCTTAAAGTGTGAGCTTTGCATAAAAATTCATCGATAAAACTTTCGTGTTCGTCTATTTTACTATGTCAACGAGTCTTTATTCCCCCTTTTTGGGTTTTAGGCTCTTTACCTTTGCAATCGTTAAAACAAAAACAACTGAATGACTATGTGGAATATACCAAAGAAAATTGTGTTTGCTTCGTTAGGATTGCTCCCCTTGGCAACTTTAGCTCAAACGGATGGTGTGTGGACACTTAAGCAGTGCATTGATTATGCCGTTAGTCATAATGTGCAGCTGCTGCAAAGTAAAGCCACCGAACAAAGTGCCAGTGTGGATGTGGTTGAAGCTAAAGCAGGACTCTTGCCAAGTTTGAATGCTGCGGTGACACAAGGTGTTAATTATCGACCCTTTCAAGAAAGTGGCGGTAATTTTGTGAATGGGGGTATTGCTACCTCAGCTGCCGATAAGGTAACGCAAAATGGAAGTTATGGCATCAATGCACAGTGGGTGGTATGGAATGGTAATAAAAACAGGATGAGCATTACCAATGCACAATATACACAACAACTGGCTGCTTACGATACTCAAACCACTGCCAATAAAGTAAAAGAACAGATTGCACAGCTTTATGTTCAAATACTCTATATGACTGAGGCTGAGAATGTTAACCGCGCTTTGTTGCAGCAAGACTCCATTATTTGCGAACGTGGACGACAGATGGTAAATGTGGGCAATATGTCGAAGGCTGATTTGGCTCAATTAGAGTCGCAAGTAAGTCAGGGACGCTATAATATTGTGAATGTGCAAACGCAGATTGCCGATGCCAAAATGCAACTTAAACAGTTGATGGAATTGCCTGCTACTGAGACGTTTGAAGTGCAAAGTATTGATGCAAGCGATGCAGAAGTGTTGAATAGTATTCCGACCAAAGATGCTATTTATGCCGCTGCTCTTGAAAATCGTCCTGAGGTGAAGCGCTCTCAGTTGGCTATCGAACAGAGTCAACTGAGTACCAAAATTGCCAAAAGTGGTTATATGCCAACAGTGAGTTTGTCGGGCAGTATTGGTGATAGTCACATGACTGGTAGTCAAACAAATTGGGCTAAACAAATGAAGAATAACTTTAGTGGTACTTTAGGGGTTACAGTAAGCATTCCCATTTTCGATAATCGTAAAAACAAGAGTGCTGTAGAACGTGCTAAAGTGGCTGAAACAACAGCACAACTCGACTTGCAAGACATCCAAAAGCAACTTTACCAAACCATTGAAACTTATTGGTTGAATGCCTCGAATAGTCAAGCTAAGTATGTTGCTGCCAAATCGAATGTTGAGAGCCTTTCTGTTAGCTACAACTTAATGACAGAGCAGTTTAACTTGGGACTGAAGAATATTGCGGAGTTGCTTAATAGTCGTTCAAACTTGCTTAGTGCACAACAAACACTCTTGCAAGATAAATACACGGCACTGCTGAACCGCAACTTGTTAAGCTTTTATGGTGGCGCAGAGTTGAAGTAATTTAGAGGTTTTGAACTTAATATGGTTCTTCAAAAATATTTATAGAAAATCTTTATCAAACAACACATAACAATATGAAATTCAATGTGAAGAAAATAGCTGTCTGTGTAGTAGCGATAGTTGCTATAGCAGGTGGAGCTTGGTATTTTATGCACAAGCAGGATGCTCCCTTTGAGGTAAGCTATGAAACTGCTAAGGTAGAAAAAGCCACTATTGGCAATAGCGTAACCGCAACAGGTACTATTGAGGCTGTTACCTCGGTAGAAGTGGGTACGCAAGTGTCGGGTATCATCGACAAAATTTATGTAGATTACAATAGCACAGTTAAGAAGGGACAGGTAATAGCAGAACTCGACAAAACCAATTTGATTAGTGAATTGAAGAGTGCTACCAGTCAGTTACAAGGTGCTAAGAGTGATTTGGATTATCAGAAGTCAAACTTCAACCGTATGAAAACGCTCTTTAACAAGGGATTGATTAGTGCCAACGAATATGAAAGCGCACGCCTCTCTTTACAACAAGCTGAAAGTGCGATGGCGCAACGTCAGGAGGCTGTAAACAAGGCGCAAACCAATTTGGGCTACGCTACGATTACTTCGCCCATTGATGGGGTTGTTTTGAGCAAATCGGTTGAAGAAGGACAAACTGTGGCTTCAAGTTTCAGTACGCCTACATTGTTCACGATTGTGAAGGACATGACAGATATGCGTGTAATTGCTAGTGTGGATGAGGCTGACATAGGTCAGGTTAAAGTAGGACAGCGTGTTACCTACACGGTTGATGCTTACCCTGATGAAACTTTTGAGGGTACAGTAACTCAGGTGCGTAATGAAGCTACGACTGATAATAATGTGGTAACTTATGAGGTCGTGATTTCTGCACCTAACCCCGATCTTAAATTAAAACCCGGACTTACTGCTAACGTAACAATTTACACAATGGAGCAAACGGGCATTCTGAGTGTACCTACTAAGGCTTTGCGTTTTACACCCACCAAAGAAACAGTTGGTCCCAAGGATAAAATTGTGGATTGTCAAGGCACACACAAAGTTTGGGTACGCGAGGGCAATACGTTTAAAGCATACAGTGTGCAGATTGGCATAACGAATGGAACTCGTACACAAATATTGAGTGGTATTAAAGAAGGGGCTATTGTGGTGGTAGACATGAAAGAAACCACTACAGAGGCTGACAACCAAACAGCTTCGGACGAAGGTGGAAGCGATGAAAAGAGTCCGTTCTCACCAGGTCCTCCAAGCAAAAAGAAAAAGTAAGGAGGGTAGCTTTATGGCAATAAATATTGACAATACGAATAACGCAGAAAAGTTTCCGCAGCCTGAAGATTGTAAGGATAAAAAGGTTGTTATTGAATTGGACAATGTGCGTCGTAACTTTGTGGTTGGCGATGAAACTGTTCATGCTTTGAAAGGTGTGTCGTTTAAGATATACGAAGGTGAATTTGTGACCATCATGGGAACTTCAGGTTCGGGTAAGTCTACTTTACTGAATCAGTTGGGTTGTCTCGATACGCCTTCAAGTGGTGAATATTACTTAGATGGGGTAAGTGTGCGTACTATGCGTCGCAGTGAACGAGCCGTACTACGCAATCGCAAGATTGGTTTTGTATTTCAAAATTATAACCTCTTGCCCAAAACAACGGCTGTAGAGAATGTAGAG
>UMGH01051630.1_pt1 | contig 30894 bp, 25 predicted proteins | sample 1965231 | NCBI WGS metagenome assembly UMGH01 (sample SAMEA4836068, study PRJEB28245) | human gut metagenome | biome: gut microbiome; material: fecal sample | place: Denmark | collected 2008 | reverse complement strand
AATGGAAGAGGCGGCAACCGCTATTCAACTTATGCTTTTACTGAACAAGGCGTGGCAATGCTTAGTAGTGTTCTCCGTTCAAAAACAGCCATTGAGGTCAATATACAGATCATGCGAGCCTTTGTTTCCATGCGTCATTTTATGGTGAACAACGCTTCTGTGTTCAGCCGCTTAGAAACAATAGAATATCACCAGCTGGAAATTTTACAGCACCAACAAGATACAGATAAACACTTGCAAGAATCCGACAAGCGCATAGACGAGGTGTTTCGCAGATTGGACGAGGGTAATGCAAAGCCGAAGCAAGGTGTGTTCTACAATGGGCAAGTTTATGATGCCTATACTTTCGTGTCCGACTTGATTAAGAGTGCAAAGAAACGTATTGTCCTTATCGACAACTATGTTGACGAGACTGTACTGACCTTGCTCGATAAAAGAGATAATAACGTGTCTGCAATCATCTACACTCAGCAGATAAGCCGCCAGTTCCAACTCGACATAGACCGTCATAATGCTCAATATGCACCGATTGATGTTGAAACATTCCGTTTGTCACATGACCGCTTCCTTTGTATAGACGATGATGTGTATCACATAGGAGCATCCATAAAGGACTTGGGCAAAAAGTGGTTTGGTTTCTCCAAGATGGAGATACTTACACCAGACGAATTGGTGGAAAGGATCAATAGAGAGTAAGACGCCTCTATATGTAAAGCAAAAAATATGATATGAGAAACTTGTGGATATTTCATAAGAACAAAAACTTAAAATAATGATTATGACAATTAGAAGAATAAGTATAACATTTGTGGCATTATTATTTGCAACAATTTCATTTGGACAAGTAAAAAGCATTGACGAGAGAATAGGCGAGGCCATGAATAGCAGTAATTGGGCCGAACTTAGATCTTTGTATATGTCTGATGAAAAGAACTTGCAGACACCATTTCTAAAACCGCTCTCCAAATTCTTTATAAGTCAATTCTATAATGAACCGGACAGCGCTATCAAGTATGGCAAAGAAATTTTGGAGAAGTATCAAGATGAACTAAATTCATCTGTACCTTCAATTATGTATTTCATGGCAGAAGATTATGCAATATTGGGACACTACGATAAGGCTTCCGCATTATTACACAGTCTGAACGAGGCATACCGCAAGGGTGGACAAACTGCAAATCCTGTATTTGAAGCCTATGAGGACATTTATTCTAAGCTTTCGAAATGTGGCACGTTTTCTGTGGAGAGGCCAGACTATAACGTGAGTGTGCCCTTGTTAACACATACAGGTAACCGCAAAAATCCAGAAATGATGTTTGTTATGGCTAATATCAATGGACAAGAAGTGAAATGCACTTACGATTCAGGGGCTGGTATAAATGTAATGACTACTAAGTTTGCCGAGCATATAAAGGCAACTGTCATACAGACCAAGACCATTCAGATGTTGGGTATGTCTTATGCTGATAGCAAAGGCTTAGTAGTGGTGGACTCCCTAAAACTTGGTGATTTAGTTTATCGAAATGTCCCATTTTTTGTTGTCGATATGAGAACTGACAATCCGTTAGCTAACAAAAAGTTGGAGGAACTTGGATACGAATGCGTTATAGGCAACCAGACAATGATGCCATTGGGTGAGATTTGTTTCGATTTTGACAGAATGCAGCTTGTAATCCCTGCCTCGTACACACCAAAACCTGCATATGCTCCCAATTTCTATCGTTCACCTCAGCGCCTTTTCCATTTGCCATTAACAGATTGTCGTTCAGGGAAAAAGATTGATGCAATAGTTGACACTGGCGCATCAGGAACCATCCTGACAAATCGCTATTATAAAAAGAACGAAAACTGTTTTACTGGTAGAACGGCAACTGATTCATTGCGCACGGCAGGTGTCGATGGTGTCAATGTTGTAAAAACGATACCTGTGTCATGGACATTTACCCTTGCTGGCGAACAATATACCGAGACAAACATTCCAGTAGTAACATCTTCAGAACAGAATGAGGAATATGATTGCAGAATCGGTTTACCAACGTTAATGGCGCACAGGAAATTTATTATCAACTTCAAGAATATGTGGATGAGATTTGAGGATTAGTAGAAATATTAAACACCACCAGTAACCACCCAAACGGTCATTAGGCCATTTAATGTAATATTTTACAACTGCTTGCAGTCTTTTGCTTTTTATAAGGCGTCTTTTGCTTGTTTTTAATTCGTAATAGCTCGCTATTACTCATTAAAAACCAAACAAAATCCACTCTTCTAAAAATCAAAATCCAAGCAAGCCCTAACGACCGATATGGGATTATGGCCAACCTCTGAATCCACATTAGTGGAAATTAACACTTATTGCTTTCGATTTATTGTTTTTCTTTTGCTCGTTTCATTATTTTTCTTTTACTTTGCAGTAAATAGAATACTAACTAATAACATTTGATTATGAACACAAACGAAGCACCTAATCTATGTGGTTTGAAGAGAGAGGATTTTCAAACCACAGTAAACGGAAAGAAAACTGATTTATATATTCTCAAGAACAAGAATGGCAATGAGGTGGCGCTGACAAACTATGGCGGTGCGCTGGTAGCCATAATGGTTCCTGACAAAGACGGCAACTATGCCAACGTCATTCAAGGACACGACAACATACAGGACGTGATAAACAGTCCGGAGCCATATCTCTCCACACTCATCGGCCGCTACGGAAACCGTATCTGCAAAGGACGTTTCCAACTCGGTGGAAAGGTATACCAGTTGCCTATCAACGACGGTGAGAACTCGCTTCACGGCGGTAACGAGGGATTCAACAAGAAGGTGTGGGACGCTCTGAGGATGAACGACGAGACGGTGGTTCTCAACTACGTGTCGAGCTACGGTGAAGAGGGATTCTCAGGTGAGGTGAAAGTTACCGTTACATACACCTTCAACGATGACAACGAACTGATCATCGACTATATGGCAACGACAAACAAGAAGACCGTAATCTGTCTGACAAACCACGGATTCTTCAGTCTTGCTGGAATAGCCAACCCAACTCCGGACGTATACAACGTGGAATGCGAGATCAACGCCGACTTCTATCTGCCAATCGATGGCAACAGCATCCCAACTGGCGAGATACGCTTCGTGGAGGGCACACCGTTCGACTTCCGCACACCGAAAGCCATCGGCGAGCGCATCGACTCCGACAACGAGCAGTTGCGCAACGGCAGCGGATACGACCACAACTACGTGCTGAACAAAAAGGAAGAGGGCGAACTGAGCTTCGCAGCCCGACTGACGGAGCCAAAGAGCGGCAGAACAATGGAGATGTATACCACAGAGCCGGGAATGCAACTCTATACCGGCAACTTCGAGACCGGCATCAGCGGACAGCATGGCGCAACGTTCCCACGCCGCAGTGCGGTATGCCTGGAAGCACAACACTTCCCAGATTCGCCAAACCGTCCTTACTTCCCGTCTGTAGTGCTACGTCCGGGAGAGCAGTACAAGCAGACCACAATATACAAATTCGGAGTAAAGAAATGACAATCTGCTGACAGACACAGACTTATCAACAAGCATTAAATGACAATCAGCAGACAAATAGACTAACTAATAAATATTATCACGAACTCAAAATCATTTTAACCTATGGAGATAGATTATGTAAGAAGTCGTTTTGTAAAGCATTTCGACGGACAGACAGGAAACGTTTATGCATCACCAGGAAGAATAAACCTCATCGGTGAACATACCGACTATAACGGAGGCTTCGTCTTTCCGGGAGCAATAGACAAAGGAATAATGTGTGAAATACGTCCCAACGGCACCAACAAGGTGATGGCTTATTCCATCGACCTGAAAGACCGTGTGGAATTTGACATAGACGATGAAAAAGGTCCTAAAGCAAGCTGGGCACGCTATCTGTATGGCATCGTTCAGGAGATGAAGAAACGCGGAGTTGACGTGAAAGGCTTCAACACCGCATTCGCAGGCGATGTGCCTCTCGGAGCCGGTCTGTCATCATCGGCAGCCCTCGAGAGCTGCTATGCCTACGCCCTCAACGACCTGTTCGGCGAGAACAAGGTGTCTAAATGGGATATGGTGCTGGCAGGACAGGCAACGGAACACAACTACTGTGGAGTGAACTGTGGCATCATGGACCAGTTTGCGAGCGTATTCGGTATGGAGGGCAAACTGATGCGCCTCGACTGCCGCAGCCGCGAGTTCGAATATTTCCCATTCGACCCGAAGGGATACAGACTGGTGCTCGTTGACTCCGTGGTGAAGCATGAACTGGCATCATCGGCATACAACGACCGCCGCAAGAGCTGCGAGAACGTGGTTGCCGCTTTGCAGAAGAAATATCCTGAGAAGACTATCAAAACCCTGCGCGACGCCGACTGGGACATGCTCAACGCCGTAAAGGATGAGGTTAGCGAGGAGGACATGAAGCGCGCCACATTCGTATTGGGAGAGAAAGACCGTGTGCTGGCAGTATGCGACGCACTCAACGCCGGCGACTACGAGACCGTGGGCAAGAAGATGTATGAAACCCACCACGGACTGAGCAAGGAATACGAAGTGTCTTGCGAAGAACTCGACTATCTCAACGACATCGCTCGTGAAGATGGCGTTACCGGTTCGAGAATCATGGGCGGAGGCTTCGGCGGATGCACCATCAACCTCGTGAAGGAGGACCTCTACGACCACTTCATCGCCGACGTGAAGAAGAAATATGCAGAACGCTACGGCAAGGAACCGAAGATATATGATGTGGTGATCAAAGACGGTTCGAGAAAAATCTGCTAAAGCCAAGAAAACAGGAACCAAACATAGCACAACCGAGCGGAAAGTCATTTCATTGTGGCTTTCCGCTTTTTCGTTCATATCCACTGTAATTGTACACTTAAGATAACAAAACTCCTACATAAACACAATGAAAAGATAAAAAGGTGTAGCAATAACACCTACAATGGCAAAAAAGTCATAATCTTTTATTGCCGATTGGAAAAATAATAGTAATTTAGCCACGAATTAAATAATTCATTGAATCTTTACATCTCTGAAAATCTATTAAGCATATATATGAAAGGTATAAAATCTATCGTTCTTGGAGCAGGAATGGCTATCGCGACGATGCTTTCATGCTCAACAGGCGGCAATACACAGCTCACTGAGTCTGGCCTCAACCCTGCCGCATTCGACACAACCATCAACAACAAGCCCGTCAAACTTTTCACGCTCAAGAACAAGAGTGGGATGGAAGTATGCATCACAAACTTCGGAGGCAGAGTGGTATCGCTCACCGTTCCCGACAAGGACGGCAAGCCGACTGACGTGGTGCTCGGCTACGACAACATCAGGCAGTATGCCGACTCGGTGAACAGTCCGAGCGACTACGGTTCTACCGTGGGAAGATATGCCAACAGAATAGACAAGGGCCATCTTCACGTGAACGGCAAGGACTACCAGCTGCCGCAGAACAACTTCGGCCATTGCCTGCATGGCGGTCCGTCGGGATGGATGTATCAGGTGTATGATGCAGAACAGCCCAACGACACTACTCTCGTCATGAGACTCATGTCGCCGGACGGCGACAACAACTTCCCTGGAACAGTGAAGACCACTGCAACATACAAGGTGCTCAGCAACAATACTCTCGACATCACTTTCGAGGCAACGACAGACAAGGAGACGGTGGTAAACATGACCAACCACAGCTACTTCAACCTCAACGGCGACCCGTCGAAAGAGGGAACAAACATGGTGCTGTATGTCAATGCCGACAATTTCACCCCTGCCGACGACACATACATGACAACGGGCGAGATAAAGCCAGTGGAGGGCACACCGATGGACTTCCGCAAGCCACATGCCATCAGCGAGACAATCAACGACACAACATATCAGCAGATAAAGAACGCCACTGGCTACGACCATAACTGGTGTCTGAACACATACAAGAACGGAAAGGGGGACGACACCAAGGTCTGCGCCTCGCTCTATTCTCCTGTCACCGGCATCCTGCTCGAGATGTTCACCAACGAACCGGGAGTACAGGTATATACCGGCAACTTCCAGGGCACTGGCATTGCCTGCAAGCACGGAGTGAAATACCCCAAGCATGTGTCTGTATGCCTGGAGAGTCAGAAATACCCAGACTCACCGAACAAGAAAGACTGGCCTTCGCCATATCTGAAACCGGGCGAGAGGTATTACAGCCATGTGGCTTACCGCTTCGGAATAAAGAAATAAATGGGGATTGAGAGAATCTGCCACTGACCGAAGACGGCAAACTATTTTGGAACTGCAGCATCAAGCGTTCCAATAGCCGTTTGGAGGTTAAGACCTAAGCGGAGTGATATCCGCAACAACAATTAACAAAAAAAACAAAACTACTAACTAAATAAATAAACTAATATGGAATTATATGACTGGCTGGTAATTGGGCTGTTTTGCCTGGCCTTAATAGGAATCGTGGTATGGGTCGTGAGCAAGAAGAACAACGACTCTGCAGATTATTTTCTCGGCGGACGCGACGCAACTTGGATTGCCATCGGAGCGTCGATCTTTGCGTCGAACATCGGTTCGGAGCACCTCATAGGTCTCGCCGGTGCCGGAGCATCGTCAGGAATGGCAATGGCACACTGGGAGATACAGGGATGGATGATACTTATCCTTGGATGGGTGTTCGTGCCATTCTATACCCGTTCTATGGTTTACACCATGCCTGAATTCCTGGAGAGACGATACAACAAGGAGAGTCGTACGATACTGTCGGTGATTTCGCTCATCAGCTACGTGCTCACCAAGGTTGCCGTGACGGTATATGCCGGTGGTCTCGTGTTCCAGCAGGTGTTCGGCATCAAGGAACTGTGGGGCATCGACTTCTTCTGGATCGCTGCCATCGGACTGGTGCTTATCACTGCTCTCTATACCATTTTCGGCGGTATGAAGAGCGTGCTCTATACTTCGGTGTTGCAGACTCCTATCCTTCTGCTCGGTTCCATCATCATCCTCGTTCTCGGACTGAAGGCCGTGGGCGGCTGGGACCAGGTGATGCAGATCTGTTCTGCTGAGCCTGTAAACGAATATGGCGACAAGATGACCGACCTGATGCGCGACCTGCGCGATCCGCAATATCCTTGGCTCGGAGCCCTTGTGGGCAGTGCCGTAATCGGTTTCTGGTATTGGTGTACCGACCAGTTCATCGTGCAGCGTGTGCTGTCGGGAAAGAATGAGAAGGAGGCCCGCCGCGGTACTATCTTCGGTGCATACCTGAAGTTGCTCCCTGTGTTCATCTTCCTCATCCCTGGAATGATTGCCTACGCACTTAACGTGAAGAGCGGTGGCGCATTCCTCCCCGTTGACGCCAACGGCGTGGCTATAAGCGATGCCGCCTTCCCTACCCTCGTGGCTAAACTGCTGCCGGCAGGATTCAAGGGACTCGTGGTTTGCGGTATCCTCGCAGCATTGATGAGTTCGCTGGCTTCGCTGTTCAACTCTTCGGCAATGCTCTTCACCATCGACTTCTACAAGCGTCTCCGTCCGCAGACATCAGAGAAATCTCTCGTACGCATCGGACAGATCGCCACTGTTGTAATCGTGATTCTCGGTATCCTGTGGATTCCTATCATGAGAAGTGTGGGCAACGTGTTGTACAATTACCTTCAGGACGTGCAGAGCGTTCTCGCTCCTGGCATCGCAGCGGCATTCCTTCTTGGAATATGCTGGAAACGTGCCACAGCCAAAGGCGGTATGTGGGGACTCCTGGCTGGCATCATAATCGGTCTGACAAGACTCGGCGCAAAGGTATACTACAGTAATGTAACTGAAGCGTCAGACAACTGGTTCAAGACTGTGTTCTTCGATTTCAACTGGCTGTACTTCTGCGGTGTGATGCTCATCGTGTGCTGTCTGGTTGTAGTGGTAGTGAGCCTCATGACTCCTGCGCCTACTGAAGACAAGATACGCGGACTGGTGTTCGGCACTTCCACACCGGAGCAGAGGGCTGCCACAAGGGCAAGCTGGACCAAGTGGGATGTGATCCACAGTGTTATAATCCTTGCCATCACAGTGGCATTCTACATCTACTTCTGGTAAAAAAGACGCCCCTGACAATGACACACGAAATAAAGAATAACTATAAAAACCTAAATAATAATACCTTATGACTGACTTTTATAAAGAACACTCCAAGGTGTATGTGTCGGTAGACTGCATAATCTTCGGATTTGAAGCAAACAAGTTGAAACTGCTCATCGGAAACAGGAGAATGGATCCGGGTCGCGGCGAATGGTCGCTCTACGGTGGATTCGTGAAGGAGAACGAGAGTCTCGACGATGCTGCCAACCGCACGCTGAGAGATCTCACCGGTCTCGACAATCTGTATATGAAACAGGTGGGTGCCTTCGGTGCCGTAAACCGTGACCCGGGCGAAAGGGTCATCTCCGTGGCATACTGTGCACTCATCAATGTGAAAGACTACGACAACGAGCTACGCGAGAAGCACCAGCTGAAGTGGATCGATGTGGAGAAGATGCCAAGACTCTATTCCGACCACAACGAAATGGTGAGAAAAGCCATCAACCTGCTCCGCCGCCGCATTTCCACAGAGCCTCTGAGCTTCAATCTGCTCCCAGAACTCTTCACGCTGACGCAGCTGCAACACGTATACGAGGCTATCCTCGGCGAGGAAATCGACAAGCGCAACTTCAGAAAGAAGATCAAGACAATCGACTTCATCGAGAAGACTGACAAGATCGACAAGATAACGTCGAAACGCGGTGCAGCATTGTATTGCTTCAACAAGGAGGCGTATGACGACGATCCTTATTTCAAACTCTAATGACAACAACATGGCCGGTTCTGAAAGTCTGGTGGCTTAAGGACTGAATCCGGACCCAAGGACAGGCCATCAAACACATATCAAGATATTATGTTAGAAGAACTGAAAGAAAAAGTATTCCGTGCCAACCTCGACCTCGTGAAACACAATCTCGTGATTTTCACCTGGGGCAACGTCTCTGGCATCGACCGCGAGAAAGGTCTCGTGGTAATCAAGCCTTCGGGTGTATCATACGACAACATGAAGGCGTCTGACATGGTGGTGGTTGACCTGAACACGGGCAAAGTGGTGGAAGGCGATCTTAATCCGTCTTCTGACACTCCTACTCACCTCGTGCTCTATCGTGCCTTCCCCGAAATAGGAGGTATCGTGCACACCCACTCCACTTATGCCACGGCATGGGCACAGGCAGGAAAGAACATTCCGAACATCGGGACGACACACGCCGACTATTTCCACGACTGCATACCATGCACCGGGGACATGACGGCAGACCAGATGGCTGAATACGAAAAAGAAACGGGAGTGGTTATAGTGAACCGTTTCAAAGACATCAACTACGTACATACGCCGGGCGTGCTGGTGAAAAACCACGGTCCGTTCTCATGGGGAAAGGATGCTGACGAGGCTGTATACAACTCCGTAGTGATGGAACAGGTGGCAAAGATGGCTTTCGTGGCATTCAGCGTGAACCCTGAGACCACTATGAACCCTCTGTTGATAGAGAAACATTTCAACCGCAAACACGGTCCGAACGCTTATTACGGACAAAAGAAAAAATAATCCGGAAGGATCAGAATTACAACCAGTCATTACAACCGGTCATTATGAATGGTCTGATGACCGTCTGGAGATAATAACATAACTAAAGAAGAAACAACTACGAAACAATGATCAAGGCATTTGAGAATTTGGAACTCTGGTGGATTACTGGAGCACAGCTCCTCTACGGAGGCGAGACAGTAAAGATTGTTGACGGTCACTCACAGGAGATGGTCGACGGATTGAACAAGTCGGGTATCATCCCGATAAAGGTGGTTTATAAAGGAACAGCAAACTCTGACAAGGAAGTGGCATCTATCATGATGGCTGCCAACAACGAGGAGAAATGTGTGGGCGTGATAACATGGATGCACACCTTCTCGCCAGCCAAGATGTGGATACACGGACTGCAGATGCTGCACAAACCTCTGCTCCACCTGCACACACAATACAATCAGGAGATTCCTTGGGACACGATGGACATGGACTTCATGAACCTGAACCAGAGCGCTCACGGCGACCGCGAGTTCGGACATATATGCTCACGTCTGCGCAAACCACGCAAAGTGGTTGTGGGATACTGGAAGGAAAAGAAGACACAGAAGCACATCGCCGTATGGGCTCGTGTCGCCGCCGCCGTTGCCGACGCCAAAGACATGCTTATCATTCGTTTCGGAGACCAGATGAACAACGTTGCCGTGACCGACGGCGACAAGGTCAGCGCTGAGCAGGTTCTCGGTTACCACGTGGACTACTGCTGCGTGTCTGAGCTGATGGAATACTGGAAGCAGGTTGTCCCTGCCGATGTCGACGCATTGGTGGAGGAATACCACAAGCTATACAAGATCGTGCCTTGCGAGGCTGGCGAGGATATCGGAAAGAAGAAGATATGGAATGCCGCACGCGCAGAGCTTGCCATCCGTGCCTGTCTCAAGGCGAAGGGTGCAAAGGGATTCACAACAAACTTCGACGACCTCGGTTCATGGGGCGACCCAGATGCCGACGACTTCGTAGGATTCGACCAGATTCCGGGTCTCGCATCACAGCGACTCATGGCTGAGGGATATGGCTTCGGCGCCGAAGGCGACTGGAAGTCGGCTGCCCTCTACCGCACTCTCTGGTATATGACTCAGGGTATGCCTACGGGATGCTCGTTCCTCGAAGACTACACACTGAACTTCGATGGAGAGAACTCTTCACTGCTCCAGAGCCACATGCTCGAGGTTTGTCCTCTCATCGCTGTCGACGACGAGCCAGTACGCCTTGAGGTACACCACCTCGGCATCGGCATACGCAAACAGCAGACGGCCCGCCTCGTGTTCAACTCAAAGGTTGGCGACGGCGTTACGGCAACGGTAGTCGACATGGGCAACCGCTTCAGACTCATCGTCAACGATGTACACTGCATCAAACCGAAACCACTGCCTAAGCTCCCTGTTGCCAACGCCCTGTGGATTCCGCAGCCTAACTTCGAGATCGGTGCCGGTTCGTGGATTCTCGCCGGCGGCACTCACCACAGCTGCTTCTCCTACGACATCACACCGGAGTATTGGGAGGACTATGCTGAGATGCTCGACATCGAATATCTGCATATCGACAAGGACTCCACATTCGAAAGCGTGAAGAGAGACCTCCGCATCAACGAAGTGTATTATATGCTGAACAAGGCATTGAGATAATAAATCTGATTATGAATGTAGGACAGCTCGAAACATGTAGAGTTGTCCAACAATCATAATCCCCAATCGGTCATTAGGCCGTTTAATGTAATATTTTACAACTGCTTGCAGTATTTTGCTTGTTATAAGGTGTCTTTTGCTTGTTTTTAATTCGCATTAGCTCGCTATTACTCATTAAAAGCCAAACAAAATCCCCTCTTCTAAAAACTCAAAATCCAAGCAAGCCCTAATGACCGATTGGGGATAATTGGTCCATACTATTACAGCAGACAAGAACATTAACACTGATATATATAATAAGGTAATGACAAACAATCCTAAAGCTACAATACAAGAAGGCAAGGCTATTCTCGGTATCGAATTCGGTTCCACGAGAATCAAGGCAGTGCTCATCGACGAGAACAACATCCCGATAGCCCAGGGCTCTCACGAATGGGAGAACCAGCTTATCGACGGACTGTGGACTTACAGCATCGAGGCTATATGGAACGGTGTGCAGAACTGCTACGCTGACCTGCGTGCCAACGTGATATCCAAATACGACGTTGAGATTGAACAGTTGGCTGCCATCGGCGTTAGCGCCATGATGCACGGATACATGGCATTCAACGAGAAGCAGGAGATACTTGCCCCTTTCCGCACATGGAGAAACACCAACACAGCGGAAGCTGCCGCCAAGCTCTCTGAACTGTTCCACTTCAACATCCCTCTGCGATGGAGCATCTCCCACCTCTATCAGGCAATACTCAACAAAGAGGACCATGTGGGCGACATCAACTTCCTCACCACCCTTGCCGGATATATCCACTGGCAGATAACGGGCAAGAGAGTGCTCGGAGTGGGCGACGCATCCGGCATGCTGCCTATCGACTCCAAGACCAAGAACTACGACGCTGAGATGATACGCAAGTTTGATGAACTCGTGTCACCTTACGGCTTCGACTGGAAGATAACCGACATCCTGCCTCAGGTGCTCTCTGCCGGAGAGGATGCCGGCACTCTTACTGCCGAAGGCGCCAAACGACTCGACATCTCCGGTCATCTGAAGCCCGGCACACCGGTGTGTCCGCCAGAGGGCGATGCCGGAACAGGAATGGTGGCCACCAATGCCGTGAGGAAACGCACGGGCAACGTGTCGGCTGGCACATCATCGTTCTCAATGATTGTATTGGAGAAGGCCCTGTCGCGTCCTTACGAGATGATCGACATGGTGACGACGCCTGACGGCAGTCCGGTGGCAATGGTACACTGCAACAACTGCACTTCTGACCTCAACGCATGGGTGAACATCTTCAAGGAATATCAGGAACTGCTGGGCATACCGGTGGACATGAACGAGGTGTTCGGCAAACTCTACAACCATGCACTCAAGGGCGACGCCGACTGCGGCGGACTGATGGCATACAACTATATCTCGGGAGAACCCGTTACAGGACTGGCTGACGGAAGGCCTCTCTTCATGCGCTCGGCAAAGAGCAAGTTCAACCTTGCCAACTTCATGCGTGCCAACCTGTACGCTTCAGTGGGAGTGTTGAAGATAGGCAACGACATCCTTTTCAACGACGAGAAGGTGAAAGTAGACCGTATCACTGGCCACGGCGGACTCTTCAAGACCCCAGGCGTGGGACAGCGTATACTGGCTGCCGCCATCAACTCTCCGATTTCTGTAATGGAAACGGCTGGCGAAGGCGGAGCATGGGGCATCGCGCTGCTGGCCGGCTATCTGGTGAACAACAAGAGTAAAATGAACCTCGCCGACTATCTCGACAAGAAGGTGTTTGCCGGTAACACCGGAGTGGAAATCGCTCCTACGAAAGAAGATGTTGAAGGCTTCAACGAGTACATAAAAGAATACCAGAACTGCCTGCCAGTGGAGCAAGAAGCAGTGAAATTAAAAAAATAATAAAGTATTCGCCTTAGTCTTCGCCAAAAACAAAATATTTATATATCTTTGCAACAAAAGAAAAACTTTGTTTAACTAAAGGCGATTAAGGATAAAAAACATATCGTCTTTTAGAATACTACAAAACATAAATCGATATGAACGACAAGAAGATTATGAACAGAGCAGCCGACAACATCCGCATCCTGGCTGCGTCTATGGTAGAAAAAGCTAAATCGGGACATCCGGGAGGAGCCATGGGTGGAGCGGATTTCATCAATGTGCTGTTCTCTGAATTCATGGTATGGGATCCGGACAATCTCACATGGGAAGGTCGCGACCGCTTCTTCCTCGACCCAGGACACATGTCACCGATGCTCTACAGCGCTCTCGCATTGCAGGGAAAATTCGCCATCGACGAACTGAAGCAGTTCCGCCAGTGGGGATCTCCTACTCCAGGACACCCTGAGCGCGACGTGAAGCGTGGTGTGGAGAACACATCCGGTCCGCTCGGACAGGGCCACACCTTTGCAGCCGGTGCTGCTGTGGCTGAGAAGTTCCTTCAGGCAAAACTCGGTTCAGAAGTCATCAAGCACAAGATCTATGCATACATCTCTGACGGTGGTGTGCAGGAGGAGATATCACAGGGTGTCGGACGCATCGCCGGCAACCTTGGACTCAACAACCTCATCATGTTCTACGACTCCAACGACATCCAGCTCTCTACTGAGTGCAACGTGGTGATGAACGAGGATACCGCTGCCAAATACAAGGCTTGGGGATGGAACGTGGTGACAATCGACGGCAACGACCCTGACGCTATACGCCAGGCTCTCACCGACGCACAGAAAGAGGAGGAGCGTCCTACTCTTATCATCGGCAAGACTATCATGGGTAAGGGCGCACTCAAGGAGGATGGCTCAAGCTATGAGCACAGCATCAAGACTCACGGTGCTCCTCTCGGAGGCGAGGCTTACGTAAACACCATCAAGAATCTCGGCGGCGACCCTGAGAACCCATTCGTGATATTCCCTGAGGTGGAGAAGCTCTATGCTGACCGCGCTGAGGAGCTTCGCAAGATCGTTGCCGAGCGTCACGCCGAGGAAGAGGCTTGGGCTAAGGCTAATCCTGAGAAGGCTGAATTGATGAAGGAATGGTTCAGCGGCAACGCTCCTAAGGTTGACTGGTCTGTAGTGTCACAGAAGGAGGGTTCTGCCACACGTGCCGCTTCGGCAGCATGTCTCGGTGCTCTCGCTGAGCAGGTTCCTAACATGGTTTGCTCTTCAGCAGACCTGTCTAACAGCGACAAGACCGACGGTTTCCTGAAAAAGACCCACTCTATCGTTCGCGGTGACTTCAGCGGCGCATTCTTCCAGGCTGGTGTTAGCGAGCTGACAATGGCGTGCATGTGTATCGGTATGTATCTGCACGGTGGAGTGATACCGGCTTGCGGCACATTCTTCGTATTCTCTGACTATATGAAGCCTGCCGTACGTATGGCTGCGCTGATGGAGGTGCCTATCAAGTTCATCTGGACCCACGACGCATTCCGCGTCGGTGAGGACGGACCAACTCATGAGCCTGTTGAACAGGAGGCACAGATCCGTCTGATGGAGAAGCTGAAGAACCACCACGGCAAGGACAGCGTTCGCGTGTTCCGTCCTGCTGATGCCGACGAGACTACCGTTTGTTGGGCTATGGCAATGGAGAACATGGAAACTCCTACTGCTCTAATCTTCTCTCGCCAGAATGTTGCCAAGCTGCCTGCCGGCAACGACTACGAGCAGGCTCGCAAGGGTGCATACGTAGTGGCTGGATCTGATGAGGACTTCGACGTTATCCTGCTGGCTGACGGTTCTGAGGTGTCTACATTGGTGGCAGGTGCTGAACTTCTGCGCAAGGACGGCGTGAAGATCCGTATTGTCAGCGTACCGAGCGAGGGTCTGTTCCGCACTCAGTCTAAGGAGTATCAGGAGAGCATCCTGCCTGCAGGAAGCAAGATTTTCGGTATGACTGCCGGTCTGCCTGTAACTCTTGAGGGCCTTGTAGGTGCCAACGGCAAGGTATTCGGTATGCCAAGCTTCGGTTTCTCCGCTCCTTACAAGGTGCTCGACGAGAAACTCGGCTACACTGCTGAGAATGTATACAAGCAGGTGAAGGATCTCTTGAAGTAAGAAAAAAAACGGCGGTCTTGTAAGTATCTCTCCTACCTCTCCCGCCGATGGCGGCGACAGAGAACAGAGGATGACAGACTGACCGACTATAAAGGATTGAAGAAAAACAAATAGGAGTCGCGGGAGGACTTCTCTAAAAAAGGAGTCCTCCGCATCTCTAACCCTAAGCCAAGAACATTGAGCTTATAAACACAAATAATAACCCTTAAAAAACTTACGACTATGGAAGTAAAGACAGTTGGAGTGGCATGTGACCACGCAGGTTTCCCTTTGAAGCAGTTTGTAATCCAGTATCTGGAATCTAAAGGTTATCAGTATAAGGACTTCGGTACATACAGCGACACAAGTTGTGACTATCCTGATTTCGCTCATCCTCTGGCAGAGGCAGTAGAGAGCGGCGAGTGCTATCCTGGCATCGCTATCTGCGGCAGCGGCGAGGGAATGGTGATGACACTGAACAAACATCAGGGCATCCGCGCTGGTCTTGCATGGGACAAGGAAGTGGCTGGTTTGATCCGTCAGCACAACAATGCTAACGTTCTCGTTATGCCGGGTCGCTTCATCGCCAACAAATTGGCTGAGACAATAATGGACGAATTCTTCAAGACTCCTTTTGAGGGCGGACGCCACGAAAGAAGAGTAGAGAAGATTCCAGTAAAATAAACAGTGGTTCGCAATCTGCGGACAAGCTGAAGAAAAAAGACAAAGTTGTGGGTTTACCTTCATGGCAGACTCACAACTTTTTTTAGCTACTAAAAAGACATAAATTGGGCACGGTGCTTGCCCATCATGGGTAAGCTGCTTTCTCATCATGGGCACGCTACTTGCCCCACTTGGGCAGAAAAGGCACCCGATTTTTACCCTAAATAGGTCGTTAGGGCTTGCCTGGATTTTGCTTTTTAGAAGAGTGGATTTTGTTTGGGTTTACATACTTCTAACGGCATAATGACCGATGGATTACTTCAGCGGCTCCACATGAATATTGATATGCGTGCGCTTGCCGAAGCGGCGACGCAACTCATGTTCTATATTCGTGGCATGCTCATGCGAAGTCATCAGACTGATGTCGCCCGGCATTCTGAGGTGCATCTCTATGGCAATGTCGTTGCCTATATGACGGGTGCAGAGATTGTGGATGTCGCTGACACACGGTTCTCTATTGGCAATGGCAACAATCTCGTCTTCCATTTCCTTCGGCAGACTCTTCTCGAGCAGTTCTCCAAACGAGCTGCCGATTAGTCCGAGGGCTGTCTTCACAATGAAAAGGCTCACCACAACGGCAGCTATAGGGTCGAGCACCGCCCAGCTCTTTCCCAACAATATCGCTCCACCGATTCCCACAGCTGTACCTATCGAGGAGAGGGCGTCGCTGCGATGGTGCCAGGCATTGGCTACAACAGCCTGCGACCCTACTTGTTTTCCCACACGTGCCGTAAAGCGGAAGGTCCATTCTTTCAGGCCGATGCTCAGGAGAGCTGCCAAGAGAGCTATCACTCCTGGCTGACTTATCTCCTCGCCACGCATCACATCCCATATCTGGTGGCATCCGTTATAGAATATGTATAGTCCCACAGCGAGCAGGGCGAGACCGATTATCGATGTGGCGAGTGTCTCATATTTGCCGTGGCCATAGTCGTGGTCTTCGTCAATTGGTTTTGAACTGATGCGCACGAAGGCTATCACCACAATGTCTGTGAGGAAATCTGACAATGAATGCACGGCATCGGCAATCATGGCTGCCGAACCGCCGAGGATACCGGCAACGAACTTGAAAACGAGAAGTACCACATTGACGACACTTCCCATCAGCGTGACTCTATAAATCTTCTTTTCTCTCTCTTCTATTTCCATGACATACTTAATTCTTGTTATATACAAATGCAAAGGTATAAACAATTACCAATTATTAGGTATGGTTCAAAGAAAAGTATGATTAAAAAAGATAAAAAACACGTATCAAAATCCACTCTTCTAAAAAGCAAAATCCAAGCATGCGCTAATGCCCGATTTGGTTTAAACAAAAAAAATCTCCAATTCCTCAACTCTTGACCATTACAACCGTCAATCCGGTTCGTCTCGTCAAGAATTCAAGAATCAGAGAATTAAGAATATCTTTGTTTCCTCCTCAACCTGGCATCAACACCCTGCAAGAAATAAAGCCTACAGGCTAATACAGCTAAGGGAGGGAATATCAATCATCAGTCTTCGTATCCGTTAGGATTGTTCTTCTGCCAATTCCAACTGTCGCGACACATCTCCTCGATGCCATAGTGTGCCTCCCAGCCCAGCTCTGCCTTTGCCTTTGCAGGATTGCAGTAGCAGGTGGCGATGTCACCGGCACGGCGTGGCTTGATGGAATACTTTATCCTGATGCCGTTGGCCTTCTCGAAGGCTTTCACCACGTCGAGCACCGAATATCCGTGACCTGTTCCGAGGTTATATACGGCAAGTCCGCAGTTGCGCTCGATAGCCTTCAGCGCACACACATGACCGGCAGCCAGGTCGCACACATGGATATAGTCGCGCACTCCCGTTCCGTCGGGTGTGTCGTAGTCGTTGCCAAACACGCCGAGCTCTTCTCTCTTGCCCACTGCCACTTGTGTGATATAAGGCATGAGGTTGTTTGGAATACCGTTAGGGTCTTCGCCGATTTTGCCGCTCGGATGTGCACCGATAGGATTGAAATATCTCAGCAATACCACGTTCCATTCAGGATCGGCATGGTGCACGTCTTTAAGCACTTCCTCAAGCATCCACTTTGTCTGGCCGTAAGGATTTGTGCAGTAGCCCTTCGGACACTCCTCTGTGATAGGAATCATCGCCGAGTCGCCATACACAGTGGCTGAACTTGAGAAGATGATGTTCTTGCAGCCGTGCTTGCGCATCACGTCAACGAGGACAAACGTTGCCACCATATTGTTCTCATAATACTCCAATGGCTTTGCCACCGACTCTCCGACGGATTTCAGTCCGGCATAGTGGATAACGGCGTCGAACTGGTTCTCGCCGAAGATCTTCTCCATCGCGTCTCTGTCTCTCACGTCGGCGTTATAGCATTTCACCTCCTTGCCGATAAGCTCTGATACTCTCTTGAGCGCCTCCGGCTTGGAGTTGAAGAAATTGTCCACTACTACTACGCTGTGACCAGCCTTGTCAAGTTCAATGATTGTGTGGGTGCCGATGAATCCGGCACCACCGCATAAAAGAATGTTCATAACTCTTTACCTATTAAAATCTTTCGAGTCAATATCTATAATATCCATCTGCAAAAGTAACGAATTTATGGCAATTACCGCCCCTTGCTCCCCTATTTCTGCTCATACATTGTTGATTTTAACATAATCCAAACATTCATTGCAACGTGGGATTCACATTATGCGTAAGAAATGTTTGCCGTTACAAAGAAAATAAGTAATTTTGCACGCATATCCATTTTTATAATTATAAAAAAGACATGATGCAGGCTATGATATTCGCCGCCGGACTCGGCACCCGACTCAAGCCGCTCACCGACCACATGCCAAAGGCTATGGTGAGCGTGGGAGGAAAACCGCTCATCAGGCACGTCATAGAGAAGCTGAAGGCAAGCGATGCGGAGCGCATCGTAGTGAACGTACACCACTTTGCCGAACAGATAACAGACTACCTAAAAGACAATAACAACTTCGGTGTTGACATCCGCATATCCGACGAATCGCAGAAGCTGCTCGACACGGGAGGCGGAATAAAGAAGGCTGCGCCACTCTTCCTCGGCGACAGGCCGATACTGATACACAATGTGGACATACTGAGCAACGTAGACCTGCAACGTTTTTATGCCGAGGCTGACCATGAAAGCGGTGTCGACGCACTGCTGCTCGTGAGCGAGAGAAAGACGAAACGCTATCTGCTCTTCAACGACGACATGAGGCTCGTGGGATGGACCAACATTGAGACGGGAGAGGTGAAATCACCTTATGAAGGTCTCGATCCGGACAAATGCCACAAATACGCCTTCGCCGGCATACATGCCTTTTCACCAAGGCTGTTCCCGCTGTTCAACGGGTTCGGCGACAAATTCGGCATCATTGACTTCTATCTCAAAGCATGTGCCGACCACAATATCCGGGGATATCTGAAAAAGGACCTCCGCCTGCTCGATGTGGGGAAACTCGACACGCTGAAGGAGGCTGAGGATTTCATCTCCGGGTTATAAGGGATTTTAATGGATATAAAGTGACTCAGATACAAGAAACAATATCATCTAAACAATATAAGTAAATGCAACAGAAGATCATTATTTTAGACTTCGGCTCACAGACCACGCAGCTCATCGGACGCCGCGTGCGCGAGCTCGACACCTTCTGCGAGATTATGCCTTACAACAAGTTTCCGAAAGACGACGAGAGCGTCATTGGAGTGATACTCAGCGGAAGCCCCTACTCTGTTCACGACAAGGAGGCGTTTAAGGTTGACCTCAGCCAGTTCATCGACAGAATCCCTGTTTTGGGCATCTGCTATGGAGCGCAATACATCTCCTATTCAAACGGTGGAAAGGTGGAGGCTGCCGACTCTCGCGAGTACGGAAGGGCATGTCTGGAGCAGTTCGACAAAGAGGACCCTCTCTTCAAAGGCTTCGTGGACAAATCGCAGGTGTGGATGAGCCACGGCGACACGATAACGGCGATACCGGAGGACTACAAGTGTATCGCGTCGACAGCAAATGTGAAGTTTGCTGCCTACGCTTCTACAAAGCAGCCGGTATGGGCGGTGCAGTTCCATCCGGAGGTGTTCCACTCGCTGCAGGGCACTCAGCTGCTGAAGAACTTCGTGGTAGACATCTGCGGAAGCCGGCAGGACTGGAGCGCAGACTCCTTTGTGGAGACTACGGTGAAGGAACTGAAGGAGCAGCTGGGCGACGACAAGGTGATTCTCGGACTCTCCGGCGGCGTGGACTCAAGCGTTGCCGCCGTATTGCTCAACAAGGCAATCGGCAAGAACCTCACCTGTATCTTCGTAGACCATGGTATGCTGCGCAAGAACGAGTTCCGCGATGTGATGGAGGATTACAAGTGCTTGGGTCTGAACGTTATCGGTGTGGACGCGAGCGAGAAATTCTTCGCCGACCTGGCAGGAGTGACAGATCCTGAAAAGAAGCGTAAGATTATCGGAAGGGACTTCGTAGAGGTGTTCAACGCCGAGGCGAAGAAGCAGACGGGAGCAAAATGGCTGGCTCAGGGCACTATATACCCTGACCGCATCGAGAGCCTTAACATCACGGGCAAGGTGATAAAGAGCCACCACAACGTGGGCGGACTGCCAAAGGAGATGAACCTGCAACTCTGCGAACCGCTGAAATGGCTGTTCAAAGACGAGGTGCGCCGCGTGGGTCGTTCGATGGGAATGCCTGAGCATCTCATCACACGCCATCCGTTCCCGGGTCCGGGACTGGCAGTGCGTATCCTCGGCGACATCACTCCTGAGAAGGTTCGCATCCTTCAGGATGCCGACGATATCTATATCCGCGGTCTGCGTGAGTATAAGGTGAAGCTCTCCGGAGAGGATGCGCGTGGTGTATTGGCTGCCGGCGTTCCTGCCGACATGCAGAACGGCGAGATTGAGGTGTCTCTCTACGACCAGATATGGCAGGCGGGCACGGTGCTCCTCTCCACAGTACGTTCTGTGGGTGTGATGGGCGACGAGCGCACTTACGAGCATCCTGTTGCTCTGCGCGCCGTGACTTCTACCGATGCCATGACAGCTGACTGGGCTCATTTGCCATACGATTTCATGGCCAAGGTGAGCAACGAGATAATAAACAAGGTACGTGGAGTAAACCGCGTATGCTACGACATCTCCTCAAAGCCACCAGCAACTATAGAGTGGGAATAATCGGATTGCCGATAAACAGCCACTCAAATAAAGATGAATTAATTTAAACTCAATAAGTTAGGGGATTCGTTGACGTAACAGCTTGATTGTCAACAAATCCCCTTTCTTGTACAAAATCCTCAAAACCGTCCCCGATTTCGTCCCTGCTTATCCCCGATAGGATAGCTATCCGATAGAGTTGAAATCCAATAGCTTGGCAATCTGTTCGGGGGTTGCCTTTACATATTTGTAGAACGTGCGTTCATTGGTATGACCTGTCAGCTGCATAATGGTATACATTTCACAAATGCCTTCCAAATGAATTTCTTTCCGTTGAGGGATGGAGTTATGTCTATATCAAATTTGTACATGTCACTTGCTTATTAGAACAATCCCCACTCGGCAAATTTCTCGAATCCGCCAATTCTCGTGATGTAGTTACGAGCGATTTCCACTATTTCACGATAAGGCTTACCATCTATTTCTGTGTCACCGATGGCACAAAACAACTCCACAGGCTTGCCTGTTTTTTGAGCTTTCAAGAAAGCGTAGATGTTGACGGAAACATCAGCTTTGCTTAGGTCCTTGCCCTGTACTCCACCGCCCGAAACAGATTGAGCCATATCAGAGCCAAGTTTGCGGTTTGTAGCACCTGCGTCAACGTCTGTTCCACCAACCCAATCTCCAAGAGGATTAACCACAGCGTTAGGGTAGGTACGTTTCAAATCTTCTGTCTTAGCATTGCTCTGACAGATAATCAATTTGCCATTGCCTAACACATATTTACCGTCAGTCGGATATTTGTCGTAAATATCATGGGCAATTTTGCTGAGTTGCTTCTCTTCCTTTGTAAGTGGAACGCCCTTAAAGATACCATTGTCGCCACAGCGGATTTCGCCATCTTGATTAGATGAAAGGATAGGGTCTTGTGCTACCATTACGAGAGATACTTTCAAGTCTGTACGCTTAGTAATACGGCTAACAATAGCCTCAGCCTCAGCGTCTGAAATGTTCACGCTACTCTCAATGATGATGTTTACTACACCATGTCCGAGCAGTACTTCTACTGCGATTCTCGGGTCTTCTACCTTTGAATAAGCAAGGTCTACAAGAGCACCTGCGATTCTGTCTGCCACCTTATCCGGATGGCTTGGATTTACTTTTTCAATCATAATTTATTACTTTAAATTAATTGTTTTTATATTGTCTAAAAGTTCAGTCAACGTAATAGCTTCGTCACCTTCTGCCTCCTTGAATAATTCTTGTTGCGTAAGGGCAAGAGTATGCGCACGGCTAAGGAAACTTCCAACTTGGGCATTGCCGTTTTTATGGCAATGTATGCACTTGTAGGATATTGATGTTGTACCACTCAACGGACTACCTGCAAAGCTATATATGAAAGCCTTGTGCCCACATTCGCATTGATATGTAAGCCACTCGTTTTCATTCGCCCAAAGTCTTAACATCGTGCCAATACAGATAGGTTGACATACCATATATACTTTCAATGGTATTGTAGCCATTGCCCATTCCTTATGAGCAAGAATTTCATTTCGATGCTCATAAAGCAATTCGATGTTGTCTATATATGGACTCCATATCCTTTTTTCAGCCAAATTATGCTCTCTTTGTTTGACTAATGATGTAATTGTATCATGCACGTTTTTGAGCGTAAGATGTTCGTATTCACCTGCCGCCTTGCTGTATCGGCTACAGTGTTGCTTTAAGCGACTTAGCCTGTCGGAATTGTCTTTTTGAAAAAGAACATCTTTGATTACCTCCGATATGGTAGCCACTTGTGTAATACTTTCCAACCATTCCAATAAACCACCTAAAGTGTATATGAAATCTCTGTCTTGATATACAGGTATCAAAAACATACGGCTGTTATCGAAAATGAACTCTCTATGTTCGTAAAAGAAATCAGCATGTTCGCAAAAATACCTTATGGTATTCTTGTTACTGTGCTTTTGGCCGCCATAGAGCTTTAACTCCTTGCCACTCTTTATTTTGATTGTATTGCTAATTTTCATGCCACTATATGTAAGTTAGACATTGGTGTGTTATTGGTTGGGAACGTGAGGCGTTTGCCCATGATGTGAATGTCTTTTGACTCCAAAAGAGCGTAGTCTATTGGTGGTTCTACGCCTTGTATAAGACAATCACGGCAAATCATGAGAATCTTGCCTAAGTTGTTTTGACCGACAAACGTTCCAATGCCATTGACTTTGCAAGTCTCACTATTAACTATACGCTTCAATGCAGCCTTGCTAATCTTTGGATTGCTCTCTTTTGCCTGTCGGACGGTTTCCTTTTTTACCTCAGCTCTTTTTGCTGATAACGCTTGGTTGGTACATCCCCAAATTTCCTTAGTGTCGCTATGTTGTTTGGTTGTGTCCTCTATAATGATAACGTTATGTGGTAGCAGCAAGAGCATATTAGCAAAATCCGCATTGTCTTTGCACTTCATCCATACAACAAATAGCATCCACTGTATGCGGAATGTAGAGAAATCACTACGAATGAATCTCTTGTATTTGTTCTTGACAAAGCGTTTGGCAGCAAAGCCACTTGTCTGACGCTGCATTTCCTTTTGTACAGACAGATGCTTGTCAGAAGCATCTGAAAACTCGCCACACAAATAAAGCGTCTCACTATCATGCCAAGTCGCACCACCGAATGAAAACGGATAGCCAACTGCCATGTTAGAAAGACGCACGTTTATGCCATTCACCATGTCTGAAGCCTTGGCGAATGACAAACAATTAAAGTGCGAAGCGTTGATGTGCTCCACACGACCTAAGAAGATTTCAAAAGTGTCTGCTTTCTGTGACATAACTTTTAATTTAATGATTATTACTAAATCCTTAAACTCGTATCATTTTTACCACCGTGGCTATGTCTGCTCGGTTGGTTCAGCACTTAAGCTGTCTCTTGATACTTGTCAATAAATAAAAGAACAACTCCCCATTTTGGAAAGTGAGTGCAAAATTACAGTCTTATTTTGAAAAAGACGAAAAAACTATGCTAAGAATAGTTAACGATGGGTAGTTTAGAATATTGCTAAATAATATTATGCTGGTATTGACAAAAAAAGAGGCTGTTTTTGTCAGCCTCCATTATTCTATTGTGTTACTCGTTAAAGTATTAGCCAAATAGTGTAAACCTCGAAATCAATCAATAAACATAATCAATAAGCCATACTTTATAGACCCTACCATCATAATCGTCTATCATTTCTGCTTTAATTAAATTATAAGGTTCGGTATCCGTAAAAGTATAACGATAGTATCTGGCTGATACTTTTGACGGTAAACATCTTGAATAGAAATTATACCATTCCGTTAATCTCTCGATATCATATAGACCATCATACAAATACCAAAGGTTGATATTCAAGTCATTATATTCACATGCGTATTTAGTGTCACTCCCATGTCGTCGATACGTATTTCCGCCGATAATATCATACCAAACATCATATCTGTCGTCTACAACTTCCTTTTCGACCCTCTTGCCATTGATGAACTCACCGATAAATGAATAGTTAGTCTCCTTTACTATCTGTCTTATATCATCCTTATATGGATAATCGCATGTAAATCTTGTTACGTCTTTTAAATACCACTCCTTCGTTCCGGACAAATCCTTGTGAATTCTTTCCACGACATATCTGTCACTATCCAAGATATAGGAATATACTGAGTAAGGCTTTCTTTTACCATACTCATCATAATCGGTTCTATGTAATCTGCCGTCTTTGTATTCCATACGATTATATAATAGGTAGCTCTTATGATTTGCGCCACTGTTTCTTAATCTATCGACCTTTACCAAACGACATTCGTCATCATAATAAAAGTTATACCTTATAGTATCTTTTCTATTCGGCACAAATGACGTAACGCTACGAACCATCTTCTTGCCTTGATGGTTTAATCTTTGCGCACATAATGCTGATACAAACATTATGCAGTACAATAATAAGGTAGTTTTCTTCATAACCAATTTCCTCTAAATTCGTTGCTATCTTTGATTGTGATAAAGTTAGAAGGCGAGAGTAATCTTCGTAGACCACTCTCGCCAATTTTTGTGAATCATCACAAGTCCTTAAGCTGTACGGCTTGAGAACTTAGCGCAAGGAGAGTAAGCCATTTCAACTTTTGAAGCCTTGCTAACTTTCATTTCTGTTTCAATCTTTTTCATATTGTAACAAATTTGATTGTTTTAGTAACCATTCTTACTACCGCTGAATAGTTACAGTTTGACATTGAATTGTATAAAATTCTCAAAATCGTCTTCGGCTTGGACTTTGCCTGTTCCCGAATATTTTTCTCTTGTGTTTTGGTGCTTCACGCCAATTTCGTTCTTGCTTATTTCCGAATGTATTTTGCCTATATCTTAGGACTTCACCCCGATTTCTCATTACCTTACGATTCTGATAAGTTCTATTGACTGATTGTGTGGCATTTGGCTCGTCTTCTACACCGAATAGAATATTTAATATTGATTTTTTCTTTTTTCTGATTGGGTGTTCAGATTCTGTGTCAGCTTCATGTGGTGATACGATATTGCCTTTGGCAACATACATGTCATCATTACTACTGTCTTTATGTACGTTGTCCGCTTCTATTTTTTTTGTACTGTCTTTCACCTTTTTGCCTTCGCGGTTAATCTCCCAAACTTTGTCTTTGCGATACACCTTGCATGTGCCGTTTTGGAAATGTCCAACTCTGTCGTACTCGTGGGGCTTTATTACCATGACTCCGGAGGCGTCAATAAACAGATACTTTCCTTTTTCGTTCTTTACAGCAGCAAGGCCTTCAGAGAAGTTGTCGGCATGACTGTACGTAAGAGGAATGCATTCCTCTCCATTTGAGTTTATATATCCGTATAGGCTGCCGCACTTTGCAACAATCATATTCTCGGAAAACACTCCAAGCGAATCGTATTTTACGGGAATGAATGCTTTGCCGTTCTTATCGATCATTCCCTGCTTGTCGCCGATAAAAACATACATGTTGTCATGGAATGTGCCAACAGGAGTGAAGGCTTCAGACAGCATGTTGTTGTTTATCTTGATTTTGTCGTAGATGGCTTCCTGAATACTATTATTCTGTATGTCCATAATGCCCCATTTGTTGTTGGCTTTATAGAAAGCCCTTTCGTTAATGACGGGCGAGATGTATCCGTACTTGCAAGGAATGACAGTCTTGTATGTCTTTCCGCTAAGTACGCCTGTCATTCCGTTCACCACGATGTGTATGTAAGGAGTGGATGGATCTGGAAAATCTTCGAATGTAAGATAACTCGTGCCGCTGTTTTCGTTCATGACGTAAGCCTTTTCTATGTCCCAAGGCTGGATGACAGTACCGTCAATGTTGTATATTCCGTACTTGCCGTCCTGTTCTACCCAAGCCATATTGTAAGCGCCGACATTATAGAATTTGCCTATGTTGGAATATTCGAAAGGAATGATAATCTTGTTATTGCCGTCTATCATACCTTCCTTTCCATTATAGGTAGCACGCATCGGAGCATTTTTTGAGTAGCTCTCCAACTTGTCGTAGATACATGGAATGAGTAATTTTACTTCGTCTGTACCTTTCAATTCAGCATATCCGTTTTTCCCATTCTTTACGAGATACACGTACTCGCCAGAGTGCTTTATGCTGCTATATTCGCATTGCAGTAGAGTTATGTCTTGTGCGTTTACCAGACCCAACTTGCCGTTTCTCTGACATTTGTAGACATTATCACGATAGTTGCTACCCTCTTTGAAAAGGCTGATTTCGTCATAGTTTACTGGTATGTAAACCACACCCTCCTCGTCTACTACACCATATTTATATTCGCCATCTTCTGTATACTTGCTTGCTATTGCAAGTCCGTTCTGGAATGAAGACACATCCGCATAAATGTGCAGCGGATTCTTCTCCTCCTCAGCTTTTCTTGCGAGGTCGGCTATGGACTGTGCATGGCTGAGTGAGGAGAATAGAAGAGATACAATTATAATAAAAAATCTCATCATCTGTAGATTTAATTAATTCTCATAATATACATCGCCGCTGTTGTTGTCAACGAGCTTGTTTCCTTCCCATTTTATTGAAATGGAAATAGACGGACGAGCCGTTACTTTACCAACAAATTGCGAAACTCTTTTGAATACCGGGCTTGACGATGATATCTTGTTGTCGTTCGCATACACACCGTTCTCGGTAATTTTAAGAGTTACGCCATTATAATAATAGCTGTTGCCAATGACAAAGTTCTTGACATCCGAATTCGTGTTGAAGCCTTCTTTTACTTCTTCTACGCTCTCGTATACGGGGTCAGAGTAAACCGTATCGGTAACATTTTCTTCAGTATATGGGAATGAGTCACTTTCGAGACTATCGTCAAAATCTGCTGTGGTGTCAACCGCTGTAGTGTCTGCATTTGTAGTAAAGCGCAAAGTTTTGCCATTATAGTAACGTCCTCCGCTAACCAGGTATATAGCAAATACTCCAACTATTATGGCAAGTATGATTACTGCTGTTTTCAATCCGCCATTTGCTTCTTCCTCCTCAATAGGTTCGTAATCTTCTGATGTGGTCGTTTGTGCGTCTGTCTTGGGTATGTTTGGTTGTTGTGTAGGCGTAGAAGTGATTGTTCCACCACATTTAGGGCATGTCGTAGCTCTTTTTGAGACAGTTGCTCCGCAATATGGGCAGACGGACAGTTTAGGATTGTTGTCTTTGGTGTTGTTTGCAATAGTATCATCTGTTGTCTTATGTGGATCGTTGCCACAATGCGGACATACTGTTGCTTTGTCAGAGACCATTCCTCCGCAGTTGTTACATTTTATAAGTGCCATGATTATTTGTCTTTAGAGTTGAACTTGTTTTCCATTGCCCACTTTGCTTCGGGCAAACCACACTCTGCTGCCTTTCTGCACAAATCCTTTGCCTTATTATAGTCAGGAGCGACCTCTCCGCTTTCTCCATGATAATAAATCTTAGACAATTCATATTGGGCTTCAGGCATTCCTTGGTTAGAGGCTAATGTAAGCCATTCTATGCCTTTGCTAACATCTCTTTTTATTGTATTTCCTCCATAATAATATAAAAATGCAAGCTTATATTGAGCGAAATGAAGACCTTGTATTGCAGATTTTTCAATATACTTAAGTGCTTCTGTTGTATCTTTTTTAACAGCTAAACCGTTTAGATGGTATATTCCCATATTATATTGAGCTATAGGGTCATTTTCGTCCGCAGCCTCTTTAATCAAATCAAATGCCTTTTGTTGGTTTTTTGGAACACAATAACCAATCTCATATAAGTATCCCAACATATTTTTGCCACGTGGACAATTCATGTCGGCCGATTTTTGGGCAAGTTCGAGCGCTTCTTTACATTCTGTTTCTTTGTGCGTAATCTGTATTATGCTACTAAGCATAGCCATAGCTTCAGCGTCACCAGTTTCAACTCTTTGTCTTAGTTCGCTTTCCGACATATTCTCATAAGTGGGTATGTATACCTTATGTCTCAGAAATATTCCATTTTCTGAGTGATATAAGTCATACCCGAGGTATATGGCTACCTCACAACCTATCGCAGCCATCAATACTATGGCTGCTATAATAAGAAGATTATTCTTATTCATATCAAATATCAATTTTATAATAGAGAATTTTATATAACCATACAGTCAAAAGAATAAGATAAAATATTGAACACATCTTTGGATATACAGATTGAAACAAATGCCAAGTATACTGATTATGACTAAATAAATCGTATATAACTATTGGAATGAATAATCCTATGGGTACAAATATAACTAAAGGGTTAGATAATATTGCATACGTAAATTCACCTCCAAATAAATAGTGGCAAGCATGAGTTAATCCGCAAAGTGGGCATGGCAAACCAAAGATAGCTTTAAAGGGACAGAAAAAGAATTCTGTCCCCCATGTAGTATATGATAATATAAGCCAAGCAAGACCTGTCACACACACTATAGATACCGATATGTAAAATGTCTTCTTAGACAAATGACAACGTTTCTCTTAATAGTTTGTAGTTGTAATCTAATGTCAATCTGTTGATTTGGAATATATCTATAACCCACCATATTAAGCCTACACCACAGCATAATGTAAGCAACAGTTTTAAAGCGCCATTGGTAGTATCTCCAAGTACGAAACGGTCGACTCCAAACTCACCTACCAATATAGAAAGAACAAGCAACAGGGTGGGGTCTTTGAATGTGATGTATTCGATGGTCTCCCATTGTTCATCTGTGAGGTTAGAAAGAATGTCCCTAATCTCATTGAACTTGCTCTGTGGTAGTTTTTGGCGATTTTCGACAAGAAAATGCTGAACACGTTTTTTGCGTTCTTCTGATATACCTACTGTTTTCTGCTCAGTATTGCGTTGTTCAGAAGATTGTTCCTTCGCTTCTTTTGAGAAATTTGGACATCCACAATTTGGACACATTTCAGCATCAGCAGAATATTCTGCACCGCAATCTTCACATTTTGTCATTTTTTCTATTGGTGCTCCACAATGTGGGCATACAGTGGCTTTATCTGAAATCATTTCGCCACATTCTGTGCATTTAATAAGTGCCATATTAATAGTATTTAGTGTTACTGAATAAGTCACAACAATTTGATAAACATTTATCAAAAAAATAGAAATGCTTTTTTCATTTTGCTTCATTTGACGCACCTTCAGCCCAAACAGTGCTGTTAGTAATTTGATGTTAGGGAGCATAAAAAGAAAAGTGAGGCTTTATTGCTCCTTTTCCCTCTGTGTGACGGCTTGGACTCCGTTGGTTTATGGAAAAAGGAGAATAAGCCCCACCTGTACGTATCTCGTCTTTGTATACGAATACACACCAAGTAGAGGCATATTCTCACTACACTCCAATAAACCATTTTGCGAAAGTGTCCAAGTTTCACACGGAGGAGTATGGCGAAATACGCTTCTCTAAATATGTCCGTCAATAAAGCCTATTTCGGCAATATGACATGGCAAAGATAAACAAATTCCGTGAGACTAAAGAATTTCAGTTGAAGAATTTGATGCTTGATAGCTGTATTTAGAATCTTTTCACTTCGCAACTGTGCTTTGTCTTGTATCTGTGTCACAATAATCTTTTAGATTTGATTGATACATTTTTTATATGGTTTTATTTCTATCATTTATTCTCATGTTGCAAACAAACTACTTGAGAGACTACTATGCAAAATTGAATATTAAAAAAACTGAAGACTTGAAAGAAAAGGCATTTTGTATACCGGAAAATTTTCTAAAAGATGCACGGCAACCCCTTGTGGTCGATGCCTCGCTCCCTCTATAGGGGTAGGCAAAGAGAGGATACGGTGGAAGCCCTCCCTATAACTCATATATATACAGCACTTTAGAGTAGCTTGAATAGCTTTTGCTGCTACTGAATGCTACACCTTATAATATAAGGTGGGCAACTATGTTTGCCTTGTATATACATAAAATTACGTGAATTTACACCTTATTATATATATAAGGGCTGCTCTTGATTGTCTTTTTGAGGCTTGAAATCAATTGATTTTAAGTAGGATGAATCGTGTAAGTGACTGATAGCCATGGTTGTGTATGAAGTTCGTGCTGTCCCCGATAAATATCCCCGATAATAGCTATGTAATAAGCAAATTTAAACCCACCAATTTTTCGTAAAGTT